>ERZ1645189.236-NODE-236-length-12413-cov-2.763554_pt1 | contig 12413 bp, 13 predicted proteins | sample MGYA00575350_ERZ1645189 | MGnify/ENA primary metagenome ERZ1645189 (study PRJEB40845, sample SAMN11283421) | freshwater sediment metagenome | isolation source: river sediment | host: Sediment | place: India: Jajmau, Kanpur | collected 2015-12-17 ...
TTGTTTCGCGATTTACAATATTTGGTGACGCAAACTCGGAAATACAAATGCTTACATGAGTGCGCCGAATTCCTGCAACTTACCCATGAACCCGAAAAGGAAGGAATAAAGGCTTAAATCAAGCGTTTGGGTAACTTTGCATAAATCTCGCGGCGTTGTGGTAAAGTAGTCATGGGGAAACGCAGTGAGCGTCAAACAACCCATGCCAGGTTGGACGCGCGGTTTGCGGTTTCAGATTTGAAAGAAATCTTGGTCGGTTTCTTTCTTCTTTTATTTTGATTGAAAAGAAGATTAAACATGATAGAATAGAGAAGTAAAAAAGGAAGGTGAATCCATGAATGATTTTTGGTTATCCCTTATCAACCTCATCATCGGGGCTGCGATCGGGGGCGGGTTGGGTTTCTATTTCACCCGCAAAACGTTTATGAAACAGTTGAAAGAGAATCCGCCGATCAACGAGAAGATGATCCGCGCCATGTTCTTACAGATGGGAAGAAAACCTTCCGAAGCCCAGATCAAACAGATCATCAAGTCGATGGAGCAGTACAAGTAAAAACACAGTCAACCTGTGTTTTCTTTATAAGGAGGTTATTGTATGTTACGATTCGGAATTATCGGATGCGGGAACATCGCATTGCGATTTCTCAAAGGTTGTACATACGTAAGCGATGTCGAGGTAACGGCCGGGGCGTCGCGAGATGTATCGAAAGCGAAAGAGTTTTGTTTGACCCATGGGATCCCATACGCTTACGGAAGTTATGAGGATCTTCTAAAGGCGGATACGACCGATGCGGTCTATATCGCGACTCCGCCGTTTACGCACTACCAACTCGTCAAAGAAGCGCTTCAATATAACAAACACGTACTGTGCGAGAAACCGTTCGTCGCTACGTCGGATCAAGTCCAAGAACTTTTCGCGATGGCGAAGTCGCGGGGATTGATGTTGATGGAAGCGATGAAAGCCGTTTTTACGCCTACGACGCAAAAAGTCAAAGATTGGATAACCGATGGTAGAATCGGTGAACTCAAATATGCGGAAGCATCGTACAGCTATCGTTCACCCTTTGGTCACGATCATTGGGTCTTCGATCCAAACGCGATGGGCGGCGGCATGTTGGATGTCGGCGTCTATGCGATCGCGTATCTGAACCATGTCATCGATTCGTCCATCGAGAAGCATGTCTCGCTTCAAATCGAAGGCGACACCGGATGCGATGAGATCCGTCAGATCGTGGTGAAATATCGAAACGGCGTCATGGGATCGATGCGCGGGGGAATCGGTGTCAAAACCAAAAACATCGCGTACTTTTATGGAACGAAGGGTTATATCGAAGTCGAAGACTTCTGGAAATCCAAGGTTGCCAACCTTATCGTCAAAGACATCAAGGAAGTTTATACTGCGGATTTCGAGAGCGAGTTCACTTTTCAAATCGCGCATTTCGCAAATTGCATAAAAAACGGGACCGCTCAAAGTCCCGTCATGAATGAAGCTGCCAGTAAAACGTTGATCGATCTGATCAACGGAACCTTATAACCACTTTACCTTGGATTCTTTCCCATCGGCCAAGCGTTTGATGTTGGCGCGATGCCGATAGATGACCAACAGGTCGATCGCCAACACGGTAAAACAAATCAACAGGTTTTTTTGCAGGATAAACATGATGACCGTTGCCAAGGTGACGGAGACCATCGATGAGAAGGATACGAATTTCGTTAGCTTCAAGATTAGGAAAAATGTCGCCAACGGCAGAGCGAATACCCACAAGATCCCCCAGGGGAACATAAAGAACACCGCGATCCCCAATAGATAGCCATAGGCTGTCGATACGGCTTTCCCGCCGCGGAAATTCGCGAAGAGCGGATAACAATGTCCGACCGCAGCCGCGAAACCGGCCAAGACCGCCGCGTTCACATCGCCTGGAATGAAAAAATGGGCAAGCATGATCGCTACGAAACCTTTAAGCGCATCGAGTACGGAAACCGTGACGCCGGCCGGCGCGCCTAAGACGCGTCCCGCGTTGGTGCCGCCCAGGTTACCGCTGCCGAAATTACGAATATCTTTTTTATAAAACACTTTACCGATAATCAGGGCGAAGGGAATCGACCCGAAGAGATAACCGACGAACATTGCGAGATAGATCATTGCGTACCTTCTTTCCGCATTTCATTATACCAAAACCGAGGTACCTGTCATTTGTTTTTAATCTTTTCTTGTGTATAATTGACAATGGAAGGGGATTTTCATGGCAGCACAAAAAAAATACGATGAAACAAGTATCCAAATCCTTGAGGGTCTGGAAGCCGTGCGTAAACGCCCCGGAATGTATATCGGATCGACCGATGCGCGAGGCTTGCACCATTTGATCTGGGAAATCGTCGATAACGCGATCGACGAAGCGCTCAACGGATATGGAAAAACGATTCGGATCACGATCGAGAAAAACAACGTCGTCCAAGTCGAAGATGAAGGTCGGGGGATGCCGGTCGGCATGCATGCGTCGGGAGTCCCCGCCTTGCAGGTCATCTTCAGCGTCTTACATGCCGGCGGGAAATTCGGCGGCGACGGATATAAGACTTCCGGCGGTTTACATGGGGTCGGTGCTTCGGTGGTCAATGCGCTCAGCGAATGGCTGGAGGCGACGGTCGCCTATGAAGGCAACCTTTATCAAATGCGGTTCGAGCAGGGCGGTAAACGGGTTTCGCCCTTGGTATCTCTCGGGAAAACCACGAAAACCGGGAGTACCGTGAGATTTTTAGCGGACAAGTCGATCTTTTCGACGCTCGACTATAATATCGCTCTAGTCAACGAACGGGCTCGCGAGAGCGCCTTTTTACTCAAAGGGATCACGATGATCGTCAAGGACGAACGCGCCAACAAGACCGAGACGTATCGGTATGACAAAGGTTTGGACGCTTTCTTGGATTATCTGAACGAAGACCGGACGGTCTTACATAAATGTCTGTCGTTTTCGGGATCGGTCAACGATATCGGAATCGACGCGGCGTTTCAATACACCGACGATTATCAAGAAAACACCTACTCGTTTGTCAACCTGGTGCGGACCGCCGACGGCGGGACCCATGAAATCGGGTATAAGTCCGCGTTGACGAAAACGATGAATGATTTTGCGCGCAAAATCGGGGTTTTAAAGGACAAAGACAAGAACTTCGACGGAAACGATATCCGCGAAGGCTTGACCTCGGTTATTTCCGTCACCGTTCCCGAAAAGATCCTACAGTTCGAAGGTCAGACCAAAGGCAAACTCGGGACGCCGGATGCCAAAGCGGCCGTCGAGAACTTCATCGGCGAAAAACTCGCGTACTACTTGGAAGAGAACCGTGATTTCGCTTTGATGATCTTGAAGAAAATCCAAAAAGCCTCGCAAGCCCGCGAAGCCGCCCGAAAAGCCCGCGAAGATGCCCGTAAAGGCAAAAAGAGCGGTCGTAGCGAACGAATCCTATCAGGTAAGCTTTCACCCGCACAGTCGAAAGATTCGCGTAAGAACGAACTCTTTTTGGTCGAAGGGGACTCCGCCGGCGGAAGTGCCAAGCAAGGGCGGGACAGTAAGTATCAAGCGATCTTGCCGTTACGCGGGAAAGTCCTGAATACCGAAAAAGCAAGTTTAGGCGAAATCGAAAAAAACGAAGAACTCAACACCATCATCCACGCCTTAGGCGCAGGTGCCGGCAGCGAGTTCGAAATCGGCGACATCAACTACGGGAAAGTCATCATCATGACCGACGCCGATACCGACGGCGCGCATATCCAATGTCTCTTACTTACGTTCTTTTATCGTTATATGCGTTCATTGATCGAGTCCGGCCATGTGTTTATCGCGCAACCGCCGTTGTTTAAGTTGACCAAGGGGAAAACGATGGAGTATGCGTTTGACGAAGAAGAACTAAAAGAGAAACAAAAGAAACTCGGGAAATGCGAGATCCAACGATACAAAGGGTTGGGCGAAATGAACGCCGAACAACTCTGGGAAACGACCATGGATCCCGCCCATCGGTCCTTGGTGCAAGTCACCCTCGACGATGCGATCTCGGCCCAACGTACGGTCAGCGTCCTCATGGGCGATAAGGCCAATCTTCGTCGCGAATGGATCGAAGACAATGTCGCCTTTACCTTGGAAGACCGGTTCGAAACGGAGGTCAAACGATGAAAACCAACGATGCGCCGCTCAACAAGGATCATCTGCTCCCCCTTCAGGAGTTGATGCAGGATCGGTTTGGGCGTTATTCGAAATACATCATCCAAGAGAGAGCGCTGCCGGATGTGCGTGACGGCCTTAAGCCTGTTCAACGTCGTATTCTCTACGCCATGTACGACGATGGGAATACTTTCGACAAAGGCTATCGGAAATCGGCCAAGACGGTCGGGTTGGTCATCGGTAACTATCATCCCCATGGCGATAGCTCGGTGTATGAAGCGATGGTCCGGATGTCGCAATATTGGAAGATGAATCTCATGCTTGTCGATATGCAGGGCAACAACGGATCGATCGATGATGATCCCGCCGCCGCCATGCGATATACCGAAGCAAGGCTAAGCCGATTCGGGGAATCGCTTTTGGAAGACATACGCGAGGATACCGTCAACTTTGCGCCGAATTTCGATGACACTTCAAAAGAACCGACCGTACTGCCGTCACGGATTCCTGAACTCTTGATCAACGGCGCGACCGGGATCGCCGCCGGATATGCCACCAACATTCCGCCGCATAATATCAACGAAGTCATCGACGCGGCGATTTACCGCGTCCATTATCCGACATGTTCACTGGAAGAACTGGAAGATATCGTACAAGGTCCGGACTTTCCGACCGGCGGGATCGTCCAAGGTCGGGATGGGATCCATGAAGCTTTCGTATCAGGCAAAGGTCGCATCGTCATTCGGGCGCGGACCGAGATCAAGGAAACCCGCACGATCAATCAGATCGTAATCACCGAAATTCCCTATGAAGTCATCAAATCGACGATGGTGAAGAAAATCGACGACATCCGGCTCAATAAAAGTCTGGACGGCCTTTTGGACGTGCGTGACGAATCGGATCGCAACGGACTCAAGATCGTTTTGGACATCAAGAAGGATGCCGATGCGCAACTGATCCTGAACTATCTCTATAAGAATACCGACCTGCAAGTCTATTACAATTACAATATGATCGCGATCGTGAACCAACGTCCGGTCCAATTGGGATTACGGGAAATGTTGGATGCGTTTATCGCCCATCGCAAAGAAGTCGTGTTGCGACGCAGTCGGTTCCGCTATGACGATTTGGAAAGACGTTGCCATATTTTGGAAGGTTTGATGCGTGCCATCAGCGTTTTGGATGAGGTCATCACGATCGTCCGTTCTTCCAAGGACAAGACCGACGCGAAAAACAATCTGATCAAACGTTTCGATTTCAGCGAGGCGCAAGCCGAGGCGATCGTCACCTTGCGACTCTACCGCTTGACCTCGACCGATATCGTCGAGTTACGCAACGAATTCGCGCTTCTGGTCAACGAAATGGAATATCTCCAGTCGATCTTGGGCAGCGAGGAAATGTTGAAGAGCGTGATCGTCAAGGAGCTCAAGGAAGCCCGCGAAACCTTTGACCGTAAACGCCGGACGGACATCGAGGGACAGGTTCAGGAAATCGTCATCGATAAGATGTCCATGATCCAAAACGAGCGTACGGTGGTCACGTTGAGCCGTGATGCGTATATCAAGCGCGTTTCCTTACGTTCATATCAAGCCAGCGAGAACACGGAGACCGGATTGAAGGAAAACGATCGGCTAATCGGTACGATCGAGTGCGATACGTACGATACTTTATTGATTCTAACCGAAAAAGGCAATTATGCGTATTTGCCCGTCTACAGTATCGAAGACGCGAAGTGGAAGGAAATCGGCAACCATATCAGCCACTATCTCAAGTTCAACGGGGACAAGGTGGTTTCCGCGTTGTTGGTGAAGAATTTCAATACGTATGCGTGGATCGTCACGGTCAGTTCGCAAGGATTGATGAAGAAAACGGCCATCTCCCAATTCGAAGTCACCCGCAACAATAAAACCTTCGACGCCATGGTCTTGCAACCCAAGGATAAAGTCGTCAGCGCATTCGTGCTTTACGAAAACGAGGATATTTTAATCAGTTCCGAACAAGGATTCTTAGTTCGATACGATGGAAATTCGATCGGGGAGATCGGAACCCGTGCCAAAGGCGTCAAAGCCATGAATCTAAGCGCCGGCGATTCTGTCGCGTTTGCCTGTGCCGTCAAGGACCGTGTCAACGCCATCCTGGCCTATACGCAAAGCGGGTCTTACAAACGGATCAAACTTACCGATGTCGACGTAAGTAACCGTCCGGCCAAAGGCGAACTTTTGGCGAAACGAATCAAAAGCAATCCCCAAAAGATCGCATATCTGGCCAGCGTCGGTTCCTACGATGTCTTGAAACTGACGCAGGACAAAGAACGGTGGGTCGCCATGAAGGACATTTCGATCATGGCGAAAGACGCCACCTTCGCCACCGGTCCGAAGAATGATGATCTCTATGTGCTCTATGGCATCGAAGAAGTGCGGATTCTCGACATTCCCGCCCCGGTCGAACCGACCGAATCGGAGGATGAAGCGAAACCGCATCCGGATATCGAATTGATTTCTTTCGACCTTTAAAACAAAAACGAAGGGCTTGCGTCGCAAGCCCTTCGTTATGCTATGATCAGTTCCAACCGTGGAACAGCGAAACTTGTCCGAGGTTCGATCTGAAGCATGAGTTGGTTCAGATCTTCAAACTCTTGGAAACTATAGTATGCCTCATCTTCGTTGCGTGTCGTGACGGATTCGATAAAGACGACCGTCGTACGAGCCAGAAAGGCGGAAGCGACCCCCAACGTGCTGTTTTCCACGACCAACACCTGGTTCGGATGGACATTCGCTTTGCGACAAGCCTTAAGATATAAATCCGGCTCCGGTTTACCTTCAAGCACTTCCGATTGTGTCACATGAATGACCGGGGTCATAAAGGGGAATTTCTTCAGGATTCGATCCATGTGGTGGTTTGACATCGAAGAGACAAAACCGTAAGGTATTCCGTTTTCGTTAAGATATCTAAGAAACGTTTCGGCTTTATCGGACAAGATTCGATCTTTTTGGATTTTCTGTGTGATCGCTTCTTCGATCAAAGATTCCGCTTCACCACGAAGCGCAGCAAGGCGGTAGAATTCGCGGTCCAAGCGTTCACGCGAAGATCCGCGGGCATCGACGATCCGATCCAGAAACGAAGCGGGGAGGGCAAGTCCGTCGCGTTTCGCCACGTTGCGATAGACTTCATGAATGGTGGAAACGACATCGAAAAGTGTCGCGTCGACGTTAATCAATAAAAGTTCAAATTGCATAGAATCACCGATATTTACTATACACGTAATTTAACAGTCGGGCATCATTGATGCCCGCTCTTCGTATCAATTCGAACGGAATTTTGGTATAATTAACCATCGGAGGAATCCCATGTCCATTTTTGATACGGTTACGTATGTCGAAGATGCCACAAGCATCGATCCGACGTTTCTACGCGCGCATAACATCGAAACGCTTTTGATCGACGCGGACAACACCTTGCTTGCGCCGAAAGAATCGTTGAGTTCGCCGCGATTGAAGAAATGGGTCGCGTATCTGAAGAAAGAAGGGTTCGGTCTTTACCTGATTTCCAATAACACATCGCGTCGGATCGATGCGGTTTGCGAGGATTTGGGTGTCGAAGGGATGAGTTTCGCCCACAAGCCGTTGATTTATAAAATCCGTGGATTTCTTGAAACGCGGAACATCGATCCCGCGAGATGCGCGTTTCTGGGAGATCAACTCTTTACGGACATGATCGCCGCGCGACGCTTGAAGATGTTTGCGATCATGGTCGCCCCGATCAGTGAGAACGATTATTTTTATACCCGCTGGATCCGCCGTTTCGAACGGTTCGTCCTGCGTCAAGGAGGAAAGAAATGAGTCAACGATCCGAAAAATGTGTCGGTTGCGGCGCTCCCTTACAAATCAAGGACCCCGCCGCCGCGGGATATATCGTCAAAGAAGGGCAAACCTTATGTCGACGTTGTTATCGGTTAAAACATTACGGGGATACGGAAGTCTTGAAAGTATCCACCGCCGATAGCGACGAGGTCCTTTCCTGGGTCGCCAAGATGGATGTTTTGGTGGTCTATGTGCTGGATCTCTGCGATGTCGAAAACGGTTTATTACCGGGTCTGCATCGCCATTTAAACAACAAAGACGTGTTATTGGTCGCAACCAAACGCGACCTTCTGCCGGAAACGTTGGGCAATGACAAATTGCTTCAGTTTCTACGCTCGCGGTTGCGTGAAGAGGGCATCGAAGTCAAAGGTGTCGTCGTAACCGGAAACCATGCGTTAGGAAGTCGCAAGATGGTCGGTGACGCGATCCATGCGGTACGGAACGGCAAGGACGTCGCCGTCGTCGGGATGGCCAACGCCGGAAAAAGCACCTTACTGAATGCGCTGGTCGATACGGCGAATCTTACGGTTTCTCCATATCCGCATACGACGCTTGATGTATCGCCGATCCCATGGCAGGGGATCACGCTCTACGATACGCCGGGCATTAAGGTCGAGGATAGCCTTTGGGAACAATTGGCGGCGGAAGACATCAAACTTCTGGGACTGAAAAGCGCCTATAAGCCAAGAACCTTTCAATTGACGTCGTCGCAAAGTTTCGTGCTTGGCGGTTTGGCGACCGTGACGATCGTCGGCGCCGAGAATGCCACCGCGACTTTCTATGTCAGCGAGGGTCTGAACGTCCATCGTACCAAGGCCGACAATCTCGATGACTACCTTTCTAAACACTTCGATACTCTGACGCCGCAGGTAAAATCCAATCCCGCATTGAACCGTCATTTCACCCATCGTTATACGCCGGAGAAGACGGATGTCGTCTTCGGTCAAATCGGGTGGGTTTGCATACAAGGTAAGTATACGCGTATCGACGCGACCGTATCCGAGTCCGTCGACATCCACTTCAGAAAGGCGATGATCTAATGTTAACTTCAAAACAAAAAAGTTTCCTGCGCAGTATGGGTCAGACCCAGCGCGCCCTCTTCCAAGTCGGTAAAGACGGGATGAGCGTCAACCTCGTCAACACCGTATCCGATTCGCTGGAAGCCCACGAACTCGTCAAAATCAGCGTCTTGAAATCATGCCCGGTCCCGGCGCTCGAAATCGCGTTGGATCTGTCTTCGGCGACGCACAGCGAAGTCGTTCAGATCATCGGGAAAACCCTTCTTCTTTATCGACAAAGCGAAAAGAAGAAAATCGATTTGCCGCGATGAAACGCATCGGTCTTTTCGGCGGAAGTTTCGATCCGATCCACTTCGGACATTTGCGGATCGCGCTGGATGCCAAGCGATCTTTGAGTTTAGCCGAAGTATGGTTCTTGCCCACGGTCTTGACACCGCTTAAGAGCGGTCAAGCCGCATCCTTCGATCATCGCTGCAAGATGATCGAACGTATGATCAAACCATACCGAAAGCTCAAACTTTGTACCTTGGAAGCTTCTTTGCCGCAACCCAATTACACGATCACGACCGTACGGGAACTGAAATCCTTTGATCCGACCGTCGAATTCGTCTGGATCATGGGAAGCGATCAGGCCGATCAGTTTTCACTCTGGAAAGAACCCGAGGAATTACTGCGATTGATCCGTTTCGCAGTCTATCCCCGCAACCCCGAAGACAGTATCCCGAACGGAATGATCCGCTTGCCTTATCGCGATTACTTAGCTTATTCCTCAACCGAAATCCGCCAAGGGAAGGCAGAATTGACCAAACCGTCCATTGTCGCCTATATGATGGAAAACGGACTCTATCTTGAGGAGATCGCAAAATCGATGGTCAGTCCGAAACGTTGGATCCATGTCGCTTCGATGTGCGATTTGGCGCTCCGGATCGCGAAAGCGCATCAGATCGATGAAAACAAGGTACGTACCGCCGCGCTGTTGCATGACTGTATGAAAAACCAACCCCGGCAGCGTTTGGCTACGATCCTTACAATCCATGAACCGAACTATCTGTCACAACCGCAAGCGTTGTGGCACCAACGCGCCGGAATGTATTTCGCGCGACAGACGCTTAAAATTCGCGATCGAAGCATCTTGGCGGCGATCGGCCATCATGTGGAAGGGGATCATCACGATCCCATCGTACGCGTTATCTACCTTGCGGACAAATTGGACGAAAGCCGGGGTTATGATGGGAAAGATACCATCGACTTGGCGCTACGGGATTTGGATGCCGCCTATAAAATCGTCCGCAACCAACAAGCCGAATACCTATTGAAGGAGGGCATCGATGTCTGAACTACTCACCGCGGTCATCAACGCGATCGAAGATAAGAAAGCCGGGAATGTCATGATTCTCGATATGCAGTCGGTCAATCCTTGGGTCGATTATTTCGTCATCTGTGACGCGCAAAGCTTACGTCAGATCCATGCCATCGCTGACAACGCGGTCGAAAAAGTCGAAGAAGCGGGATTTTACGTCGATCATACCGAAGGCGGCGAAGAAAGCGATTGGTTGCTGATCGATTGCGGGAGTGTCGTTTTACATGTATTTCAGACCGAGACGCGTGCGATTTATCAATTGGAACGTCTTTGGGCGGATCGGGTCGTACGATGAGTTACGATATACTGGCGGATTATTACGATCGACTTGTCAAAGACGAGGACGCCACCCGACAATGGTGCGAATACACGTTTCGCAACGCACAGGGAACAAACGTCTTGGAATTGGCTTGCGGGAGCGGTGAAATCACCTTAGCTCTGAGCCAATCGGGATATCAGGTCGATGCGTTGGATCTTTCGACACAGATGATCGAAAAAGCGAAAGCCAAAGATACTTTGAATCAAATCGGTTTCTTTACGGGCGATATGCGAAATCTCGATCCGTTCGGCGTTTACGAAACGATCCTGTGTTATTGCGACAGTATCAATTATCTGGATGATTTGGATGATTTCAAACGATTCGTTCACGAAGTAAGCCGCCATCTCTCCATCAACGGGAGATTCTTGTTCGATATGCATACCGAAGAACGATTGGTTGAGTTTCAAGAACCGTTCATCGAAGAAGGATGGATCGATTCAACGGCCTATCAGTGGGTCATCGAATCCGAAGGGAATCAGATCATCCATCATTTCCATTTTTACTTTGACGACAAACAAGAAGCCATGGAGACGCATGTCCAACATGTTTTTCCGTTAAATGATGTCATGGATATCCTTCATGAAGCAGGATTTGTGACCGAAATCAGCAGCGATTTTAATGAAGGAATCGATCCAATCGCTGAAAAATACTTTATTACCGCAACGAAGGAGAAAGAACTATGATCGCAATCATCGGCGCCATGCCGCAAGAAGTCAATGAAATCGTCCTGTTGATGCAAGATGTGATGGAAGTAAACCACGACGGACGTATTTTCCATCAAGGAAAACTGAATGGCATCGAGGTTGTCGTGACATTGAGCGGAATCGGGAAAGTCGAAGCGGCGATGAGTACGCTGAATGTAATCTTACGGTTTCCGATCGATGGCATCGTCAATATCGGAACCGCGGGCGGACTGAATGCGAATCAAGAAGTCTTGGATGTCGTGGTGTCGACCCAAACGGCCTATCATGATTTCGATTTGACCGCGTTCGGCGAACCGAAAGGGTTGGCAAGTTCCCGCTATGTGTTCGATGCGGATGAGAAATACATTTCGGCATTCAAAGAAGTGATCGGTGATCAACGACATTGGATCGGTCCGATCGTGTCGGGCGATCAATTCGTTTCCGATCCGCAAACGATCGAAGCCATCAAAGCGAGCTTTCCGGAAGCGATCTGCGTCGAGATGGAAGGGGCTGCGATCGCGCACGTCGCCGCGAAACACAATATCCCGTTTGTCATTCTTCGTTCGCTCTCCGATATCGTGTTGCATCACGATAACGCGATGACCTTTGAAGAATATTTGGTCAAAGCCAGCAAGCGTAGCGCACAATGGTGTTATGAAGTCATGCCCAAGATCGGACGATAAAAAAAGAAGATCGCTCTTCTTTTCTAGTTCGTATATTCAGGATGCCAGATTCCGGCGCCGACCATCCATGCCTTGATGTCTTCAACCAAAAACGGTTTGTCGCCGCTCCATTCCAACGCCGTAACAAGTTTGATGGTTCCGTCCGTGGAATCATACTTGACGAAGGCCGGGAAATGGGAGAATCCCCATGCGTTACGTAACGCATTGGATGAGATCTCATCCGAGAGCGTCGACATATCGACGGATTCGATATCCGCGAAAACCTCGATATTGGCTTCGTCCGCAAGTTTGACCATCAGGTCGTTCTTCACGAATTCACAGTCGGAGTTATTCGC
>ERZ1645189.237-NODE-237-length-12402-cov-4.760266_pt1 | contig 12402 bp, 5 predicted proteins | sample MGYA00575350_ERZ1645189 | MGnify/ENA primary metagenome ERZ1645189 (study PRJEB40845, sample SAMN11283421) | freshwater sediment metagenome | isolation source: river sediment | host: Sediment | place: India: Jajmau, Kanpur | collected 2015-12-17 ...
CGCCTGATATTGCAGCTGTCTGGATCACCGTGAAGAGGGACCATCCGTAGAGGAACGAGAAGAAGCGGCCGTATATCGTTCGCAGATAGACGTATTCACCGCCGGTATCAGCAAGCATTCCGGCAACCTCACCGTTGCTTAGTGCTCCGAAGAGGGTTATTATCCCTGCTGCCAGCCACACAAGCAGAATCCAGTTGGCTGAGTGCAGTTCAGCAGCCATGGGGGCTATCTTTTTAAAGACGCCTGATCCGAGCATATTTGATATGACTATGATAATGACATATCCCAGTCCCAGTGCTCTTGTCAGATCTCGTTTCTCCGGCATCATTTAATCTTCTGCTTGGAATTCGCAGACAACAAAAATAGGATTAAAATTAGAAGATGGAGTCAGCGGATTACTGGCGTGATCCGCTTCTGGGGTGATCTGAACTACAAAATCCCTGAGCGCCTGCGGCGCTCCCAGATCTTTTTTGTTTTCATTCCTCCGCCTCGCAAGCGGGCGTCGGTCTGAAAACAAAAAATCCCCTTCCTTCGCTATGCTCAGGAAGAGGATTTTGTTGAGGTCGGTGGCGGATTCGAACCGCCGTACCCGGTTTTGCAGACCGATGCCTAGCCACTCGGCCAACCGACCCTGTTTTTCTGTCGATACCTATCCGCCAGCTGGCGGACTACCGACCAATTCGGGTGCAAAAATAATAAATAATTCAGACTAAACAATCATACCAACCGTGCGATCTAGTCGGGAAGCAGTGATTTCATCTTCCTGCTTATAAACCTCGTGGCATACCCGGGACTGATCCTGTACAACAGGTTAAGAAACTTAGCATCCTTGCCAACCATGATCCTCACCTTGTCTTTCTCCATCCCGTCAACTATCTCCCTCGCTGCATCAGCCGGCGGCATCGGATTGAACTTCGAAGTGTCTGCATCCCTGTCTGCCGATACGGGAACATCCACACCCGAGTTCTTTGTAATATTGGTGGCTATAGCCCCTGGAAAAACTATCGATACCTTGACATTTGTGTCCATCAGACCTGCATACAAACCCTCTGTAAGTATCTTGACCGCCGCCTTTGATGCACCATAGACGCACTGACCAGGAACCGGCAGAAAACCACCCATGCTGGATACATTCACGATATGAGCCTCGGGACGGCTCCTGAGTGTTTCAAGAAAGGCCTTGACCATGTAAAGGGTCCCAAAGAAGTTCACATCCATAACCTTCTCGGCAACTTCAAAGTTGAGATTTCTCAAACGTACGAAGGGCTGGATGATCCCTGCATTGTTTATCAGCCCGTCAGCCGGTCCGTGAATTGCGGCTACCTCCTCAGGCAATCCGGCAACAGCCTTATTATCAGTAATGTTAAGTACATGCAACGACAATCTTTGAGCATTGCTGCCGGCTAACTCCTTCGTTTCATTAAGTGCGGCCTCATTCAGATCGATAGCAGCAACCCTGGCTCCCTTATCCAGCAGATTAAGCACCAGCTCACGGCCCATGCCATTTCCTCCGCCGGTGACAACAATCGTTTTGCCTTTTACTTTCATAGACTGTTTATTGTTTAGCGTTCTTTAAACATAAAACAACAACAGATGATGATTGTTCATCAAACGGACTGACACCTCCCGGGTGTCAGTCAGCTTCAGGCAGGTACCACGAACCGGCTATTTTTTGCCTGGCAACGGTGCAATCCCTGCCATCTCCCCGATGACGTTGACGAGGTCACTGCCTCCGGGCACCACAACCTTGGTGTTGTGCTGAAGCGAGGTCTCAAGCGCCTGCAGCTTCCTGAGTATCTGAGCATTGCCAATGAAGTACCTTTCAGCAGCCTCATTCACAAGCCTGATGAACTCTGCCTCACCTTCAGCCTGAAGAATCTTTGCCTGCTTGGCACCCTCAGCTTCCTTTATCTTAGCTCTCTTGACACCGTCAGCAACAGTCTCTGTGGCCGATGCCATGTCAACTGCAGCAATCTTCTCATTCTCTGCCTTGACAACCTTGTTCATCGTCTCCTGAACATCCTTGGGAGGATCAATCTGCTTAAGCTCGGTACGGACAATCTCTATCCCCCAGCCCTTCGTCTCGGTGTGCAGGGTATTGTACAACTCGGCGTTTATCTTGCCCCGTTCACTGTTGGCCGACTTAAGAGTCATTGTACCAATGATGTTACGGAGGGTGGTGCGCGCCAGGTTTACAATCTGCCACCTGAAGTTGGCAACATTGTATATGGAGCCTTTTACGCTATCCTCATCAGCCTTGACCCTGAAATAAACCTGTGCATCAACACTGGCGTTCAGGTTGTCATTTGTGATGATCTCCTGCGGTTCCGCATCAACCATCTGCTCTGTTACATTGACACGGTAAATTTTGTCAATCACCGGGATGATCCAGTGGAAACCCGGGTTTCCAAAATGATGATACTTACCAAGGCGCTCAATAAGAGCACGATGGGTTGGTCTGACGATCCTGATTCCCCAAAAGAATATCAGGATAACAGCTAATGCAATAATCCAGTAAGTCATGTTTTAAGCCCTTTCCGTTGGTAGATTTATTACAGCTAAGTTAAGAAAATGCTATGACATAACAATGAAAAGAAACCACAGGCAATGAAAATTGAAGGATTGGCCTTATCTCCAGATACCCTCCTCCTTCCCCGGTCTGCTCTCTTCGCCATTTGCATGGACCGAGGTGACGTAGTAAAAATAGAGACTTCCTTTCCTCGCCGTTGTATCAGTGCACTGACTGCTTCCCTGCGGAACGGTAGCAACTACAGCCGGACCTATCCCCCTCTCGTACCTGTACACCCTGAATGAGACAATCTCCTTCTGTTCCGGAGCCTCCCATCCTATCATAACAGCATCGGGCCCTGCCGAGAGCATCAGACCGGCAGGCGGCAGAGGCCTTGTCTTGCTGACAGTGATCATGGCCGAGGCACCTGCCTTGCTTTCGCCATTTTTGAAGTCAACGCCCCGGACAATATATTCGTAGGTATTCCCTTTCACAACCTGATTATCCGTATAGTAATTAACCTCCGGCATCAAAAATCCGTCAGCCAGCAATGTGTACTCCTTCTGCAGTGCAGTAGTCGTTTCATGTACCCGCCTGTAAACCCTGTAGCCAATGATCTCCGGATTTGTATTACGGATGTTTTCCCAGATCAAATTGACGGCGCCATTCTCCCACTTTACGGCAAGATTACCGGGAGAGGCTGTAACAGTCTCAGTTACCGGATAGACAGAAACCGTGTCAGAGAATTCACTCAGAGCGTAACTTGTGTTTTCAGCCACAGCTGCATAGCTCAGCAAAGTATATCCTCCGAAATAGCGGCTTGTATCAGTGTAAACCACACTGTTGTCATCTGTAACCTGAGCCATCGCTACCGGGGAAAACTCACGGGCTCCCTGAACCCTCCTGTATACTCTGACTGTTCTGACATCCGGATTAAACACCCTGATCTCTATCCTTGCTCCTTCTGCAGTTCCTTCAGCGGAAGCAATTAAGGGCCTGACGGGAGGAACCTTATTCTCAGCTATTCCGAAGAACCGCACACCGGGTGTCGAAAGCTCGTCAAAGAAGCCTTCCATCACAAAATAATAGAAGTATTTCCGCATGGGTTCAACTGCAGCATCAGTGAACAGGGTATCGGAAGGGGATATCTTATTAATCAGCACATATCCCGTATCATAGTCCAGGCTGCGATAAATATTCAGGCTCCTTATTGCTGAAGGATCATCAAGCTTCCATCTGACCTCAATCCCTCCTGCAGGCATACGTGCAGCTGTGGATATGTTGTACGGAGCCCTGACTGAACTGAAGCTGTATATTCCTGAACGGACGATCTCAGAATTAACAGAGACCCTCCCGAAATAGTCAACCGGAGTAATAAACCAGGAATATACACTGCCAGGCATAACTGCCGTATCCCTGACAGTAACAAAGGATGTGTCATTCCTGATAAATCTTACCATAGACGGGTTTATCCCTGAAAAGCCCTTCTCCCCTTCCTTTTTGCGGAAAACCCTGTAAAATGCAGGCCTGTAACCCGGGTCGAGTCCGCAAGTCATTATAACCTCATTTTCCGAGACAACCTTGCTGCTGATCACCGGCCTGCCAAGGAATGTTGTTTCTTCCCTCCTGACAGGCACCGATGTAAACAACTGCCTGGCTGGCTCTATGGCTGTTGCCCTGGAGACCCGGTACTGGTACTTCAGAGTATCTGTAACTGTTGAATCGAGCCATAACGTCCCTGCTGCGAGTCGTACCGGCATTAACTGACCATAATACATCAGTGAGTCTGTTGTACCCGTCCTTTCCAGCACCGTAAACAGCTTCTCCACCGGTATTCTTGACAGGTCAGCCCACTCGGGGAACCTTGCACACCAGTATTTCAGGCTGGTCTCAAAATCCTTCATCCTGGAGGGACCCGTTACCAGAGCCAAATTGTTCCACTGACCCTCACGTCCGGTCCTTCTTTCGATAATGTATCCCGATGTCTTGTCGGAGGCACGTTCCGGCACAATGATATCATTGCCTGTCAGCACAAAGATTCCATAAGGACTCCCGTATGCTGCCTCGGCATCTCTGTCGGTCTGCGCCGCGGCGATAACCGGGGCAGCCAGTAACAGGACGAATCCTGTAATTCTGCAGATAAATCCTGGTATAAAGTTGTTGCTTGTCATCATTATTCCTGTTTATGAGCTAATTGGATCTGTGGAATCAGCATATTTATCATTTAAACCCGATTTCAAAGTCCGTCCCCGAATCTGAGATGATGAACTTTCCGAAGAGCGCTTTGCCGGCGCTGGCGGATTCGACTATGCACGGCCCGACACCAAAAACGCCTTCGCATGAAGAGGTGCATGTCCCAAATCCCAGCTCGGTCGAGCCCGATATACCGAACTCAGCGTAGCCGGTAGCGGACCAGGTGCCGTTGGATGAATAGAGTCCGTCAGCGCTTATCAGCCCCTTGCCTGTCACTGTTGAAGATGCACAAACAAGACCCATTGATGCGCCGACACCTGCAGTGATGCGGGCAAAGATGCTGACGCCCATGTGGTATGTGTTCGCCTCGCTGAAGTTCATGCTCATGCGTATGTCAGCGCCTATCTCATGGCTCAGCTCGGCGCTGATCAGCCCCAGATCAAATTCAAACTGAGGCAGTATCGGTATCGGGAGATGCACCCCGCCCTCAATATAGAAGCCTTTGAACTGTTGGTTAACAGCCGGGAAATTTGCCGGTGGCTCTCCGAAGAGCTTATAAACTCTGGAATTGGAAGCAAATTTATCAATGATATACTGGTTGACATTGTAGTTGCCAATGAAGACCGCAGCATCTCCGCCCATGCTTGGCATTGGAACTGATACAGATCCCAGACCGAGCAAATACCAGCCTGATGCATCGAACAGGACCTCCGCTGAAGCGCTGAACGCAGCGCCGCCAGCCAGGTTGCGGCTGAAGTCAATCATACCTGTAAAACGCTTATTGTTAAAGTCGTATGTCAGGTTGGCAATATCAGAGAATGGTCCGGGGATATTGGTGACGCTTATCTCCTGGTTGTCAGCAACGAGATCGCCCTGCACAGTGAAACTCAGGGAGCCGGTCGCTCCGTTGGCATTCACCAGTTTGCCTCCAAAGCTGAACGGTGTCCATCCGGCACCAATCGTATTCATGCGCCCCGCAACATTCTCAAGTCTCGGAGAGGAGGTGCCATTGCCCGAAAACCTGAACATCTGATTGCTGTTTTTATCGACTATCAGAGAGGTCGAGTCTGTGGTCTTGTACAACCAGGCGTCAAACTCAAAGAGCTTGTCGGAGCCAACCTTCTCATAGACCTTGCCCTTGGCGAAGAATCCCTTCTCATCAAGAGTCTGGGTACCCAACACCGGAAAGAACTCCATTGTGACCGGTCCGGGAGGCGTTATCAGAAAGCCTGAAACCTCATTTCGGAAGCCTGTCGTGTTATCAGGTTTTTTGAAATAGAATATCTTGTAATCAAGCTTATTGCCACTGTTCAGATAGGGTATGCCGTAATCAATCATACCGGCCAGTGCAATCTCATTGTTAATCACCGTTATAAGACCCGGTGAAAATGAGCCAACCTTATAGAGTGTAAGTGGTTTGCTTGTCAGGCTGATATTAAACACAGGATTACTGTTGCTCGTGAAGAAGAAGTTCTCTATCTCCACCTTGTCTCCCTGTCCCATTCCCGGAAGTCCTCCGAATGATGCACATGGCTGTCCGGGCTGACCGCTGACGGAAAGTTTCCATGCATTCCGTCCCACATCAAATCCGAACTGCTTCTGCCCTGTGATATTAAGTGTCACCAGGTTGGCAAGCGACAGTTGATCAAGCTTGTAATCTCCTCCCTTCATGAGGGTTTCGTCAAGTGTCTGCTCAACGTAGATATTCACAAAGGGTACGGTCACTATACCTGTGTTGACATAGCCGTTGAGGAACTGCAACCCGTTATCTTTTCCGAGTGTCCAGGAAGTGACATTAAGGCTCCATGGCATCGATCCCTGTGAAAGCGGAATCACCAGATCCTTGCCATAAATGCTCTTGAAGGTAACCTGCTGCGAGGCGTCTTTTATGAAGGTCATATTACCCAGCGGAAGTTTGGCATCAGCCACAGGCACATTCTTCAGATTGGTATGCAAAATTGCATTGAGTGCAACTGTATCTCCCCTGATATATGACAATGACCTCGCAGCCTCCAGCTTCAGGTTGTCAAAAGTGAATGAGAGCGCTCCTCCGTTTGCATCTGAGAGGTGCAGCCCATCCGGATAATTCACGTAACCGGCTTCAGTTGAGAAGGCAGGCAGCTTCATCGGGCCCGTACCGGCTGATGAAAGCCATACAGACTCATTAAAAGCTACAAGCGATGTGGTGAATGAGGCCTCATCAAACCTCACGCGCGCTGCGATGGCACCTGTTCCCTTGCTTATGTCAACAACCTCAAGACCGAGGAGCTGGTCTCCTACCAGGTCAGCCTGATAGAACTTGTAAAGAGAGACCGTCAGTTTGTTTTTATTTGTGGTGACCTTGTTATCCTTCGGCTGTGACAAAGGTACTCCCTGATCATTTTTAAGATAGGGACTAGGCACGATGGGAACATTATTGAACCTCATGCCGGTAACAGTCTCAGTAAGGCTGAAACACTCGTTCGACGGTATATCAGTAAAATTGCCGGAGATGAATACGTCACTGCCCCCGGCTCCTCCCAGGGTCAGGCGTGTCACCTCCACGGGAAAGCCCAGCAGCCGTGATATATCCATATCATTGAATACCCTGAGATGGAAATCAATTCCCTCAAGCACACCGGATTGTGACGGTATTTTTTTTACAATCTGCATGCTGAGCGAGTCTCCGACGAAATTGGAAACTGACTTCACTGCTCTGACTGTAAGCTTCATATTGAGCGGAACATTGCGGAGCTCATACTTTCCCTGCCCATCACTCATTGTTTCGATCTTTATCTCTCCGGGGATATCGGCATAGACACGTGCAGATGCCACTGCAGACGAATCGGTAGTACCGGCATAAACAGTACCCCTGATTCTTCCTCCCGGCCTCAGATAGACGTTCACCGTACTGAATTCCTTAGACTCATCCGCAAAAGCCGTTTTGACAGCCGGCACATAATCTGACTGTGAAGGACCATCAACATTCAGAGTCACTGTATCACTTGCAGAGATATACTCAAACCGAGCCTCCCCGAGATTATTTGTATAGGTTGTCCCGAAGGCACCCGCCTTTACCTTTGCATTAAGTATAGGTGTGCCGCCCAAAACATTGCCTGACAGGTCCAGGGCCCTGACTCTGACAAGGATACGGTGCTTCTTCGTCATGACAGTGACAGGGGGTAAGGTGTTCTTGTCTTTCTGAATCTCTACTGTAATTGTATCATTCAGATAATCCGGGTCCACAGGATCTATAATGAGCCTGTGACTGCCCGTTGTTGAATAAAGTGTGAAAGATGTCGGAGCTTTGCAGGTCTCTGCGCCCGGGCTCACCAGGAGTGAACCTGCGGAGATTCCTGCCTGGGCAGTTACACTCTGGCTGGCGCTGGCATGGCCTGTGGTTGCCTGGCCGGTCTTGCTTCCTGTAACACCAGATATTACCTTGCTGCCGACTACGGTAACCGGGGTGTTTATGCTTAAAACAGTCTGACCCTCTGACCCGGAGGAGGAAGCCGCACCGGTCAGTCCGGCTGCGTCCTTCACCAATGTATAATTGACGCATACAGGATGGAACTCTTTATAAGCCCCGTCATCCAGACGCATATGGACCCGTACCCCTTCTCCCTTTTCATTGATAACTGTTCCTGTTACCGTTGCCTCAGGTTCCAGGAGAATATCTTCCCTGACATATTTCTTCCCGAGGATCAAGGAATAAGGTATCTGAATATATTTATTCTTGAAGCCCTGACGGGTGATAAAAAGAGCCCACTTATCTCCCTCTTTTGAGCCTGGCAGTTCAAAACTGAAGGTGCCGTTGGCCGGAGTCTTCTCTGACTGGACGATATAGCTCATGTTAAAGAGCTGTACAAATGCCTCCTCAACGGGTTGCATCTGATTGTCATACCTGTATACCGAACCTTTGATGGCCGGCGGCAGAGGCCTGGCAACCAGTTCCTTTACAGGAGTCGGTGCAGGCAGCTTGTAATCCGGGCTGAATACCGCACCATCGGCAGGATAACCGAAAGTAAATGACACCGGCGCATCCATTGTATAATTAACATCGGAGGTTGCCAGGGCGGTTGCATAGATAAAATATTTGTCGTTCGGGTCATTTATCCGGTTTATTACAAGATTCCGGAGTGTGGCTTTGCCCGTGTTTCCTGTTATCTCCTTGGCCACAACCAACATGTTGAACAGCTTCTCTCCCTGTTCCACAGGTTGTGAACCCTTTCCTTCATTCCCCGGGACACCGGCAGGCCGGAAGTCTCTTAGAATATAGACAATCATGCCCTCCACATTATCATTTTTGTACTGGCTGGTGTAGCTCTTGTCAGCCTTGACCGTGACATCAAGATCATATGACCTGACTTTAGTGGTCACCATACCCAGATCGGCATTCTCTCCTCCCGGAGTCAGGACTTCAACAGTCGGGCTGGTATAATAGCAGTCATCAACTATGATATTTGCATACATGTAAAGGACGCCCCTGGTCACTTCAACTGATTCATTCTTGACATATACCGGTTCACCATTGGAAAATCCGGTCTGTTTTAATCCTATGATTGTGCGGGTGGCCGTAATTTTTTCTGCAACAATGCCCAGACCCGGATTATTAAACATGAAATTGAACTTTCCGTCATCACCGGTGGTACAGAATGCAAAGTCAGTATCCTGCAAAGGAAGCGTGTCGGTGACATAGGGAGCCTTATATTGCAGAGTGAAGGAGCTGTTTCCTGCACGCATCTGCACATCCTGTTCAAAAACATAGCTGTCAAGTCCCTGGTTAAGGTACACTTTCTGGTTGCCAGCTGTCAGGATGTAATAGCCCAGACGAAGCCTAAGCGGTGACTTTTTAACAAACCCTTTTGTCTGCTGATCCTGCGGGAAGTAATACTGAAGGATTCCGCTGACAGAGGAGTTGGGCATGGCCCATGACTTAATGCCGTCAGTCCCCTTTTCAAATGCAGGAGGGGCTGTCACAACAAGCTCCGGGAAGGCAAGTATATTATCAGATTCCTTCCCGTATCTGAATGAGAAAACCTCACTGCGCCCGAAATTTTCAAAGCGGGTGTTAGTCTCCCGTTCAGAGGCGATCACCTGGAACGCATATCTCTTTCCCGGATCAAGCAGAGGCTGGGCAGGACCGTAAAGAAACGACGTGCCAAAGACCTCCTCCTCAAAGAAAGCTGGCGTGGTTGCCGACAGCAATGCATCGTTTGGGTCCCTGACCGGGTCTGTTATCTCCACTATCTTGAGGATGTATGAGGTCCATGCCGGTGCTCCCGGTGATGGTGTCCAGCTGAATATTATCTGCTGTGACATCGTATTCTCAATCTCGCTGCCGTCAGCCGGGGCAATCAGCATAGGTGGCTGCAGATAGTTAACCCTGAAATAGTTACCGCACCCGGTAGGACTCTCCTCAGTGAGCAGCCGGCCAGAATTGTACACCCTTGCACATACCCGGTAATTACCCGGAGGCAGACCCTGGGTGCGCAGTTCCGAGGGATCAATTCCCGTGATAATAAGATTGCCAAGAGAAAAGTACTGCGAGAGATCAGGCCCCGTGAGGATGACAGGCACTCCTGTTTGCAGGGTGAAGGTTGTATAAGCATAGTCTGCAAGCGACCTGAGCTCAATGCCATTGTCTCCGGTTATTGTGAGGCCGAGGGTGCATTCAAGGTCAATGAAATCCATTGACATTGCCGTGACGGTGATCCTTGTTTTGTCTGCATAATCTTCGATATCCGGACTGTAAGGAGGAAGAACTGCCACGCTGGCTGTAACCTGTGCTTCAAGCTGTGGACCGGTAACCGAAGCCAGAATCATGGCCAGTACACCTGCCTTTAGTAACGACCTGCAGTTGTTCATATGTCTAGAAAATAAATCCATAACCTAACTCCCCTTTAGTTTCAGTAAAAGAATTGGCGCCTGTGCTGTTGTTCACATAAAACCTCGCCCTGACCATGTGCATCTTCGTTATCCTGAAAGTGGATGAAAATGAACCTGAAGTGATGTGCCCTGACAGAGTATCATCGAGAATATTCGAAAGACGCGAGCCGGCAACAGCCAGATTCAGCCTGCCCTTAAGCAATGATGATGACAGTGAGGCTGTGGGCCCGTGGAATGTATTCACTGCCGATGGGATATCAAATGTCGAGTAACTGTAATTAAGTGCCAGGTTGATCCTCATGGGCATATAACCGACAACATATGAGCCCATGGCAACAAAAGTCCTGTAAAAGCTGCCCGTCTCATTTACATGATCCGTCATCAACTGGTTGTTAAGGGTGACCATTACATTCTGGGAGAGCGTTTTGCCGGCAAAGGAAAGATTCTGAACCAGGTTGATGCTGCTGGTTGTCTGTGATATCTGGTTTATCGTGCTCAGAGGATCAAGAGGATTAATCCCGGCTTTCTGGTCAATGTCATAATTTGAATAGTTAATATCAGCCCTGTACCACTTCACCGGGTTTGCTGCAACCCGTACTGAGCCGATTGTCCGGTTGGTCTGATGAATGAGGGTTTCCTTGAGGTTGTCACGCTGAAAACCCAGGCTGCCGGAAATGATGTATTTGTCGGCGGACAGGGAGACGGCAGGCTCAATTGTAATATTCCGGATATTATTCTGCATGAAATAGGTGCCCATCGAACGGAAACCGGGGTCAATCTGTCTCAGCCTCATCTTCAGGTCGAAAACCTTTGAATCATACCCGAATGAGGCATCAACAGCATTGCTGGAGGTGGTGCTGACATTTGTCCCGATGAGCTCACTGATAACCGGGAGAAGCTTCATGCCCGGTTCTCCGTCCAGACGCTTGTCTTCTGTATAGATGCTGTTTGCAATTTCAAGGTCGAATACAAAGTTTTTCAGCAGCTTCTGATGGGTTATGAATGAAACAACGGTATTGGAACCCGGAAGGAGCAACTGGCTGGTGTCTGCAATTGACCCGGAAACATCCGTTGCCCTGAATACTATTATGTCGGCACTGTTAGATGCGGTTCCGTAACCTAATCTGAATGCCAGGCCGTTACGTCTGTATGCCGGCACCTGTTGTGTCTGTACCGGAAGTATGGAGGAATTGAACGGCACCGGCCTCAGCAACTGGCCGTACATCACTCCGATCCGGAATTTCCCCGGGGTGAATTCACCCCCGCCACCCAGAATAGTATGACCTCCAAGGGTGTATTTAGAGAATGATACATTGCGGTAACCAAGATGCAGCTTCGCCCATTTATAGGTCGGGCTGACACCAAACCTGTTAAAGGGCTGCTGAAAACTGCGCTCCTGTTCACTGACGGTAAATGAGAATGGAAAGGTAATCCCATACACGGTTATCACCGGGTTACCTACCAACATCCATGAGAAGGCGGGACGGTTAGCCTCCCGTCCTTCAACGTTGTAAAAAACCATTGAAGCTCCAAGCTGTCCGCTGATGCCAAACTTATCCTGGTCTTTAAGGGAAGACAGGTCCTGTGAATCGGCGATCGAACAAAACGGGACAAGCAGGAATAAAAAAAGATACCTACTGGGTCTCATATTCCAGATCAGTTAGATTTTTGGGGTGAACAAATATTAAACAAAACGCGGTGAACCGTCGAAAATTACAAAAGAAGAGGGAAATGATGCGGATAAATTTGAGAATGAGATATTAGTAGCAGGTCAGATCTGATCAGATTGCCTTGCCAGAATCTCCAGGCACATGCTAGTATTATGATAGGGG
>ERZ1645189.239-NODE-239-length-12366-cov-4.994883_pt1 | contig 12366 bp, 8 predicted proteins | sample MGYA00575350_ERZ1645189 | MGnify/ENA primary metagenome ERZ1645189 (study PRJEB40845, sample SAMN11283421) | freshwater sediment metagenome | isolation source: river sediment | host: Sediment | place: India: Jajmau, Kanpur | collected 2015-12-17 ...
AGCTTCTCGGCGCCGTCATCAATATCGGCTGCAGCGATGAGAGGATAACAGTCTCAGTGAATACGCTTGCACGCAACTTTGAGAAGACGGTTGCCCTTGTTGAGGAGATGCTTCTCGAGCCCCGCTGGGATGAAGAGCAGTTCTCACTTAACAAGACACGTACAATCAACAACCTCAAGCGTAACCTGGCTGATCCCAATTACGTTGCCGGAGCTGCATTTGACAAACTCGTGCTGGGTGAAGACAATGTACTGTCTGTAGACCTCAGCGGCACAGTGGAGAGTGTTGAGGCAATCACAATGGATGATCTGAAAGCCTTCTATGAGAAGAATATTTCACCCTCTGTTGCCAGCTTCCTTGTGGTGGGTGATATCGACCAGGCAAGAGTTGAAAAGGCACTGGCAGGAATGAGTGAGAAGTGGGCTGCAAAAGATGTTATGATGCCCTCGCTTACATTCCCCCCGTTACCTGAAAAATCCGGAGTTTATTTTGTTGATGTGCCTGACGCGAAGCAGTCAGTAATAAATATCGGAACACTCTCATTACCCCGGACACATCCTGATTATTATAAGGCAGTTGTGTCAAACCACCTGCTTGGTGGCGGCGCAAGTGCGAAGCTGTTCATGGTACTTCGGGAAGAGAAGGGATTCACCTACGGAGCATATTCCAATTTCATGGGACAGAAGCATTTCGGTGTATTCCAGGCCAGTGCGGCTGTCAGGTCGGATGCGACGCTTGAGTCGGTGCAGCTGTTCCGTGACATCATGAACGAGTACAGGACAGGCATCACCCAGGAGATGGTTGATTTCACGAAGGGTTCATTGCTCAAGTCCAATGCACTCAGGTTTGAGACGATTGATGCTAAGCTGGGCATGCTTAGCACCATGACGTTCTACGGACTGCCGTATGATTATATAAAGCAGGAGGAAGATTACCTGAGGGGCCTGACGGTTGAGCAGGTAAGCGAGACCGTTCAGAAGTACATTGATCCGATGAAGATGTACTATGTGGTTGCCGGTGATGCTGCAACACAGATGAATGGATTGAAGGCCGCCGGTTTTGGTGAGCCTGTACTGGTTAAGTAACCAGAAAATCATCCGGAAAAATAATGAGTCCCAGGATTGCTGCAATGCAGTTCCGGGACTCTCATTTTATGCTACTGTGATGGCTGGGAGGACCTGTTTATTACCTGAGGCTGATTTCCCTTTTAATCCTTATATCGGTTGCGGAAGCGCCCACCAGGATCTCCGTTTTACAGGGATCATTGTCCCATGCCTGCTTCTTCTCGTTCCAGTACATGAGACTCTGTGCCGGGATTGCAAGGCTTACGGTTTTGCTTTCTCCCGGGGCAAGCGTTACCCTGTCAAATGCCTTAAGCTCCTTCTGCGGCCACTCAACCGAAGGATCAATGCGGTGCACATAGGCCTGCACAACTTCATCCGCCTGCATTTTGCCGGTGTTCTTCAGATTGAAGGTGATTGAAATTACATCGTTTGCTCCGTATGTTTTCTTGTCGCTCTTCAGTTTAGAGTATTCGAAGCGGGCATAGGTAAGACCGTGACCAAACGGGTACATCACCGGTATGTTTTTCGTATCGAACCAGCGGTAGCCAACGAGAGATTCTTCGGTATAATATGCATTGTCGCGGTCTTGTTTTGTTTCTACTTCAGTAGCTTCATTTTTCTTCCCGGTGGTGTCACCCGTTGTCACCAGGTTTGCAAAGACATCCGCATTGCGGTCATTCTGCGGATAGTTGCCAAGGGCATAGGCCGGAGAATCCTCAAGCTTTACAGGAATGGTGAACGGTAGTCGTCCCGAAGGTGATATTTCCCCGAGGAGCACATTTGCGAGGGCATTTCCGCCTTCGGAGCCGTTGAACCAGGAAATAATGAGAGCCCTGGAGAGGGGGTTAACCGTGTTGAGATCATTTGGAGCGCCGCTGGTCAGTACAGTAATTATATTGGGATTAACTTCGGCAATACGGGTGATAAGTTTGTCCTGTCCCGAGGGAAGAAAAATATCCTTTCTGTCTTCTCCTTCGGTCTCCACGGCGCGGTTATTGCCGCCTATGAAAAGAACGAGGTCTGCTCCTGAGGCAACCTTAACAGCCTCATCCGCGAGTTTTTCTGCAGTCAGTTCCTTTTCCCGGGCTTCCTTCTCAAGCTCTTCCGGTGTCCGTTTCCGGAACCTGTCAAAATAACTGTACTGAACCGGTTCATAGCCCTGGACAAAGATTATTTCAGCCCTGTCTCCTATCTTATTCTTCAATCCCTCCAGCGGAGTTACTTCGTAGAGAGCCTTGACTCCTGCACCCAGGCCACCCGTTGCCATCTTCTGGATGGCGTTGGCCCCTATAACGGCTATCACCGGTTTGTCCGCCAGCTTCAGCGGAAGCACTCCGTCATTCTTCAGCAGGACGATTGATTTGATTGCTACGTCATATGCAATTTTCTGCTGTGCCGGCTGAGAGGTCATCTCTTTGTTGGCTTCGTTTTCAGGTACCGGTTTAATCGCGAGTCTTACGCGAAGTATTTCGCGGACGCGCATGTCAATTATCGCTTCTGGAACTATCCCCGCCCTGACTGAATCGAGCAGTGCCTGGCCGAGATATTTTTTGTCCGGCATCTCGACATTAAGACCGTTTTTTATTGAGTTCACAGTGCTGTGTGTTCCGCCCCAGTCGGAAATAACCATTCCGGCAAAACCCCATTCGTCGCGCAGAATCTTATTGAGTAGCATATCGTTCTCCGCGCACCACCAGCCGCCGACCTTGTTGTATGCAGCCATCACGCCGAAGGCATCGGCCTCTTCAACAGCGGACCTGAACGGAGGGAGGTAGATCTCGCGCATTGCCCGTTCTCCGATTATCACGTTTACTGTGCCGCGATTGTTTTCCTGGTTGTTCAGGGCGTAGTGTTTAAGGCAGACTGCGACTCCGTTTTCCTGGACCCCCTTTGTATATCCCACTGAGAGCCGTGAGCTCAGAAAGGGGTCTTCGCTGAGGTATTCATATGTTCTTCCGCCGGTTGGTATTCTCTGGATATTGATAGCCGGGCCGAGCAGCATATCTTTTCCGCGCCGTCGTGCCTCCTTCGCCATTGCGGTTCCGTAGGCATATGCCAGATCCGGGCTCCAGGTGGCTGCGAGGGCTGATCCGGTAGGGAAGAAGGTGGCCTTGTCGTTAGTCCAGCCAAGGGGCATCCAGCCGTCAGGCTGCATCTCCTCCCTGATTCCAAACGGGCCGTCGGCGTATCTCATGTCGGCAATTCCCAGTCGTTCAATGCCCGCTGAGACAAACATGTGTTTGGCGTGCAGCATGTTTATTTTCTCCTCGAGGGTCATCTGGCTTATGATGCCGTCAATCTGTCGGTCATATTCAAGCAGAGCTGATTTACGGTTCTGGCCTGCAGCATTGCCAGTCAGCAGGATTGTCAGAAGGGCGAAGGAGAACAATCTTGTATATTTCATGAGTTTTTGGCTGTTTGGATATTTTATTGGGACCGGGAATTATATTAGCTGCCGTAAATATAGTTTACATATCCTATATTTGCACAACCATCAGAGAGTTCATGGTCCGGCTGGTCTTAAGACTTTCAGACCTTCAGACTTTCCGACTCTCAGACTTTCAGACATTGAGTCGCCCGGATGGTGGAATGGTAGACACGCTGGACTTAAAATCCAGTGGGCAGTAATGCCTGTGCGGGTTCAAGTCCCGCTCCGGGTACCGAACGGCACAAGAGGTCAATTTCGACCTCTTGTTTCATTTTCGGACATTCTGGAATCATCACCAGATGAGGGAATGAGAAATGGTGATTTTCGCTGGTCGGGGTTGCAATTTATTTATATTATAAGGAAACTTAGTCCTTCAGGCATCCTATTGGAACTACCAGTACACCATCTGGGCGCCTGTATGCCACCTGGCCACCTGTTAATACCATAAGAAAAGATGGCTGGTTCATCTTATCGGCATCAACCTTATGACTGAGTTTAATCAGATTGGCTGCGGCTTCTTCAATCTGTTTATTTCCCAGTTTAACCTCAACAGGAGCCCACCGACCATCGTTGAGTTTAATGATCAGATCCGATTCAAGTCCTGATTTATCCCGATAGTGAAATACTCCTCCATCGATAGCCTGAGAATATACTCTCAAATCACGCGTGCACAATGATTCAAACAAAAAGCCAAATGTTTCGAAATCTCGCAAGATCCCTGTCGCATTTGTACGCAAGGCAGCTGTTGCAATTGATGGATCAACAAACTGGCGTTTATTTGCCGTCCGTATGGCAGTTTTTGAACGAAGTGAAGGTTGCCAGGCATGAACATCTTCAATGACAAACAGTCGACGAAGTGCATTAAGATATGAGTTTAAGGTCTTATCTGTAATAGAAGTTTCATTAACCTGTATATCATCCATTATTGTTTTGGATGTTGCCAGAGTAGAAATATTGCGAGCTAATGATTGTAGCAACAATCGAACTCGTTCAGGATCCTTTTCCACACCATCGACACGATGAATATCTAAATTAATTACAGCATCAACATAGTTCATCGCTATTCGGGGGGACTGTTTCCCTGATTTTACGGCAGCCGGCCATCCTCCCCGGCAAATTGCATGTGCTATCTGCTCTATGGTAAGTGTACTTTTAGCAGCAATATCTGTTTGTCCTTCGAAAAGATCTTTGATGGATACTTTTCCATTAGATTCATCAGATTCAAACAGGCTCATAGGTCGCATAAGCATCCGGGCAATTCTGCCAGTGCCTGAATGAGCCGTTTCATTGTCAGAAGGTGTTGAAGAGCCAGTAAGAATAAACTGACTCATCAGTCCTCGATTATCAACAGCAAAGCGTACAGCATCCCAAATAACCGGAGCCATTTGCCATTCATCAAGAAGCAGAGGAGGTTCACCTTCAAGCAGAAGTGATGGTTTGGTATCTGCCATTGCCAGATAGCCGGGGCCCGCATCAGGATCTTGCATATACACAACACTATTGGCAATTTGTAGTGAAGATTGTGTTTTACCACACCATTTTGGGCCTTCCACAAGAACTGCACCAGACGATTCAAGTAAGCTTCTCAGAAGTTTGTCACTGATACGAGGTATGTAATTCATAGTCTTCATTAATAAAACTAAAATATCAACAAATGTACTGATTTTAAATCTATTTGTTTATAAATTCCGTATTTTGGCGGTATATTATTCCGTATATTGGCAACTTTTTATTCCGTGTTTTGCTGACACATGATTTTAAATTACAGTGAATCAACTTGAATTGAGTGTACACATCACTGATGTTCACCAAATTAGTAAATGAGATAAATTATGATTTTGCGCAAGATGGTTGCAACTTTTTTCCGTTCGGGGTACGGCGCCCTCCGAAGCCCTGACGCAGGAGGGCTATCACAATCACATTAAAAAAGAACAAGATGTCAAAAAAGGCTCTTGTTTCTTTTTTATGACTTTCCGAGATCAGTGCCGGATGAAAACCGGGAACAACCATAGATGGTTCTTTTTTACTGTTTTCTCCGGTGTGCAATTCCCAATGTCAGGGATAGAAAAATATCGTCAGGGCCCTTTATCATTAGAAAAATATTTAATCTGTGCCTATGTGGTGAAAATTTCTTTAATTTAAGGGGTTCAAAAGTGTCTGTTTTAATCTTGAATGAATATGCTTAATGTAACTTCCAGATCAGATTGTGCATTTGATGTGAATAAAAAACTATTCCTTTCATATTTAGTCAAAAACGGAGGCCCTAAACTACATGAATATGAGGAATTTAACTTCATTGTTAAAACTTTGGATTCGGAGAATCTGCATGAGTTCAGGGAAGTAATAAACCCAATACTTAACATCAATTCTCTGATTGGCCGGAGTTATGTTAAACCATTTGGGTATCCGGGAGATTTTTATTTAATCGATCATATTTATTCCAATCATGTTAATGCAGATAAGAAATATCGTAACTGGGATATCTATTATCAGAACCAGGAAGGAACCATGGCAGTCAGGAACCGTAAAGATTATTTCCTTGATCAATGCCTGAGGCTTTCTCTTAAAAAACAGGGTGCAAAGAAGGTACTGATACTTGGCTCCGGACCTGCAACTGATGTAAATGAATTTTTAAACATGTACGGCGGAAACGATATCACTTTCGACCTGGTGGATTATGACCAGAATGCGATTGATTATTCGTCAGCCAAGAACAAAGAATTTGAAAAACTGATATCATATCACAAAGTCAATGTTTTAAGGTTTGAACCTTCCAGGAGGTATGACCTGATCTGGAGCGCCGGATTATTCGATTATTTCAGGGAGAAGCATTTTGTTTACCTGCTAAGGAAATACATCAATTACGTAGCAGAGGGAGGTGAACTTATAATTGGCAATTTCAGCACTGAAAATCCATCAAAAATCCTTATGGAGGTAGTATCTGAATGGTACCTTAACTACAGAAGCAGGGAGGATCTTTTAAAGATTGCCGGAGATTCAGGCCTCCTGAACAGGAACGTTTTTGTTGAAGCAGAAGCCCTTGGTGTAAATCTTTTCCTTAATGTACAGTGACACTTTAAAGTAACTTTGTTTTCTGTGTCAGAGTTTCTGCTTTCCGGATACACGCAAGGCATTTTATGCTGTCATCCCATAATTTTTAAAAGCAACAGATAAAATCTATTGCCCACTTCTGACGTTTATTAATAAATCGACAGTCAGAAAGGATGATTATTTTCAAAAATGCGCTGATTAATTTATTGGGATTGAGTGGGGAAAGCTCGGATTCCATGACCTATAACAAGCTAACTCTTTCATTTACAGGATATTTATCGAACTTCGAATCTGAATTCCTTAATGACTACTACATCAAGTCGTTGAACCCATTCAGGTTTGCACTGATCCTGGCGATATTCTTTTATTGTGGGTTTGCACTTCTTGATGCTTCCACGGTACCGGAACTGAAAGAAATATTCTGGCTTATAAGGTTCGCTGTTGTATTGCCCGTTTTGTTGTCTGTCTTGGCTTTTACATATTTCAAATCGTTCAGGAAGTATATGCAATTGTCGATTGCAGGCGTCATGTTCATTACCGGATTCGGAATAATAGTAATGATTATTCTTGGTGCAAGGGTATCCCACTATTCATATTATGCCGGCCTTATACTGATCTTTATTTTTGGATATACATTTGCCAAAGCCCGGTTTATCTATGCCTCGCTAGCGGGCTGGCTCATAGTTATTGCTTACGAGATATCAGCTATATGGATATCACACACACCTATCACAATTCTGATCAATAACAATTTCTTCTTTATCAGTTCAAATATTATCGGGATGCTCGCAGGGTATACCCTTGAACTATCCTCTCGCAGGGATTTTTATATGAGAAAACTCCTTGAACTGGAACAGGACAAAGTCAAAGCAGTCAACAGCACCCTGGAAAAAAGAGTGATTGAAAGAACACGACAGCTGACGAATACCAATATAAAACTGAAGAAAGAGATAGAGATTCGAGTCAGATCCGAAAAGCAGAGAAGCGAACTGGAAACTCAGCTTTTTCAACTAAAAAAAATCGAGACTATCGGAACGCTGGCAGGGGGTATTGCACATGACTTTAACAATATTCTTACACCGATCATTGGTTATACAGATATGGCCCTGGAAGAAATTCCTGAGGATAGCAACCTGCGGTTCGATCTGGAACAGATAAATAATGCCGCTTTAAGAGGGAAAGACCTGGTCCAGCAAATCCTGACATTCAGCCGGGAAGTGAACATGGAGAAGAAACCTGTTAAAATAGACCAGATAGTGGTTGAAGTAATAAACCTTGTCAAGGCATCCCTCCCCCGTTCAATTGAGATAAGGAAAAGCATTGATCCGGGAATAGGGGTAATTCTTGCAGATCCGGTTCATATACACCAGATTATGATGAATTTATGTACAAACGCCATCCATGCAATGAAAAACAGGGGAGGCGTGCTGGACATAAAGGTCGATAGTGTGCTTGTGGATCAGAAAACAACCATGAAAATTAACAACCTTAAGGTTGGGATTTATGTCAGAATCAGACTGTCAGATACTGGTCATGGAATGGACAGAAGAACAAAGGACAGGATATTTGAACCCTTCTTTACCAGTAAGGAAGTGGGTTCAGGAACAGGACTGGGCCTTTCTGTTGTGCATGGTATTGTCAGCAATTATAATGGGGCAATAACTGTGGAAAGCACGCCGGGGAAAGGTACATCATTCACTGTTTTTCTTCCATACAACATTTCAGATCCGGTAAATGAAGTCAAATCTCTGGATCAGCTTCCCCGGGGGGTCGAACACATCCTGTTTGTTGATGATGAGCTGGATATAACCTTCGTGGGCAAAAAGATGCTTGAAAATCTTGGATATACAGTCACCACCATGACCAACAGCAGTGAAGCATTTGAGGAGTTTAAAAGAAATCCAGGAGAATATTCATTACTCGTAACGGATCAGACAATGCCCAAAATGCTGGGAACCGAACTTGCCGGAAAAATGAGGGAAATAAATCCTGATCTGAAAGTCATTATTATAACCGGATACATTGACAAATTGTCTGAAAAGACAAAGTCAGAAGCCGGTTCTTATGAAATGATCCTGAAACCTATCAAGCTGAGCGAGTTCAGCAAAGTTATCAGAAAAGTCCTGGATGAAAAGTAATCAGCTTCAGATATGGCGAAAATTTTGATAATCGACGATGATCCTTCGATCCTGACAATGCTTAAAAGGATGCTTGAAAAAGCCGGATACGAAGTTGATACTGCCAGCAACGGCAGTGAAGGTTTGAAAAAGATTGAAAGTTGTCCCCCCGATCTTCTGGTAACAGATATTGTTATGCCTGAAAAAGAAGGTCTTGAACTGATATGCTACCTGAAAGGAAAGAATCCGGAATTAAAGATCGTGGCAATTTCTGGAGGTGGAAGATTCAATTATGAAGGATATCTCACCGGTGCAAAACTCCTGGGGGCTGATCTGATCTTCCAGAAGCCGTTGGTTCACAAGGAATTTGTACAGGCTGTATCTGACCTTATTAATACTGATAAGTAGCTGCTTTTTTACCGTACATTGACAGGAGCAGAGTATTTATCTGATTCCATTGATGAAAATTGTTGTCTGGAGGTGAGTGTTGCCTCCCATGATGCAAAAGCCGGCTCTTTTCTCAAATCCCGGCAGAAATCATCAGCCTCAGGATACCGGTATCAGGACATAGTAAATGCTTGCAGGGAAAAAACGCATTTACTTTGACCTGAGATAAATATCTGTATTTTTATATTCCGATCAAGCGGAAGACACCTTAACTAAAGTATTAAAATTCTTATCTTAAGCATCATACATCTGTATCCATGCCAAAAAATAAAGGAGTCATCGTCCCTGAACCCAATGCATTTTTGTACTATACTGTTTGTTTTTTTGCAGGTTTATATTTCCGTTGGGTACTTGGACTCCGGGTGGACCGCTCTGCCATAAAGGGTCTCAGGCCACCTTTTTTTGTGGTTGCCGGGCACACCAGCTGGCTGGACTTTTTAACCGTTTCCATCGCTCTTTCCCCGAGAAGGATGAACTACATTGCAGCCTACAATTTCTTTCGTGATCCAGTACTGAAATTCCTGCTGGGATTCATGGGAGTTATTTCTAAAAATCAATTTACAAGAGACAACCAGGCCATACTCAAAACGAGATATGCAATCGGTGCTGGTCGTATCGTCGCTATTTTTCCCCATGGGTGCCTGTCAAATGAAGGACGTCCGGGGGGATTTGCCGCTCCCAGCATAGCTAAGCTTATAACGACATTTAAAATACCCGTGGTTGTTGTACAGATAAACGGGGGTTACCTGACCCGCCCCAGATGGACAAAAAGAACCCGCAGAGGACGTATCGAGGCCACTGTCACCGGGTTGTTCTCAAGTAAAGAACTAAGCACTCTGTCAACAGATGTCGTTTACCGCAGACTGCTTGATGCCATCGCCTTTGATGACTACCGGTGGCAGAGAAACCATAACGTTACGTTCAGAGGAAGCCATCTGGCCGAGGGTGCCGAACTTGTACTGTATAAGTGCCCCAGATGCAAGGCAGAATTCAGTTTACGCTCCAGGGGGAACAGGCTCTTTTGTCTTGGCTGTGAAAATGAAGCTGTTATGAACAGCAAGCTGTTCTTTGAACCGGGTAAGAGTGACAGCATCGTCTATGATGGTTTCGACAACTGGTATGACTTCCAGCAGGAGAGCCTTTTAACCGAAATTCATGATCCGCACTTCAGGTTAACAACTGCCACATCTCTCCAATGGAATGAGCCGGGAAAGTACGGATATCAGGCTATGGGACACGGAACACTGAGCTTAACCCGGGAAGAGCTAATCTATGAGGGTACAGCTTTTGAAAAAACAGCAACTCTTTGTTTTGATATGAAGGATATTATTATGGTGCCCTTTGCCGCCGGTGAGTATTTCGAGATCGCCAGCGGATCTGACATACGCCGCTTTGTGCTGGATGATGTCAGGATGATGATGAAATGGGTGCTTGCCATCCGGCTTATCCGGGATGAATACTATGAAAGGAAAACAGTATCATGAAAAACAGAAAAGAATTGCTCAGCAGGATAGCCTATGCCTCAGGCGATATTTACGGTGGCGGATCATTTATAATTGTAGGTCTGCTGCTGCTTGTATACCTGACAAATGTTGAGGGATTCTCCGGAACAAGCGCCGGCATTATCGTTTTCATAGGGAAAGCCTGGGATGCCATTACAGACCCATTTATGGGGCAACTGTCAGACAGAACCAGATCCCGTTTTGGTCGCCGCCGCATTTATTTCCTTCTGGGCAGCCTTCCTGTTTTCTTCTCATGGGTAATGCTGTGGTACGGTTTTGGAATCACAGGCAGTACTGCCAGATTCATATACTATACCCTGGCTTATATCTTCTTCTCCACATCATTCACCATTGTGATGGTCCCCTACAATGCAATTCTGTCGGATATGGTAAGGGACTATAACAGGCGCAGTGCATTTACCGGAATGCGCCTTGGTTTTTCTGCTGCAGCTGCCATTTTTTGTGCCACCGTTCCGGCGCTGATCACCGGAGCCTTCACAGATCCCAAACAGGCTTATCTTATAATGGGGTTAACCTTTGGTGCACTGTTTGCCATTTGCTGGCTGGCAGTATTCTTTGGGACCTGGGAGAACGAGACGAAGCCAGTCGCTGCGGTCAGCATCAGGGATTGGCTGAGCGTAATCAGAAACCGTTCCTTCCGTATTTATGTAATCATATTCATTCTCTGTCAGATGGCTATTGATACTGTCATGACACTGGCTGTTTATTTCCTGACGGTTTCCTTGCAGAAAGAGGAACTTTTCGTAATGATCATGGGTTCTATCCTTGCCACCCAGCTCATTTTCATCGGGATTTTTTCTCATGTGGCTCAAAAAACTGACAAAACCACTCCGGCTTACATTTCAGCCGGTGTGTGGATAGCTTCCAGTTTTGCCGTCATATTCTTTTCCAGCACCACGCCGGATTTTATTGTTATCTCCACCTGCGCGCTGATCGGTGTGGGAAGTGCAGGACTTAATCTCTTCTCGTGGTCCGCCCTGCCAGACATAGCCGATGTGGATGAACTTATCACCGGTCGTCGCAGGGAGGGGCTCTACGCAGGGGTATCGACTTTCCTGCGTAAACTCTCGGGAGGCGTGGTAGTTGGTCTCCTTGGTATTGCCCTGGATGTGATTGGTTACAGCAAGGAGGCTCTCAGTGCAGGCAATATTTCACCTGAAACAGATTGGGGCATTCGTATTCTTTTCTGCGCCTTGCCATTCATCTTCCTGATTTTCGCTTTGCTGTTCCTTCGTAAGTATAAGCTGGGCAGGCAGGAATTCGATATAATGAGCAAAATTCTGAACCGTTACCGGGCGGGAGAGACTGATATATCAATTGAGGGGGAGGAACTCAGGGTTTGCCGGCAGCTGACAGGCCTGAAGGATGGTGGGTTCTTTGGAATTAGGCGTGGTTCAGAGCAGGAGATCAATTCATATTGAGGCATCTGTTACAAAGAACACCGGCCGGGTTGATTAATTTATGACAATAGGTTGCGGATCAAAAAGGATTTTATTCAGTTCAGATATAAATTTCATTCCCGCGGGGTGAAAAAGTCGACATGTCCGCATTTGGGACAGATGTAAATATCAAAGGACTCTGTGTTTACGAATGCCTCCAGAAGATTACCCCATACACCCATCTTTTCGCCCTCATGAAAATCATAATTTCCTGAAAAGATGAGAGGCACATTGCAGCGCAGGCAACTGACATCACGCATCCGGGGGTCAGCGGGTGGCAATTCTATTACTTTATTC
>ERZ1645189.242-NODE-242-length-12338-cov-4.679639_pt1 | contig 12338 bp, 8 predicted proteins | sample MGYA00575350_ERZ1645189 | MGnify/ENA primary metagenome ERZ1645189 (study PRJEB40845, sample SAMN11283421) | freshwater sediment metagenome | isolation source: river sediment | host: Sediment | place: India: Jajmau, Kanpur | collected 2015-12-17 ...
TTTTGTCAGGCAGCATATGGACCGGCAACCCGAATCCCAATACCAGAATTAATATAAAAGCCCATTTATGCCTCTTACCAAAAAGAATATAACTTTTATATATGTTATTAAGTTTTATTATCCCTCTCCTGTAAGAAAATCGGGATGTAACACGACTCTCTTTGATGTGGATTTTATCCATAAGTGCAGGTATCAGCAAAAGAGCTACAGCCATTGATACTGCCAGATTAATAATAATAACACCGGCAAAGTCAAACAAGTTTGCTTTCTGTTTATCGGGCAAAAAGAATATAACAGCAAGAGCTCCTATTGTTGTCAGTTGAGCTGCAAGTATTGCTATAAATACTTTTCTGTTTTTATAATATCCATAATGAGATATCATTATTATGGAAGTATCTATTATAATCCCGAGAGATACAGTTATTCCTGCCATTGAGTATAAATGGATCTCCATTTTAAAGACATAATATAATATAAAGGCAATAAAAACATTAGCGATCAGAGCAATGGTAATTGCAAGAAGGTATCTGAAGCTTCTGCTTACCAGATAGACAAAAGCCAGCAAAATGATAACACACAAAATCGTTCTTCTGATTATTTTACTGATCTCTTTTTTAAGAAATGTAGAGGAGTCGTATGTAATTATTGCAGAAAAGGAGTCCGGGAAAGATACTTCCAGGTTTTTCATCCTTGATTTGATCTCATTACATAGTTCAAGTGTATTAACATACTTCTCCGGATAAACAGTTATGTTTATGGTATTTAATCCATTTATCCTGAAATACTGAGTTGGCAATCTCTCTTTATATGTAATTTTTGCCACATCCTGCAGACGGATTACCTTGCCCTGGACATTACTGATTGGAATTAACTCAAAATTTACAGGTTTGTAACCACTACTCAACAGAATGGTCATCTCATCAAAGCTGCCTATAATATCAGTTCCACCTATACTGTTGTTTATAGAAGAGCTTAATTCGGACACACTTACTCCAAAAGATCTCAGCTTTTCCGGATCAAATGAAATCTCCATATAGTATGGAGTTGCCCCAGTTAGAATAACACTATTGACACCATCAATCAGAGCAAGTTCTCTAACAATATTATTATCAGCGTACTGTTCAATATGTTGTGTAGGAAGATTTGCATTCAGAGTAAATGTGATAACCGGAAGACTCTTTTCCCCTGTAGATGAGACCGAGAGATAGGGGTAAGAAACACCTCTTGGAAGCTTTGGGTAAACCTGACGGATTAGGGAGGATATCTCGAATCTTACAGCACTAATATTTACATCAGGCTTTAATGTAATATCGATACTTCCGCCATCTTTTCTGGAGACAGAATTAACTTGACTCACACCTTTCACTGAAGAGATAACCCCCTCCAGTTTTGAAGTCACCTCTGACTCAATTACCCTTGCCGATGCACCGTTCCAGTAAAAATTCAGACCAATACTCTTCTGTTTGTATGAAGGAGTATACTGAACATTAAGGAGTGGCAACATTCCTGCGCCCACAATTATAAGCACGACAAAGATCAGAATAACCGAGAATGACGAAAGTTTCATCTAGCGCTTTTTGTAAATCTGATAATAGAAAATCGGAATGAAGAATATACTAACAATTGTCCCGAACACCATTCCTCCAATTAAAGCAAGCGAAAGAGGGAACTGAAGATCTGAACCCATATCTCCTCTGACAAGAAACGGAGCAACTGCAAGTACCGTTGTTAAACTGGTCATAATAATAGGTTTAATTCTTCTGGAGCCACCCTCTATAATTGCTCTTAAAAGTGAATACCCATCCTCTTTTATAAGCCTGTTTATAGTATCCACTTTAAGAATTGAGTCGTTTATAACAATTCCGCACATTACAACTATGCCTATCATGGACATTATATTTATACCGGATCCAAATATCAACAATATTAAAAAAGCACCAAAAATATCCACCAATACCTCAGATAGAATAATAAAGGGTTGAATTAGGGATTCAAACTGCGCTGCAAGGATAAAAAACAGTAATAAAAAAGCTACGACCAGAATGATAATAAGCTCATCTATCATCTCCCTGCTGGTAAAGAAAGAACCACTAAATGAAACATCAAACCAGTCATCATAATCCAGCACTTCTTCAATTGTATCCATAATCATCGGGATATCTGAATCCTCTGCCCTGATATTCAAAGGATAAATATCACCCTCTGCTCCTGAAACAATACTTTTGAAATCTCTTACCCTACCCTCTTTAACAACTGAAGTGAGAGGGATATCAATCCCTTCAGAATTTTTTACTGTCATAGAGAGGAGCTCTTTTGTTCTGTCCGATTCATCTCCAACCATCACCGGGATGGAATAGACACCCACATTTATAGCAAACAGCCGGTTCTCTTTGGTGGCATTTCGTAATGCCTGATAAATTGAGGAGTAACTAAGTTTATGGAGGGCCATCATCTCCTGATCAGCAACAAAAAGTATCTGCTCCTGCCACAGGACAGGTTCTATATATATATCCGGCAAGCGGTTTCTGATTTTAGCCAGAAATTGGTTTAATTTATCCGGATCAGGAACAGAACCATCTTTGCTCTTTATCTTTGCAACCAGATTGTACTCATTATCGGAAAAGATGAGATTAAAAATGTTTCCGGCAGGTTCAAATTTATAGGATGCATCCGGATACCTCTCCTTAATCAATTTTCCCAGTTTATTTTCTATTACAGAAATATCTTTAACCTCCTTTGCCTTTAAGTAGACAATGGCTTCAGAACGGGACATTTCAGGAGTATGGGATAACAAAAACTGCTGAGAACCAATAAAAACACTTGTCTGATCAATAAATTCCTCAGCTTCAATAATAATTGATGCAGTTCTTTTATCATTCTCTTCTACTGATACAGCACTGTTCCAATCAATCTTTAATACAATATCATCGTGAGTTAAAGGGGGCAATTTAGATTTATCGATAACTCTATAAATCAGAAATATTGCAGGGAGAGTTATCAGAACCATTATCCAGACCAGTCTCTGATGACGAAAAACCCATTTAAGCATTTTCTCATACAGAGAGTGATAATCAACAAATTGAATTCTGGCAGGAGATCTATTCTGAGTGCTTTTTCTCCTCGATTTATAGAGCAGATAGTAGTAAACAGGTATAACAAGAACTGCCACAAGAAGTGATGAAAACAATCCTATAGAGACCCCCATTGCCTGGTCATAAAAAAGAGCTCCGGCAATTCCACTAAGAAAGACCAGAGGCAGAAAAACAGAGCATGTAGTAAGTACAGAACTAAGCATTGGAGCAAACACCTCATTAACACCCTTTACAACAGATTCTTTAAGACTCTCTCCTCTATCCCTGTGTTGAGTTATGTTATCAATTACAATAATTGAATTGTCTACCATCATGCCTATTCCTAAGATTAATCCTGATAGCGAGATAATATTAATAGAGATTCCAATCAGATAGAAAAAAAGAAGAGAGACTATAAGAGAAAGAGGAATGGCAACGACTACAAGAGCAGGGGAGCGGAAATCCTGCATAAATAGAAATATTACCAGACATGCAAGCAGAGCTCCTATTAAAAGATTGCCCTTAAGGTTTGAGATTGAATAGTCAAGCAGTTGAGTCTGATCCTTTGTTGTTGTGAATTTAATATAAGGATACTCCTCACAAAAATTATTAATTAGGTCATTTAATCCCTCCCGCAGATTATCCATTTTAGCATCGGCCTGCTTGATTATTGCCAATGTTACAGCCCTTTTCCCGTTAGAGCGTGTTAGTCCGACCGGCTGTTTAGGCTGCTCAATAACGGTTGCAAGCTCTTTGAAAAGATATATCCTGCCGGCAATATTTAAACGAATGTTCTCTATATCATCCCTATTTTGCAGATCTGACCTGAATCTTATATTCCACTGGTAGTATCCATCTTTTATTGTAAGATTACCAAGCCTGATATTGTTTCTGCTAATTGCACCCTCTAGATCAGAAATGGAGAGTCCAAGAGATTCAAGTTTGGATTTGTCCGGAGTAATTAAAAGTTCCGGAGTTGATATCCCGCTTATATCAACAAGCGCTACTTCCGGTATCTGCTCAATTCTCTTTGATATCACTTCAGATGCAAAACGGCTTAATTGCATGAATTTCTCCTCACTCACATCTTCAATAGTCATCTCGACAAAGAAAGCAGGTATATCAGTAGCACTGGCCTTCACCACTTTAGGTCTCTCCAGATCCCTTGGTAAACTGGTCAAAGCCCTGTCAATCTTTTCATTTGCCTCAATAAATATAAAGTCAATATCTGAGCCGTGCTCAAATTGCATAAATATAGTACCGGAATTATTATTTGATTCAGTTTGAATCTCCTTAAGAGAAGAGAGTTGAACGAGCTGATTCCGGAGAGGTTTAATTACGGAGGCATCAAGCTCTCTTGCGGAGGTTCCGGGGGAGGTAACCTGAACGGTTATCTGAGGTATATCTACATCGGGCATAAGGGAAACGGGCAACAGGCCAATTGCAACCGCGCCAAGTACAATAATGGCTATGATAGACATTGTTACCGCTATCGGCCGCTCAATGAGTTTGCCAATCATAGCGTTATCGTTTTCTGATTTCTACATTGGAGCCATCGGCAAGATTGAGGTTTCCGGATGTAATTATTACATCATTAACATTAAGCTCTGCATTCTTCTCGGGATTTGCCGCCACTACATGAGAGTCGCTGTTGGAAAATACAACATTTACATAGGTCCACATTGCCTTTCCTTTACCATCATACCTGAAAAGAACCTCAAAATTGTCCCTCATTACAACCGCACTTTTTGGTACAACCAACTGGTTTTTAATTAGATTTTCTACCAAAACCTTTACATTCATCCCCTCCAGAAGCTTACCTCCGGAGTTACTCACTTTCGCCAGAATATTAATCTGACCCTTGTCATCTACCATCGGGTTTATCTGAGTAACAACTCCGCGGTAAAATGTATCCGGGTTCACGAAAGAGGCAACCTTTACAGTTTGTCCCACCTTAACAAACGATATCTCAGATTCAAGAAGATTAAAATCTACCTCGAAGGCCGAATCGTCTATGAGAGTACATATGGCACCAGAACTCTGCTCGTACTCCTTCGCCTTAAGATTGGCAATTTTTCCACTGAAAGGGGCTATGAGATTAGCATTATTAAGTTCAAGTTTTGCGAGTTTAAGGTCGTTGATGGAAGATATATAACCTGATCTCACTTTGGCAACCTTTAATATATCTTTAGGAATATTTGCAGTGTCTTTCCCATATCCGAAACCTATCAGGATGTCGGCAAAATCCAGCTCTGCCTTATCCATTCTCTGGGAAGCCTGTTCTAATCGTATGGAAGCCGACTGAGTATTTAGCTTCGCAATGACCTGTCCTTTTGTTACGGTCATACCATTAGAGACAAAAATCTTTTCAATTTCACCCGATGTAAAAAACTTTAGTTCACATTTATTTACAGCTCTAAGTTTTCCATTACTTATAATTTGCTTGTTAAAGTCTTTTTTTACGAGCACCATTGTGTCCACGAGGTTTTTTTCTGCAACAAAATCGGCTTTTGTTGAGTTGCCCTCACTATTACCGGAGTTTTTGCCGGAACAGGATATAAGCATAGCTAATGCGAGCGAAATTTGAAGAAAGTGTCTCATCGGTTTGCCTTTTGTTATTTTTCAACCATTTTATCGAACTCGGCAGAAAGGTCCTTGCCGTTTATATAGTCATACAGACTTAATTTGCGAATGTTGTAATAATATTTCCAGTAATTACTTAAATCCGAGATATATCTGCTTGCAGCCTGATCCTTCTCGGACTGTGCAGTGTTAATGTCCATTACACCAATAGTGCCATTTATGAATCTCTCTTTTGTTATTTCGTAGCGCTGCAGAGCAATTGAGTCTGCTTCCGCCGATACGGCACATTGGAAGCTCTGTTTATTAAACTGCATAACCTTTATTAATATATCCTGCCTGTATTGTGAATATGCCTGTTCCGTTTGAGTCCGAATAACCTCTTCTCTGGATTGTGCAACCTTTATTTTTCCCTTTCCCAGCCCCCAGTCAATTATCGGCAAAGATAATCCCAGGCCAATAATCTCCTGGTCCATTGGGTTTTTATATGCAAGTGCCAAATCATTCCCCTTTTGAGTGAGACCAAACTGGGCATATAGATTAGCCTGAATTCCTGTTGTTGCCTTTGCTCTTGCTACCTCTTGCTTTGCACTCAGCAACAATAACTCGTTATCTAAAAGGAAAGATGAATTTGCATAAGCTTTTTCTAGAACTTCAGTAAAATCTAAAGTTATATCAGGCCCCGACTTTGGTATAACCAGCTGAATCTCCACATTTTCGTTAAATCCAAGATAAGTTCTTATACTAAGCATTTTGGTTTCCAAAGTGAGTTGATTGTCGCTTATCGCCAAATTGTCATTAAGCATCCTTAACCTCAACTGCAAAAGGTCGCTTTTAGATACCGACCCTATCTTAAATCGCTCCTGAGCTATCTTATACAGAGTCTCTGTATTCTGATAATTTTTTGTTGCCATTTCCAGCTTTTGCTGGGCTGAGAGGACTTCAAAAAAGAGTGTAGTCACAGCAATCGTTACATCTTCCATACTCTCCAGATAGCTCCTTCTTGCACTCTCATACTTTTTTGGTTCTGTCTTCTTTTCCCACTTTAGGGAATTATAGGCTCTCAACGGCTGCGAATAAGTAATATTTATGGGTTGAGAGTTATATGTAACATAATTATTGGGAGAAAACTGATCCAGTCTGTTCAGGCTTGTGAAAACAGAGAACTTACCACCGGTGAGAGCAATATTCTGGTCAATTGAAAGAGTTAAGTTATTTCTTAGATTGTTGTTCTTTATATAGTTTATCTCGCCAGTCTCTGCGTTCTGAAGAGGCAAAAGTGATCTGTTATACTGCCCTAGCGAAGCCTCCAGATTTAAAGATGGAAGAAATTGAGCTTTGTAAGTTCTAAATTGCCAATAGCTCGCCAAAAAATAGTGTTTAGCCACCAATGCAGACGGAGATTGATCTCTGGCCGTTTCAATAGCCTCTTCGAGAGTCATTCTCAACTGTTGCTTTTGGGCGCTTAATGGTACGACAACAAGTACGGCAGATAGAAGGAGAAGAAGTTTCTTTGACATTTTATGTAAATTGAGTTAAATCACTCCATGACAAATATATAAAATATGTACTAAAGTTTTTCATATACTCTTAGGAAGTCTCTCTTTTGAATAGGATCCCCTTTGTATATAATATTCAGTTCCCCATCTGTAATAATGGACACTGTGCTTTCATTTAACTTATTGATAAAATAAAATGATCTATTATCATCAATGGTAAAATTGTATTTTTTCAAAATAGTCTCTTTGGAGTAGGCAGAAAATAACTTTGCATTATCAGTAGCAACAATAAAAATCGGATGCAATTTATTATAATTACTCAAGAGAGAATCCCACCAAGGCAACTCCAGCATACAAGAGGAGCAATCTCCATTAAGTAAAATAAAAATATAGTAGTAATCACAATCCAGCGCTTTATTAAAAGGTCGTTCAAAAAAATTACCATCCTTAAATGAATATGTAACAGTTAATGAGGATACATCGAGTTTACCTTTGCTACAAGAAGATATTATAAAAGAAAAAGCTAAGATGTATATTATTCTAAAATTAATACCCATACTCTGTATTTCAACAAATTAAAAAAGTAAATTTTTTACAAATCAAAATACCCTATCCTCTCATTCCCATCCTTATCAAAATTAATCAGATAGATTCTCTGCTCATCCTCGTCAAGGGCAAATCTATATACACCGCCGTTAATCTGAAAAGACTTAACCGGATTACCTTCCCAGTCATAAACATAAATATAATTTCCAGTATTATTCTTTCTATAATCTTTTAATTTTTTGCCTGAGAAGATCATATATATATAATCATCTGTGGTCTTGATATTCCATAAACCCATATAAGACTCGTTTGAAGTAGTATATGTATTATCTTTTCGTCTAAGTAATGTGGGTGGTAATAATCTAATCTCTTTATTGAGGCTGATTCTATCTCCATTCAGAGAGAATATCTCAATAATTGCACCTGCTAAAGTCGCAGACACCAATTTTGTATGATCAGGTTTTATATCAATTTCGTTTTTTTCAAGGAACAAAGTCTCTCTTATAGCAACACTGTCGTCTATTGCCTTAAACTTTGGATATTGTGCATACTGACCAATCTGTATACCAGTTTTGTCTTGTATAATGAACCTTGTGTATGTGAGGGGTGCGGTTATGAAACCATGCCTATAGGGAACTATTTGAATAAATCCATTCGCTCCTTCAAGCTTTATCCGTTTAAAAGGTATCCTCTTATTTATAAAGTCTTTATCATAGTAATTTGCAATAAGCTGTCTCCTGTCATAAATACAGAGAGTATCATCAAGAAAGAAAAAACTGACAGTCATAGGATATTCTCCGGGACCCCGGCCCATAGGAGCAATGCCGGTTAAATACTCTCCTGTGTTTTTATTAAAAACCTGTATTAGATTAGTTTCATCAGCTGATTTAAGCAATAGGTAATCATCTTTGACCAACATAAAATAAATATCCATGAAGTTCCGATCCTTATTTACATAGTTTATATACTTGGGAGTTACAGATAATTTCTGCTTAAACTCCGGCATGATATATCTCTCGGAATCTCCACTCTCTTTTGATTTACAAGAAAACAGTGCAAAAGCAAATATCAATATTATAAGGGTTTTTCTCATTATTTCCATATCATTTATATTATACCAAACCAAAATTATAGTATAATATTTAATATTCACTTACTTTATCCTTAAATTTTTCTTAATTAAAACTTAAAACTCCTCTTTTTTTATAATTGATTTTCAATAATTAATAAAAAAATATGGTTTGAGAAAAATTTTAAACAAAAAAAAGAGGCCTAAGCCTCTTTCATCATCTGCAATGCCCCGGTGAACTTGGCCACCTTATCTCTGGCATAGGGGAGTTTTATAGTCAAGCTTTTTTTGTTCTGAGATGGGGTTTCATACATTGCGTCAACCATTATGGCCTCACAGATTGACCTTAATCCCCGTGCCCCAAGTCTAAACTCAATTGAAGTATCTACAATATAGTCAAGTACCTCCTCTTCAATATTCAACTTAACACCGTCCATCTCAAAAAGTCTCTCGTACTGTTTTACCAGAGCATTCTTTGGTTTTGTGAGAATGTTTCTGAGAGCTGTTCTGTCAAGCGGCTCAAGATATGTGAGAACCGGAAGTCTTCCTATTATTTCAGGGATAAGGCCGTACGATCTAAGATCCTGAGGAGCAATGTATCTCATAAGATTCTCTCTGTCAATATGCTCGGTCTTCTGAGAGGCTCCGTAGCCCACCACCTGAGTGTTCAATCTCTGTGATATCTTCCTCTCAATTCCCTCAAAAGCTCCTCCGCATATAAAGAGAATATTCTTGGTATCAACAGCTATCATCCTCTGCTCAGGATGCTTTCTTCCTCCCTGAGGCGGAACATTCACAACGCTACCCTCAAGCAGTTTAAGCATCGCCTGCTGAACCCCCTCCCCTGACACATCTCTGGTAATTGACGGATTATCGCCCTTTCTCGCAATTTTATCTATCTCATCAATAAATACAATACCCCTCTGTGCCCTTTGAACATCATAATCGGCCTCCTGCAACAGCCTTGTCAGGATACTCTCAACATCCTCTCCCACATAACCGGCCTCTGTAAGAACAGTAGCATCCACAATTGTGAAAGGGACATCAAGCATTTTTGCGATGGTTCTTGCAAGAAGAGTCTTTCCTGTTCCGGTACGGCCAACCAGAAGAATATTTGATTTCTCCAGATCCAGATCATCTCCGTTATTACCGTTAATTCTTTTGTAATGGTTATATACAGCAACAGAGAGATACTTCTTTGCCTCCTCCTGACCAATTACATAATCGTCCAGGAAGGCAGTAATCTCTTTTGGTTTGAGCAGAGGTTTTGCCGATGTTTTCTTCTTCCCCTTTTTTGCGGCAAGGGCCTCTCTGGAATAATCTATCGCCTGCTGAGCGCACTCATTACAGATAGATGCAATTTCACCTGCAATAAGCACATCAACCTCACTCTTACCCCTTCCGCAAAAAGAGCAATAATCTGTGTATTTGGAGGCCATCTATTTCTTAGCTTTAATAAGAATTTCATCAATCATGCCGTACTCCTTCGCCTCCCTGGCATTCATCCAGTAATCTCTGTCTGCATCTTTTTCAATCTGCTTTAGTGATTTGCCTGAGTGAAGTGCAATTATCTCATACAACTCCTTTTTAAGAGTAACAATCTGTCTGGCTGTTATCTCAATATCACTTGCCTGACCCTCTGCACCTCCCATAGGCTGATGAATCATCACCCTGGAGTGAGGAAGTGCAGATCTTTTGCCGTTTGCACCTGCGGTAAGAAGAATGGCAGCCATTGAAGCGGCCATACCTGTACATATAGTTGCAACCTCAGAAGATACCAACTGCATTGTGTCATAAATACCCAGTCCTGCATAAACTCCCCCGCCGGGAGAGTTTATGTATAACTGAATATCGGCTTTTGATTCTGTAGAATCCAGATACAGTAGCTGAGCCTGGATTATGTTGGCTACATCGTCAGTGATGGGTACACCCAGAAAGATGATTCTGTCCATCATAAGACGGGAAAACACATCCATTGCAGCAACATTTAGTTGTCTCTCCTCAATTATTGTAGGATTGATATAGGCGCTGCTTATTGAGTTAAACCTGTGCAGTGAAAGACTGCTTATGCCTTTGTGATGAACTGCATATTTTTCAAAATCTGTAGCCATATATTTTTTATTAGTTTGTCATTTCACGAAGTTTCTCAACAGAGACACTCTTTTTGTCAAGTTTTACGACAGACCTTACATATCCTATCACCTTATCCTCCTCTACCTTGTCAAATATTCTTCTCCCCTCTTTCTCATTTGAAAGCAGAGACTCTGCATACTGATTAAGTTGCTCTTCCGGTACATTTGGAAGACCATACATAGCAAACTGGTATGCTGCTATGCTCTTTGCCTGGGCAAGCAGATCTTCACGGTTTACATCCAGTTTCTGCTCTTTAACAAAGTACTGCCTTATCATCTGCCAGCGGAAATCTTTAAGGAACAGGCCAAAATCCTTCTCAATCTCCTCCATAGAGAATTTACCCTCGTTAGCAGTGAAAAGCCAGCGTTTCAGGAAATTTTCAGGTACTGTAATGGCGGCTTTCTCGATAAGATAGTCACGCGCATCAAGCATAAACCTGTAGTCGCTCTCCTGAGCATATTCAGCCTTCATTCTCTCAACAATTTTTGCATCAAGCCCCTCTTCATTTGTTACAACACCCTCACCAAACATTTTGTTGAAAAGATCCTGGTTAATCTCAGGCTCAACAAACCGTTTCACCTCTTTAACAATTATCTTCCACATTGGCTCAACTGTTGACAGCTCCTCTTTTTTAATTTTAAGAAGAGCGGCTCTGTCGGCCTCATTTGTAAAGGTCTTGTTAACATCTACCTCAATTTCATCTCCTGCTCTCTTGCCCATAAACTGCTTCTTGATCTTTTTGTCCTCAATTGATCTAAGTGCAACATATGTTCCCTCTACTCTGTTTTCTCCCTGAATGAGATCTGCAATGATAAAGTCCTCCTCCTGATCAATTGATTCAGCAACACCCAGCTGACCAAATTGTCTCAGTACATTACTTTTATATTTTGCAATTTCATCTTTTGAAAGATCAGCTTCGTAGTATACAATTTTGTCATCTGCAGAGAGAGCTATATCAACTTTAGGTGCAAGAGCTATATCAAAAATAAACTCCATATCTTCACCGGCCTTCCAGCTTACCGGCTTCTGCTCTGTCTCGTTTGCAAGAGGCTCACCAATAATGTTTAGTTTGTTATCATTGATAAAGTTGTTCAGCCCTTCTGAAATAAGATTATTCACAGCGTCCACCATTGCAGACTGACCATGCATTTTCTCAATCATTGACATTGGAGCCATACCTTTGCGGAAACCTTTGATGTCTGCATTTCTGCGATAGTCTCCAAGAATCTTCTTAATTTTGGGAGCATAGTCATCGTTTCCTATGGTAAGAGAAACCATAAGCGTTAGATCTTCAGCTTGTTTCTGTGTAACTTTCATCGTTTATTTTGTTTTGTATTATCTCAAATAAAATCAAAGCAGACCACCCGATGGGTATCTGCTTTTGAGTGCGGGCAAAGGGACTCGAACCCCCACGCCTTTCGGCACCAGATCCTAAGTCTG
>ERZ1645189.243-NODE-243-length-12294-cov-5.605932_pt1 | contig 12294 bp, 11 predicted proteins | sample MGYA00575350_ERZ1645189 | MGnify/ENA primary metagenome ERZ1645189 (study PRJEB40845, sample SAMN11283421) | freshwater sediment metagenome | isolation source: river sediment | host: Sediment | place: India: Jajmau, Kanpur | collected 2015-12-17 ...
CGGTTGGAAGTTTACCTGCCCCGGGAGTATGCTCAACAAGTAATTGACATTTCCAAATCCTTCAATATCGATGCGCAGATAGTAGGTTTTTGCGAAGCCTCGGATAAAAAAGAGCTGGTAATCGAAAGTGAGTTTGGAAGGTATATATATGCCCCTCAATCCCCTAAAGGGGAAGTTTAATACGTAAAAATTGAACTTTTATAAAATTCTTGAATAACCCTACTAATATTCCCCCTTCAGGGGGTTAGGGGGCAGCATGCTTGTTCAGCAATTCCTTCGCCCACTTCGTCACTTCCGCTAATCCTTTTTCGCCGGAATATCCATTGATAATCATTAGCAAATTGGTGGTTTCGAGTGTGATTTTGGTGCGTTCTTCGTCGCTGGTGGGTGTGCCGATAGCTCCGATATCGTCGCGATAAACGGGTAAGCCTTCAATATTGAGCATTCCCCGCCCAATGGCTTCAAATTTCTCATCGGCTTTGCCTACGCCCAGCATTACATCACCTTCCACTTTATCGGCATCAAATCCGCCGATGGAGTAGCGCGTTTTCAACGAAACAAGGTTGATCAGGTCCACCAGCGTGTTGATCTGATAGAGCGGAATGCCTTTTACAATCCTCCTGCACAGTGCTTCGGCCGATGGTCTGTAACGATTCGGGTCTTTTCCGAGTTTTTTGTACACTTCGCGGGTTTCAAAGATATTTGGGAGTTTATTGATGGCATTCAGCGTGGTTTCAGAAGCAAATATTTCAGAAAACTCAGTGATTTGCTGCCAGAGTTCTTCGTTGTATGGTGAGTTCCTGACCTTGCACTGAATGGCAGAAAAGGCAAAATGCGGACAAACATTAAAAATCAGAGGACTTACGGAAATATTTACCATGAAAGTATTTGAGGGTATATCATGTTTTTATTCATTATTCACACACCGGCAGGTCTTGAAGTTTTGCGGTCGAAAAACGGATTTTTAGAAGAACAACTAATCGGAATTCCATAAATATTGGAACAACCGGGCATCCAGCCAAGTTCCTGAGCAGCCCGTCCGGCTGAAAACATCACCCGGCTGTCCACACGCATATCAGCAGCTGTAGCACACGCCGATCCAATGGCAATTCCCACATCCACGCTATTCAGTGAGCAGGGTATTTCTTCGTGTAGTAGCTTTTCTTCGCAGGTCGGGAAACCGCAATAACCGCAGTTCAGCCCGTGGGTTTTGGTCTTTGTACCAATAAGAATCACTGCTTCTGCCTGAAGTATGTTTTCAGCATCGCGAAGAAAGAATTTCAAACCGGACTTTTCGCTGTATTTTATCATTTCAGCCGATAGTTCTGCAATATGCTCGTCCGCAACAGTAAGGATTTCGATGATGTCAAGTCCTTTACCTTTAGGTGCTGTACGGGCAGCTGTTGCCATGGCTTCTGCCACTTTCAGCAGGCGCTCGCGGCGGTTTTGTCTTTCGTTGATTAGCATAATATTGAGCTCCTAAATCCCCCAAGGGGGACTTTGGGTTGGTAAATTAATGGTTATACGTATTTTTGAAGATTATTTGCTTTCAAAATTACATATTTTTTCTCAAACTTCTATATTTCATTTCTTATTCCCCCTTTTGGGGGTTAGGGGCAGCTTTTAACACAACAGGTACAATAGCGCTCTACTGTACCTGTTTGCCTGATTTATATATTAAATAACCTGTTATGGTTCGGATTTAATCGAGTAAAATTATGTTGTTTGGATTGATGCCAACCTCTCTGACCTGAAATTTTAATTTTCCGGTTTTATCAAAACAAAACACATCGCCCGAAACTGAATTGTCAATGGCATCAGTCATGTAAACATCGTTGTTGAACGGGTCGATTTGGATAGAATATGGTATGTTTAAGATAGTTCCGTCAGAAATAAAGTGTTCGTTGATCACTTTTTCGGTCAGGCAATCGAACACCTTAACCGACATTTTTTTTGTAAAATAATCATAACTGTACATGTAAGCCTTGTTTTGGAAAACGATGAAATTGGTTACATTCAAATTGAGATCTGTTACTGTGTTCGTTTTTGTATCTATCCGCTGAAATCTGGCAGGATTTTCACCGTAATCGCCGTTACTGACTACGTAGATATCACCTTGATTGTCAGCATGTAAGTGCACCGGATTGATTCCTACTTCCAATTCCTGAATTTCAGAAAATGTTTTCAGATCAACCACCGATACGGTTTTTTCGTATCCGTTTGCCCATTCCAGACCGCCTGAATTAGCCACGTACAATTTTTCACCTACCACGCACATTCCTTCGGGATCAAATCCGGTTTTAAGGCTGCCGTCAATAGTCATCGATGCAGTATCAATTCGGGTTACAGTATCGTCGAATGATGAAACGTAAACTTTTCCGTTGTGCGAAATAATCTGTCGGGGACCTTTTGCCACGTTACCCTCGAACATAGGAATTTGTCTGATGGATTTTCCGGTGTTGATGTCGATGATTTCGATACGGCTTGAGCCGTTCATTACAATGTAAACTTTCGAACCATAGCGAATCATGTCGTTGGCTGTTTCTCCGAGTCCACGCTTGTTTTGTGTCAGAAAATAATCCTTGTCGGTAGTTTTATTTTTCAGGTCGTAATATGCCAAAGTGCTGTTGTTGTTTGTAAAACTGCCTTCAGAAAGTACCAGCAACTTTACCGTTTCGTTTGGCAAATCTGTTTTCTTTTTAATATCTTCCACTTCGCATGCCGACAGTAGAATGGCAAAAATCGTTAAAATCAGTAAATTAACTCGTTTCATGAATCTGTATTTTTTAAAAATTAAATATTTACGGTTATGTTTATCCGGAAAGATCTCCCCGGCATAGGAAATCCGCGGATTACTTCATAATTTTTGTTGAATATGTTTAGAAATTCTATTGAAGGCCTGAATGTTAAATTATCGATAATGAATGTTTTATTCAATGATATGCTATGATCGGAGTATGCTGGAAGCCGGTTTTCGGTGTAATTCTGAGCGTTTGAATAGCGTACTCCCGACCAGATAACCGAATAGGCAATGTTCACCCACTGATTAATCAGATTTACTCTGCCCGAACCCGAATGAAAAGGCGTGTAGGGTAATTGATGACCGTAGGTGCGATTTGTTTCATCCGTCATGTCCACGGCATGCTGATAGCTGTAATTAACGCCGGTTTCAACCGAAATATCTTCGCTGAAAGCAATGAGTGCCTCAGCATGCAAATCCAGACCGGTGATATGAACGGTTCCAAAATTCGTCATCGTCCATTCAAAAAGACTGGCAGAAGGTTTGGCTACAATTTTATTTTTGATCCGGTTGTGATACATATCGGCAGAAAAATCGATATTTTCCAGCCATTTTAGCTTTGATAATGAGTAAGTTATACCCAGGTTGATTTGATGTGCATCTTCAGGCCTGAGTTTTCGTTCGCCAGTGCGCAGGTAGTACAAATCATTGAACGAGGGCATCCGGAATATGTTTTTGTAGAACGACCGGATTCTGAAATTGATCTCTTCGAGCGGTTTTACCGAAAAACTTACAAAAGGAGACACTTTTTTCTGATTATCGGCCGTAACACCCGATTTCACACTTTCATAAGTTTGCGTGAGGAGCAGGCTTCCGGTGAGCGAAATCCGGTTGGTCGCATATTTTGAAGCAAGTGACGACTGCCAGGTCAAACGACCCGGGTAGGCAAAATTGTGCAGGTTGGCTTCCATCGTATTCAGCGAAACATCTGAGGCGGCAGAAAACGATAAATTCTCTGTAACACTATTCATTACGGCAATTGAGCCATATATCTCACGCTGATTATACGTGTTTTCAAGTACCTGAGCACTGTTCATCCAGGCTGAGTCTGTGTAGTTAATGCCCGAGCGATTGAATTTAGCATTTGCCTGTGCTGCCCACCGATTTGAAAAACGGTGAGTGAAATTTGCCTGAGTGAAAAACGAATTGTCCTGTAGTCGTTGTGAAGAGGTACTTTTATCGTTGTAGAAAATCACAGCTCCCGGCAGACCCCGTTCGGAATTGAAAAATTGAGCTTTCAGATATCCGTTACTTTTCTCCGAAAAACCGGCAAATAAGGTGCCTTCAAGCCGGATATTTTTCACATCTGTATTTTTCCGTATTTCTACCGAAGAGCTGTCTGTGTACTGGGTGCCGTAATGCAGCGTGTAAGGATATTTTCCGTTGGCCGAAAGCCAATCGCCATTGAATGAGGCAGACAGACGACGATTTATTTTTCCGTGAAAAGTAAAAGAGGGATTAATAAGTCCGAAAGAACCTGCTTTCATTGAAATTTTTCCTGTAATATTCCGGTTGGAAAATACGGGTTTCTGCGTTTGGATGCTGAGTACCGAAGCTGAGGCAAACATCCTCGCCGGTTGAAAAATCTGATCGGTTTGCCCGCTATTCAGCGAAATGCTTTGCACATTATCCAGCGTAAAACGGCCGATGTCAATCTGGCCGGTCTGGACATCGGAAACAGCAATTCCATCGTACACCACTGCAGTGTGGGTGGCACCAAGACCACGCACCGAAATGGTTTTCAGACCACCAATGCCGCCGTAATCCTTAATCGTTACACCCGGGAAATGTTTCACAGCATCCGATAGAAGGAGGGCGTTGAGCGTTTGGATTTTTTTTTCTGAAAGAATTTGAACAGGAGTTGCTGATTTAATCTCGGGATTTAGGGCTTTCTGTGTGATTGTCACTTCGCGCAGGTGTGTCACGCTGTCGGTTTTCGACTGCGAAAATGTGATGATGCTGCCCGATAAGAGCAATATACCAACTATCAGGTTTCTTTTTTCAACCAGTAAATTCATTATTCCCGAATGAATTTCAGGAAACAGAACCAAAAAGAAAGCACAAATCTGCTGAGAAATAAAAGAAAAAAGTTGATTGTACGTTCGATTTAATGCTCCATTCCCCGAAAGCAATTAACAGATTAATTTGGCAGGTCTTCTGACTTACTCCCGTTTCCGAACGCCTTCCCGTTCCGCACGTGGCGGTACAGTGGCTCAAGGTGTTTTTGTTCAGAACGTTGTGGTGGAGCTTACAGCAGCGGGTCTGTTCAGGATTTGCACCTGATTCCCTTTTCATCTTGCATTCCGGTAATGGAAGGAATGCCTGACACCAAAATTTTCGATGCAAAGGTAGAGATTATTTCCTGTGGGAAAAAATAATAGGTAAGAAATAATCGAATTTAACAGTTTATTTTTTTTGGTCGGATGTGGCAGTTTGGAGCGGAAGTGTAAGCATTTCCGGATTGGAAATGGACCAGCGGTTGGCGGCTACCATTTCGGTAAGCACGGTGCGCATTTGCTCGGCGGCAATTCTCTTCAATCCGCTTTGCAGAGCTGCCTGTTCCACCTGTTTTTTGCCCTGGATCTGAATTTTGTCCAAATCATCGCGGTTGATGAAATTGAAGAGGTCTTCTTCGAAATAGTAATATTTGAAATCAGGTTCGAGCGAAAGAATTTCGGGCTCGGGAAACGAAACGATTTTTAGTTTTTTGCTCTCCTCGTCAATTTCCCATTTGCATTTTTCAAAATCGTACCCAATCAGCACTTTTGCCTTCACAATGACGAGCGCTTTTTTGGTTGAAGGGATGATTTTCAGCAGTTTTTTTGTCTGTTCGTAGTTGTATATTTCCTGAAACTGACCTTCGGCGCATACAATTTTGAATACTTTTCGCATACTTTCCACTACCGTATGTGAACTTTCGGCGGTAATTTCTGTCTGTTTTTTGGAGAGTAGTTTTACAATCAGAAATACGATTAATCCTCCTAAAACAAGGCCTAACAGCATCATTCCCATGGTGTTGCCTGCGCCGTAGGCAGTCGGTTTGATAAATACAGAATACAGGTAGGCTGCCAGAAATAAGCCAAGTGCAAGGATGGCAATATATCCGAATGTTTTGAAACTTTTCATCTGTCGAAGTGTATATTATTATCTTTCACAAAACCCGAACCAAAGTTTTTTTTAGGCTTTTTCTGTAAAAAAGATGTTTCCTTATGTAACCGGAGCGAATTGGTAAATTATTAATTACAAATGTATTAAGAATAAATGGAAAAATAATCCCCGACGTACAAACTCATTAAAAAAACCGTGTAAAATGGAAAATCCTGCAGAAAATAATCTGCAGGATGTACATATCCGATGGTTGGAATAAAAAAGTTCGTGCTAAAAATTATAGAAATTTTCGGTTCCAAATCCTAAATCAAACCGACCGCCCGAAATAGTAATCGGTTCATTTTTTCTGAAAGTCTGGATATGAAATGTTCCTGAAAGGATTGTTTTAACCAGTTCCTTATCAACAAAAAGTTTCTGTGCCCGTACGAATTTTAATTCTCCGCTGATGATTTTGAGCGGCGTTACATTGCCCGCTTCTGTCAGCTCCACCAGGCAACTGTTATCCTTAAGATTGTAACTTTTTCCGTTGAGTGAAACCAGATCAGAATAAGTTGCAGGAGCATAACCGAAGATCCGGAATTTAAGTGATGCCGGCTCCGAATTGTTGATTTTTCCATTCAGCACGAGATTGAAAGTATCCGGATTTACGATAATTTTGGCAGGTAAATTCACCATATCCGATACGAAGGGAACTCTATCAATATAGGCACCAAATGTGTTGTAACCCCATTCGGAGTATTCCGGAAGACCCGGATTGGTTATATCTTCTATGAAAACGGACTTGTTCAGGCGGTAATCTTCGTTGGAACATCCGGCAACAATGAGCATCAGAATACTCAGAACAGGCAACAGGATTGTTTTTTTCATATTTTATCTGACTATTTTTTCGGTGGAAATTTTATTTTTATTTCGTTTTCTGCAGTGGAAACATGACCGAGAGCTGAAATCCTGAATACATTTCAGGCGTAATCTGGCTAAGGTTGTTCTTAGTCAGAAATTGCGAAGGAAGCACCCATTCCATGTTTACCTGTGTGCCTTTCAGCGATTCCCATCTTACTCCAAATGCTCCGTAAATTGTTGAATACATGCTGTTTATCTTCGTTGGATTTGTGTTGAGGATTTCTTCGCTGTATTCATTCATGGTTTCTGAAGTGAATGCTATCGATTTTTTTGAATTCAACTTAACACCGGCTTCCGTTCCTACTTTTGCGTAGAAACCTACGTTGCTGATCTGAATGGGTACGTATTTCAGTTCCAACGGAATGCTCAGGTAGCTCACTGTTTCCGAAAGTGTGGAAATCCGGGCGAATTCAGTGCCCGAAGGAGCTGATTTATAGCGCAGGAAGAAATACTCGTCATTAATTCCACCTTTCAGATAGCTGTCAAAAAGTGTAAATCGAAGTCCCGACAAAAGACTCAGCCTGTTTTGCTTGATTATCAGTTCCGGTTTGAAACTGAAATACATGATCGAAGACTCATTTCTGACGCCGGATGAAAAATTGCCGTAATCGGAGTAGGAGCTTAAATCCTGACGTATTGACCAGTTGTTGCTCAATTCGCCTGCCACCGTACCTCCTCCAAAATCAAATCCGAGCAGAATCCGATGATTTTCCTGTGCAAACAGCGATTGAATCAATAAAAGAGACAGTAAAAGTATTCCCGTTTTTTTCATAAATTGTTCACGTTGGGCTGATGATTTATTTGCAAAGATATTATTTTGTTTTGCTTGCTGAAATTTTCTTTTGGTAAATGAACTCACTGTGAACCAAAACGTCGTTGATTTTTCTGAAATCCGATAATTCATACCACCTTTTGTCTTGATTTTCAGACTTATGATTGTTAGGAGTAATATTATTGTAAGCATTCGCAGCGTTTTTTCCAGGGTAAAATACAAAGTGTCTTTCTAATATGATGGATTTTACAGGCAAAACGCTGCAATCGATGTATGTTAAATTACGTTAATTAATTCTTTGTTAGGAAAAATGAATTTACGAGTGACTCATTCAACACAGCAATAATTCAAATATTATCTATTTTGAGAGTTTTGAAGGATAAAGAAAATATCTTTACTATCTTTGCAGATTAATTTTAGTTGTAAAAAGTAGATGGTAAATCCCTCATTTGAACGCTATTTGTCAATTCAAAAAAAATAGATTAGGAATGGCTGGTTTTACAAAATGGATAACGGGCGGACTGGGCTTTGTGCTGGGCGGACCGATTGGTGGATTGATTGGCTTTGCTATCGGCTCACTGATTGACGGCTCTGCGCAACTCGTGAATTATGGCGAGTATCAGGAGCAAACCCGGAGGGGCACAAATCCTTACAGCAGAACTGCTGAAGGCGATTTCAAAATGAGCCTGCTGGTGCTCATTGCTTGCGTAATGAAAGCTGACGGCAGTCCCAAAAAACAGGAACTGGATGTGGCAAAGCGCTTTCTGCTAGCTAATTTTGGGGAAGAAGGTGCGCTTGAAGCGCTGCAAATTCTGAAAAATCTGCTGAGACAAAACATCGATGATGTGCAAGTGGCACGTCAAATTAATCAGTATATGAACTATGCCGGTAAGCTGGAATTAATTCACTTACTGTTCGATATTGCTTATGCTGATGGGGCAGAAAATCCGTACGAACTGAATGTCATTCAGCGTATCTCATGGAATCTGGGTGTGAGTAATCTTGATTTCGATGCACTCAAAGCACCCTACAACCGAACTAAAGACGTGAACTGGGCTTATGCAGCGCTCGAACTGAAACCCGATGCAACCGACGATGAAATCAAAAAAGCCTATCGCGCAATGGCAAAAAAATACCATCCGGATACTGTAGCCAATCTCGGAGAAGACATTAAGAAGAAGGCAACTGAAAAATTCCGCTCTGTCAATGAGGCGTATGAGGAATTGAAAAAAACTCGTGGGTTTAAGTAGTATAGGACACGGATAACACGGATTAAAACAGATTTTCACAGTTTAATTATTATGGAACATAAACTTCAAATATACAACACTTTATCTCGCTCAAAAGAGCAATTTATCCCGCTCCATGCACCGAACGTGGGGATGTATGTGTGCGGACCGACCGTGTATGGCGATCCGCATCTAGGCCACGCTCGCCCGGCAATTACGTTTGATATTTTGTTCCGCTACCTGCAACATCTTGGCTATAAAGTGCGCTACGTGCGGAATATTACCGATGTGGGGCACCTAGAAAATGATGCCGACGAAGGCGAGGATAAAATCGGGAAAAAAGCCCGACTCGAAGAACTCGAACCGATGGAAATAGTTGATTATTACACACTTCGCTATCATAAAGCGATGGAAATGCTGAATGTGCTTCCTCCGAGCATCGAGCCGAAAGCGTCCGGCCATATTATGGAACAGATAGAGTTTGTTGAAAAAATTCTGGATGCCGGATATGCTTACGAGAGCGATGGTTCGGTGTATTTCGATGTGGAAAAATACAACAAAGACCACCATTACGGCATACTTTCCGGGCGGAATATCGACGAACTGCTCGAAACTACGCGCAACCTTGACGGACAAAGTGAGAAACGCCGTTCGGTGGATTTTGCACTTTGGAAAAAAGCATCTCCGGAGCATATTATGCGTTGGAAAGCGCCTTGGAGCGTGGGTTTCCCGGGTTGGCACTTAGAATGTTCGGCTATGGGAACAAAATATCTGGGCGAAGAATTTGACATTCACGGCGGAGGCATGGATTTGATGTTTCCGCATCACGAGTGCGAAATCGCTCAAAATCAAGCCGGACTTGGCAAAAGCAGTGTTCGCTACTGGATGCACAACAATATGATAACTATCGGCGGGCAGAAAATGGGAAAATCGCTCGGAAATTTCATCACGTTGGAGCAGTTTTTTACCGGAAATCATCCTTTGCTGACCAAAGGTTTCAGCCCGATGACCATCCGCTTTTTTATTCTGCAAGCACAATACCGTAGCACGGTTGATTTTAGCAGTGAAGCTCTGGAAGCATCCGAAAAAGGCTTGGAGCGACTGATTGAAGGCTACGCCCGACTTCAAAATCTGACTGCCGGTGAAAAATCTTCCATAGAAATCGGTAACTTGCGTGAAAAGTGCGAAGAAGCAATGTGTGATGACCTGAATACGCCGATTGTAATTTCACATCTATTTGAATATCTGCGTATTATCAATCTTGCTCACGATGGAAAAGAAACGCTTTCGCAAGCCGATTTAGACGAATTAAATTCTGTTTTCAAACTATTTATCGAAGATATTCTTGGCTTACAAAGCACGGAAACGGCTACCGAAGGCATCGAAGCGTATCGTAAAGCCGTTGATTTACTGCTGAATATCCGCCTGGAAGCCAAAAAGAACAAAGACTGGGCAACATCCGACAAAATACGTAATGAACTGACTTCCTACGGCTTCGAGATAAAAGATACGAAGGATGGATTTGAGTGGAAGGTAGCCCCCTAAATCCCACGAAGGGGGACTTAGAGAAGGGCTATTCAATTTTATAGAATTTAATAATATATTTTCCCTCCCCTTTGGGGAGGCTAGGAGGGGCTTATTTTATGGAAACAACAAGACAACAAAAAATAGCGCGTATGCTTCAGAAGGAGCTGAGTGACATATTTCTTCATTACGCACGCGAAATGCAGGGTACAATTATCAGTGTTACGGCAGTCACAGTAAGCCCTGATCTGAGTATTGCCAGGGCAAGGCTAAGCATATTTCCCGGCGATAAAGCAACTCAGGTTTTGGAGAAGATCAATGGAGATTCAAGATCCATTCGGTTTGAATTGGGAAAACGGGTACGGTTTCAACTACGGATTATTCCCGAACTCTTTTTTCATATCGACGACAGCCTGGATTATCTTGAAAATATTGACAAACTCCTCAATAAAGATAAAGAAACCCCTGACTCTTAATGGGATTTTTTGATGCAAATACGCAATATCAAAGTAATCAAAGAAATCATACTATAATCATATCCTGCCTGCTGCAGGCAGGTTCAGACAGTTTATGACCAACCATAAATTTGCCCTTTGGGTAGCCAGGCGTTATTTGTTTTCAAAAAAATCTCACAACGCCATCAATGTCATTTCGGGGATTTCGGCTGCCGGAGTCTCTATCGGTACCGCTGCCCTTATATGTGTATTGTCGGTTTTCAACGGATTTGGCACACTGATTCAGGGCATGTTCTCCGCATTTGATCCGGATTTGAAAATATCGCTCGTCGAAGGTAAAACCTTTAATGTGAATACTCCTGATTTACTTAAGGTTAAGAAACTCGGATCGGTGGCTCATTACGCCGAAGTGATTGAAGAAACGGCACTACTGAGTTTCTCCGACCGACAGATGCCTGCCAGAATAATGGGTATCAGTGAAAATTTTAACAAAGTTTCCAGCATCGACAGTATCATGTACGACGGAAGTTTTGTGCTTTACGACGGAGCTTTCCAGCGGGCTGTAGTTGGAATAGGGGTAGCCAATAAGTTGGGAATCAATGCCCGGGTGATCAATCCACTGCAAATTCTTGCCCCAAAAAGAACCGGCAGAATAAATATGGTGCGACCGGAAAGCAGCTTTAATCCTGCTTCAGCGTATATTTCAGGTGTATTTGTGGTCAATCAGCCCGAATACGATGATCAATATGTGCTCACTTCGCTAAGCTTGGCCCGCGAACTGTTTGAATACGATGAAAATACCGTTTCGGGTCTTGAAATCAAGGTGAAACCGACTGCAGAAATACAGAAAACGAAGACTGAAATTCGAAAAATACTCGGCGAACGCTTCAAGGTACTCGACAGGTACGAACAGCAGGAAGATTTTTACAAAATCACGAAAATGGAAAAGTGGATAACTTATCTCATTCTTTGTTTTATACTGCTTATTGCCACATTCAACATTATCGGATCGCTTTCCATGCTTATTCTTGAGAAAAAAGAAGATATCCGCGTTCTGAAAAACCTTGGAGCCGGCGAAAAGCTTATAAAACGAATTTTTCTATTTGAAGGTTGGATGATTTCTACTCTTGGTGCTGTTTTTGGTATAACTTTGGGAATAATTGTAATTCTTTTGCAGCAGCATTTTGGATTTCTCAAACTTGGAGGCGATAATTATGTAGTGGATGCTTATCCGGTGGTTTTGTTGTTCTCAGATATTCTTATTACGTTTGTAAGTGTATTGATTATGGGCTTTCTGGCAGCGCTTTATCCCGTTAAATACATTTCGCCAGGTGGCGTTTCTAAATAATGTGAGTTCGATATAAGAATAAGGACATCTGCTTGAATGAAAGCTTTTTAATTTCCCATAGGGAATTAATATCAATAGTAAAATATATTAAACAGGACCTAATTTCCCCGTAGGGGATATATTCCCTACGGGAAAAATATAACCGATAAATTCATTCT
>ERZ1645189.245-NODE-245-length-12289-cov-5.302109_pt1 | contig 12289 bp, 12 predicted proteins | sample MGYA00575350_ERZ1645189 | MGnify/ENA primary metagenome ERZ1645189 (study PRJEB40845, sample SAMN11283421) | freshwater sediment metagenome | isolation source: river sediment | host: Sediment | place: India: Jajmau, Kanpur | collected 2015-12-17 ...
CCGAAATCCCAATTTTATCATTTGCTTCTCTTGGTTTCAAGTCAACCTCCCAAGGAGGCGACTGCTTCGGGGGAAGTAAACATTCGAGCAAACAAGGTTATGTATCAGGTTCACTTAACAATACTCATTTTTTTGTCTTGATAATCGAGCCATTTTAACTCTTTGCCGAAGTGTTAAATAACTTCACGAAGGTTTTTCGATTACATTTTTATCGTTATGGTGGTGAAGAGTTCATGGCAATAGCATACGGTTACGAGAAAGAAGTTAAACAATGCACATAAAGCCTTGCTTTCTACTCTACACAAATGTGAGAAAATTGAGGGCGCAAAATTAGGTATATCGCAGCAGACTCTACTCACGAGGAGAATTTTTGCCCTTAAAGTGGCATTAACTCTAATTGAGAGAGAAGCAACCAAGCTCGAAGAGGAAAGCTGATGTGAGGGAGCTCTTAATTGCTTCTATACAACTAGAAAGAATGGTGTATGATGATTGAATCTGGGGTACCTCTAAATAAGCATAATACATGCCCAATTTGTGGAAACGGAGGAGTAGCTGTCAAAAAAATAATAGTAGATCACTTGGTGGTTGATGAATTCAAAAAAAGTGTGAGCGAAGAAGGATATCGCATCTGTATGAACGAGGGTTGTGATATTGTTTATTACAATAACAACAAGGGTATTCGTTTCACGCAAGATCAAGTTTGTGTTCCCATTTGGTTTAAGAAAGATGCTGCTCCAATGTATGCTTGTTATTGTAGCAAAGTTACCGAGAAGCAAGTTATGGATGCTGTAGATATACAAGGAGCTAAAACTGTAGAAGAGGTGATGAGATTCACTTCAATCGAAAGAAAAGAGGCAACGATGTTACCAGAACTTAAAATGATTAAAATTGGAGCGCCAGCTCTAAGAGCACTTGAGGAAGTTGGAATCCATACTCTTTTACAACTATGTGAGTATTCGGAGAAAGAAATACTTGATCTTCATGGTGTTGGTCCAAAAGCAGTTAGGGTTCTAAAAGAGTTATTAGACAAGGAAGGGTTGTCCTTCAAAATGTAAAATTGGCACAGTTCGATACGGCATTGTTAGGGAGGGTTCGTGCATGTTATTTATGATGATTGTCAAAGCTTCTAGAAATTCAGAAGGATTGAATCTACCAAATCCATACTTGGAAACCCTAATGGACCAGTATAATCAGGATTTGATTCATGCTGGAGTTCGAGTAATGGCGAAAGGTCTACATCCCAGTTCAGAAGGGATTCGTTTTTCGCATGTGATTTCAGGGGAAGAACCTATTGTGACATATGGACCATTCGAACCAGTAAAGGATATCATAGCGGGTTTCTTCTTAATTGATGTGAAATCAAAAGAAGAAGCCTATGAATGGGCTCGCAAAGTTCCCGATCCAATGGGTAATGGAGAAGGGGAAATCGAGTTAAGACAAGTATGGGAATGAGGGAGTTGTCATTCCTTTACTACCAGTCTAAACACCTAGTCTAGATGTGAGAATGTTCCACTATGAATATTACCCTCGACCTAATAATAAACCGAGACATGGCGGATACATTGAATATAAACACTCAAGGCACTTAGCAGTTCAAAATGCAGAGTGCCTTGAGTGTTTCGTATTGCCGGTTCACTTATAATAGCCTCTTTTTGTCATTCTAGGCTTTACATCAGAGCAATGATACAGTCCAACCTTTAAACCTCACTTCTAAGGCGTGTAATCTATTTTCGTATCAATGGTAATGGTGCTAGTTGCGCCATCCCAGCCAACACCCACATTAAACTTTTGCATGACATCTCTCAGTTTAAAATAATTATTACCATTAATGTTGTATGCCGTTAGCTGTACCTCTGTGCCATCGATATAAATCTTAGAAGTGGAAAGCGTGGGTGTTTTTGCTTTGCCATCGCCGGCTGCAAGCTCTCCGCCAGAGACCGTGTAGCTTTTGCCACGAATGAGATTAATCGCATTTTTTGCACCATCCCAAGTCACTTCAAATTGCTTTTCACTGCCGGAAAGCACCTTTGCCAAATCACGTAGCTTAAAGTAGTTGTTGCTTTGGATGTTGTAGGCATCAAAACTAATCTTTGTGCCATTGACCAACACCTTTGAAGCGGTGGGTGTTGCGGTGAGAGGAGGAGTTGGGCTTGCATTGGGGAGCAGGATGTTTTCTTTTACATCAGGCGTGTAGCCCATTTTAATTAGCGTTCCATCCGATCTCAGTACAATTGAAGTACCTTCTTCGGTTGCTACGGAGGCCACATCGTGCATAAGCAACGTCGGCAAAATACCATAGTTCATTGGAAGCATTTGGCTTAACTCGCCTTCAGCATTATTTCCCCAACCCCAAAGGCTGCTGTCGTTCTTAATGGCGAGTGTTTGCAATCCGGGAGCGACAAATACAACATTGTCCATAATTTTAATCGGTTCTGATCGAAAATCGATCTGATTACCCCAAGAATTATCTCCTTTGACCGTAGTTTTAACCCCAACCTGTCCATGCGAGTTATCTCCCCAGCCCCAAAGAGTGCCATCTTTTTTGATTGCCATTATGGTACCTTTTACTATGGAAGCAGAAGCCACATTGTCCATGAGTTTCATAGGCGTCCAGATGTAGCCGCAGCCGGTACTATCGTACTCCTCTAGGCCGAAGAACACTCTTCGGCCCATGCCCCAAAGAGTGCCGTCCTTCTTAATGATTAACGTACATGTCCCCTCATCATCCGCATAAGCAGAAGCAACTCCATCCATGATTTTAAATGGTTCAACATCTCTTACTTCCACCTCATTGCCAAGGACGCCTTCCAAACTGGAACCCCAGCCCCAAAGACTACCGTCTTTTAAAACAGCCAATGCATAACCGCCACCTACTGAAACCGAGGTGACATTGTTGTCCATTATTTTAATAACGGTCCCATCAAAATAGAATGGATCTGCTTTTCCTGCTAACAGTGAGGTGTTATTCATACCCCAGCCCCAAAGGCTACCATCTTTTTTAATTGCCAATGTGCCATATTTGCCATTGGAAGAGATGGCAACGACATCGCTCATGGACTTGCTCGATAAAGGCTTTCCATAAAGATTCTTTGTACACCAAAGGTCACCATCTTTTGTCACATAAGCCGCATCCGTAAAGGTAGTGGATTCATTTTTCTCATAGATCGATAAGTTTACGGGTGGCGTTGTTTTAACCGGTGGTGTATACGGGCTTAATTTTACATACTGTGGAGCAAACTCAACCATAACATATTGTCGTAACTGATCGAGCCCGATCAATGATTTTGTTGTTGTGATATAATTAAAGGAGCAATTCATCGACCTTAAAGAGGTTAACCCACTAAGGTCAAGGGTAGCCAGTCGGTTATAACTGCAGTTTAAAACGGTGAGTGCGGTACAGCCGCTAACATTGATTGCGGTTACTGCGTTATTCGTAACGTCCAATACCTTGAGCAATGTCAATCCACTCGCATTAATGGATGTCAGCTGACTTTCCTTAAGACTAAACTTAACCAAGTGCTTCAGTCCGCTAACATCAAGAGCTCCCTTCACACCGAGTCCATATAAATCCATTTCAATGACTGTTTTGGGTTCGCTTTCACTCCAAACTACACCAACGTTAATGATGTTACCAAAACTTCTTACCATTTCATCAATAACTGCTTTGTCAGTTGGGTCGTATAATGTTGTATCCGTGGTTACCACTTCAGGCACAACTGTTACTGTACAAGTTGCTGTTTTGTTGCCATCGAGCGTTGTTACGGTGATGGTTGCCGTGCCCAAAGAAACGGGTTCTATGTTGCCATATTCGTCAACGGTAGCAATACTCTTGTCCGAGGATTTCCAAGTGACTGCTTTATTGGTAGCAGTGCTTGGACTAAATATGGGAGTTGTGCGTTTATAGATTTCATTGATGCCAATGTTTAACGAAGTTTTTTCAAGGCTTACAGAAGACACAGCCACTCTGTTTGGATCAGCAACAACAGTGTATTTAAGGTTATTTTCTTTTGCAAATAATAAGGCATAGCTATTATCCGCCACATGAAGAGTGGTATTCTCACTAGCGAAAGGAGAGGTATAGTAATCAATCAGGGTTACCGAACTTGGAATGCTTAAGGTTTTGAGTGAGGTGCAGTTACGGAAAGCAGAGTCCCCAATTTCTATGACGGAGTTTGGAATATTCAAACTACTAAGAGCTCTGCATTCGGCAAAGGCCCATTCCCCAATGTGAGTTACACCATTGGGTATAGTTATACTTTGAAGCGATGGACAATATTCAAAGGTGTTACTACCGATTTTTTTTAAGCTACTGGGTAAGGAAACACTGGTAAGTTTTTCGCAACCGGAAAACATTCCATTTCCTATAAAAGTAACACCATTTGATATGACAACGCTTTCTAGGTTCGGAAGTCCTGCAAAAGCCCGTTCATCAAAATCTTTGATGCTACCTGGTATTGTTATGCTTTTGATTTCGTCAGAATTTACAACAACCTCAGTACCGATGTAAGTAATCGGATAACCATCCACTTTGCTCGGAATCACAAAGGTTGGTCCATTTCCCTTATATGAAGCTAGGAGGGCATTACCGTTTTCGTCCAGCCGATAACCGTACGTGTTTGTTTTATCGTAATATACTGAGCTTAGTTCCTGATACGCATACACCTTGTTGGAATATGTAAGGAGTATAGCTAATAGGATGGATATGGATAGAATGAAAGACAACATTCTCTTAGTTTTCATGTTTTTTCCCTTTCTTTCATACGATTGTGATTTGTATCGATCTTCCCAGAGCTTCTTAAAAACCCTGCCATTCAATCATTATAGGCAGCCTCAAATCTTATACGCACGAACTCCTTTCTCTTTTTTAGATACGGTTCACTACATTGTATCAGAAAGAGATGATAGAAAATTCAATTTGGGCTTGAAATGTCAGATTTACAACTTGAAATGTAGGTGAATGAATAGACAAAAACGGGTACTATGGCAAAATAAATTAGTACCTGACAGATACATTGAATATAAACACACAAGGCACTTTGCATTGAAAATGCAAAGTGCCTTGTGTGTTTTATTTCCGGCTCATTACACGTGTCTCCGGTCAATTGTTTTCATAAGAGTGTTGTAATCATTTAAATACGAGCTTGTCTTAATCTTTCTGAAACCATCCTTTCGTGTTATTGGCGATCTTGACGAGTAAGAGCATGACTGGAACTTCTGTGAGGACTCCTACAATGGTTGCTAAAGCGGCTGGGCTTTGTGTGCCAAAAAGAGAAATGGCGACCGCGACAGAGAGCTCGAAGAAATTTGATGCGCCAATCATACCTGCGGGTGCAGCAATATCATGCGGTAACTTAAATACCTTGCTAGCAAAATAAGCGATGAAAAAAATGAGAAAGGTCTGTATAATCAGCGGGATCGCAATCAGCACGATATGTAAGGGGTTCTTTAGAATCACATCACCTTGGAAGGAAAAGATAATCACTAATGTTAGAAGAAGGCCAACAATGGTAATGTTTCCAAATTTTGGAATGAAGCGGTTCTGAAAATAATCCAAGCCGTGGTGTTGAGTCACATAATTTCGTGTGAGCACTCCGCCAGCAAGAGGAATGACAACAAACAAAACGACCGATAGAATGAGGGTGTCCCAGGGAATGGATACCCCACCTACACCAAGTAGAAAAGCCACGATGGGGGTAAAAGCGACAAGAATGATTAAGTCATTGGTCGCAACCTGCACCACCGTATATGCTGCATTCCCCTTTGTAAGATGACTCCAAACAAATACCATTGCGGTACACGGGGCGGCTCCAAGTAATATAGCACCGGCCAGATAATGCTTTGCTAAGTCTGCAGGAATCAGGTTCTTGAAAATGACAAAGAAGAAAAGCCAAGCAATTCCGAACATGGTAAATGGCTTAATCAACCAGTTTGTTACCCATGTGATATAAAGCCCCTTTGGATTTTTGCCTACATTTTTTATACTCTGAAAATCGACTTTGAGCATCATGGGATAGATCATAAGCCAAATGAGTATTGCAATGGGGATGGATACATTGGCATACTCGTAACGACCAAGAAACTCAGGGATACTAGGAAGGTACTTACCAATCAGCACCCCTACGACCATGCAAAGAGTTACCCAAATTGTTAGGTTTTTTTCAAAAAAGCTCATTCCTGAGTTCAATTTTTTTTCCATCTTTAAGTCTCCAAATTCTATCTAACTCTTTGTAAAATCTTCACGACATCTTCGGTTTTTAGAACTTTACCAAAAGAAACCACTTTCCCGTCAACCACGAGTGCTGGTGTAGTCATGACTCCATAAGAAGTAATTTGAGCTAAGTCGGTGATATGGTCTATGGTTGAATCCATTCCGAGTTGCTCCAATGCGGTTTTTGTCGCCGCCTCAAGTTGCTTGCATTTTGCACAACCACTTCCAAGCACCTTCACACTGGCCCCTTCACACTTCATACTCTCTGCCTTTGCCATGCTTTCTGTATCACAGTTTCCTCCACAGGAACAGCATTTCTTTACTTCTTTTCTCTTTCCAAATAGTGACATTTCTACACTCTCCTTAATAAATTCATTTCTTTGCTTAGCAATGCTCACACCCACAGGAGCATCCCGATTTACTCAGTTTTCCTTCATAGAAAGTCCTTAAGTTCTCAGGTAGCTCATAATCTTCACAAGAACCACCAAGAGTTGGTTGCCTAAAAATCGCCTTAAAGATGGAGTCGGCTAGCATTTCCTTTGTAGGTACTTCAAACGTTTCTCCATTGCTCTCAAACACCCGACAGTCCACATTGGTTCCGCTGATTTCGCTGCAACAACCGCAGTTGTTTTCTGAAATAGCTTGGAAAATATCCCGTCCGTTTACGCTAATGGTTGGAGAAGAGAGGAATCGATACTGCTGTGCCAATTCGGCTGTATCCATCTGGATTTTCTTGTATTCCACCTCGTATCCGGCAATTTCTAAGGCAGGGTTGAGTGTTAGCATGACTTCGTCTAGAATACTGTCTGTACCTATGCACCGGTCACAGGTTTGAAGATCCAAATAGAGATAATTCACAACAACTTTCTTATTCGTTGATTCGCTTCCGTTGGAACAACAAGCTTCTACTTCCATTTCATTCCCATTGGTTGGAGCCAAATCTGCATGATCACCTACGTAAGAAATCGCTCCAACAGGACAATGCATACTGCATTCTCGGCAGTGGTCGATGCATTCGTTAGGATTTTTTACCACAGGTGAAGGGAATTTATTGGAATCATATACTCCCTGGGGGCATCTTTTAATACAATCACCACAATCCGTGCATGCTATATAATCAATAACAGGGTACCATATTCTTGCCATGATTTCATCCTCCAATCATTTATGCATTCGCATACATACTTACCTCAACACTGGACTTTAACACTTACATGGATTCCTTACATCCGGTTTCTCGTTCGGTGTGGTTAGGTTCTTTAGAAGCAAACCAGCATAAGCACTTCCTTCTTCTCCTATTCTGTAATGGGTCCATTTACCTTCTTGACGACTATCTACAATACCCGATTCCACCAAAATCTTCATGTGGTAGGAAAGACCAGACTGGCCAAAATCCAATTGTTCCAATAATTCACAAGCACATTTTTCACCACCTCGAAGCAGTTCGAGTATGCGTAAGCGCTTTTCATCGCACAGAGCCTTAAAGATCTTCGCTTGTTCAGAATAATCCGTCATTCATGTATCACCTCACATCAACATTATTTGATATGATATCATCATAAATGTCAAATCAAGTTTTGTCAATATGAGTTGCGAACTTTTTTCGTAAAATTCGCAATGCGTTCGTCATGAGGTTGCTTAAAGTTATTCTTCCATTACGTACCTTAAAGGAGTGCTACTAGAGAAAGTTGAACTAAGACTGTGCTTTTAATGAACCCGGTGGAGTAAATCACTCTGTTGAAATTTGGCACAGTAAAAAATGAACAAGGTACTATATGAACCTAGAGACACGAAAGGGAACCAACATGGATATTCAAAAAACTTTTGAGAAATGGTGTACAATACTTCGAATCACTCCAATATGGGATATAAAATTAGAAACAGTAACAGACCCAAATTGGCGCAAAACAGGGGATATTAAGTTGGATCCAGATGATCGTAAAGCCATTCTTTTGCTGAACACCATCAATCCTAAACAAGAGAACCTAGAAGAAGTGATCGTGCACGAGCTTCTTCATATTAAGCTGTACCCTTTAGACCAAGTATGTGAATCCCTTATCACGAGCAGTTTTGAAGAAAAATCGAAAGGGTATGAATTTGCTTATACTCAGTTTTTTACAAATTTAGAAGTGACGGTAGAAGAACTGACCAAATGCTTTTTACTGGCCTTTGGTGAGAACAAGCAGTTTTCATATGGAAGATGCGCGGGGATGAAAAGTTATAACGAATTATTCGACGGGTTAAAACCCTTAGAGTAAGAAGTTGATGAACCAACTATTTTTAATAAGATGGGGTGAGCGTAACGTGAACGATTTTTTTAACCAAGTATATAGCATCGTGGAGCAAATTCCTTTTGGTAAAGTTGCCTACTATGGTCAGATTGCACGCATGTTGGGAAAACCTCATGGTTCTCGAGAGGTTGGTAGAGCCATGCACTGTTGCCCGGAGGGGCTACCCTGGCACAGGGTGGTCATGAAGGATGGAACCATCGCCAGTAGATTGAGTGCCGATATACAGCACAACTTGCTGGAAGCAGAAGGAGTCGTGTTCATGGCAGATGGTCGTGTAAACATGGCCAAATGCGCTTGGATCGATGAAACATTGTAGGCGACGAAAGAAGTATAAGGAGACTAACAGTGGAAGATTATAGGGAAAAAAACTTAAAGCAGTATGCAAGTTGTTGAGTAAAGGTGGCAGCTGCAGGGTTGCAGCCAAATGAGGCAAATACGGAGCATTGTCAAATCTGCGGGCAACCATTGGACTACTTTAGCATGGGTAGAGAAATGACTTGCCAGATCTGCCATAAAGTTGAACTGGGTAACATTTGCTGTTCGCAAGGGCATTATATTTGCGATGATTGTCATGGTAAAGGTTTATTTGAGTTTCTGGTTAGAGAAATCGAAACAGCATCAGAGACAAGTCCTTTTGCCATTGCCGAACGACTTATGAAGTATGACCAAGTGCCTATGTTGGGTTGCGAAAATGCCTGGATTGCTGCTGGTGCATTACTCGCTTCATTGAGAAACGAGGGCACCCTTCAGATAACGAATTCACAAATTCTCGAGGCCTTGCAAAGGACGAAGAAGCAAGCTTTGGGTGGTTATTGCGGATTAACCGGTGTTTGTGGAGTCGTACCGGCCATTGGGGCATCATTCAGTGTGATTCTAAGAGCAGCTTGCCCCAAAGATGAGGAAACAGCAAAAACGATGAGGGTTGTAGGAAAGGTTGTGAATGCCATCGCTGATGTAACAGGACCTTGTTGTTGTAAGGCTTTTGTTCGGGTAGGTTTGGCTGAAGCGGTTAATGCAGTAAGAGAATACTTTGACATAATACTTGAAGCTTATGAACCAAGCCCCTGTGAATACAGCATTCGTCATCCTCATGGATGTAGACAAAACAAATGTCCTTTCATAGAAAAATAGTACAACAAAAAAGATAGCAGCTCATGTAAGCCGCTATCTTTTTATGGAATGAAACGAGGGCTTTCGTTCAAAGGAGTTTTGACCTAAAAAGTGGAATCTCCATACAATGAAGCAAAGAAAATAGAAGAGCGTTTTTGTCTCTCTGCAGCACTCAATCACCCAGAAAATACACCATGACATTTTGCCACGCCCATGCTACGGCATCGGCATGGGAAGTGAACCCTAAATCAATATGCCCCTCGTATATAGCACCGCCGGTATCTCCGGCAACGGCAAATCCATACCCTTCAATGTATAATTTGGTGCCAAATGGTATGGTTTTGGGGTCAACCCCCACCACACCATATCCTTGGGTCAACCCACTCGCAGTGATTCCATAACCGTAATCACCGGGGTTTTTGCCAGTACACAAACTACAGGAGCAGTACCCGCTTGTGCTCATCATGGCGCTTTTTGTAAAATGGAAATCCCCATTAGCCAACTGCAAAGTAGCACCGTATTCAATCACTTGGTTGACGGTGGAGATTCTCTCTTCGGTATTTTGCAGTTGCTTATCGACCAAGATGCCATCTTCATAGATTACTAGGTAGGTATTCACCAATAAGCCATTGGTACCTAGGACTAGTGTGCGTTGGTATCCTGCTAATTGGTCTTGCCTAGGTATGGTAATGGTCGAGAATGGAATCACAACCTCTTCTTCTTCGAGTTCATGGTGGATACGAACGATGCGGATGTCCATATCTTTCGCCAAAGGGGTAGCCGGCTCTGGCATGACGCGATCGAGTTCATTGGTAACAATGCCTTTTTCTTGTAGCAATTCTTGAACAGTAAATGCGGAGCTCTCACCGGTTATTGTGGTACCATCCACTGTGATGGTGTAGGATACAGCTCGAAACACCCTAATAGTCATGTTGTCGGTCAATTTCTCTTCCATCCCGGGAATGACACGATCGGAAGCATCCAGCGTTATTTGATTCTCTTGGAGAAAATCACCAACGGTATCTTTAAAAGTGACAACCGTGGATTCTTTGCCAGAAAGAACGATGGTGATGTCTTTACTGAGGAGCTGGTACGATGTGAAAATCATGATACAAGCCAGCAAAGAAAGTAGAACGATTCGAGTCCACATCCGTGGGAAAGAGAACCAGTTTTTTTTATGTAGATTCATTACATCCATCCTTTATTTCAAGTGCACTTTGTAGATATTAGCTTTTTTGAGCGCACTTGTCAAGAAACAGGGCTGTAGTGGTGTCATCAGCGCGATTTTCGTAAAGGGAGTAATCAGAAAGTACATTCTTTCAGATGGATGAAATATGGAGTTTAGAAAGGATTGAAGAGGTTGAAACGAGTTTTAGTCACATTACCGGTCAGCGAATTTCACAAGAAACAATTGGAAAAGAACCGCACGAATTGCGAGTTCTTCTATGTGCCTACATTGGAAGTGACCGAGTCTATGGTGCAGAATTCAGAGATTATCATCGGGAACGTACCTGCATCTTATATTAAGGCCTCAAATAAGATCGAGCTACTGCAACTCAATACGGCTGGGGCTGATGCATATATACTACCTGGGATTCTCGCACCCAACACCATATTGACCAATGCCACAGGGGCTTATGGAAAAGCAGTTGCCGAACATATGTTTGCGATGATGCTGTCGTTGCAGAAGAAATTGCATCTCTATCGAGACGATAGGACCACCGGGGAATGGAACGATTATGGAACTGTCACCTCGATTACCAATGCTACAATAACAATTGTTGGCTTGGGCGATATTGGGTTATCGTTTGCTAGGTTAGCCAGAGCACTGGGTGCTGCATACATCATTGGGTTAAAGAGCCGGAAAAGCGATTGCCCAAAAGAAGTGGATGAATTGCATTTGATGAACGATTTCTATGAAGTTGTGGCAAAATCCGATGTCGTTGTCTCGTTTTTACCCAAAACTCCTGCGACGTACAAGCTGTTTAATACAGAGTTTTTTTCCAAGATGAAGAATACAGCCATCTTTCTAAACGGAGGTCGGGGTACTTCAGTAGATCAAGAGGCTTTGTTATGGGCTATAAAGAATCGGCAAATTGCTGCCGCTGGGCTCGATGTCACCGACCCGGAACCGCTACCCCGCGAACATCCTCTGTGGAAAGAAAGAAATGTTTTCATTACTCCACATATATCGGGGTATTATCACTTACCTGCGACTTTGGACAAGATTGTGGAAATCTCGGCAGCCAATCTGGAAAACTACTTCACTTCAAAACCACTTTTGAATATCGTAGATTTCGAAACCGGGTATCGAAAGTAACGACTCGCTCCCTAATAGAGCGGCTGCTTTTCGTAATAAGTTTCGGAATAGTACTAATTAGGAGACCTGTTATGAAACGCAAATCTTTTATCCTCATTTGTATTCTCGTGCTCATTGGCATAGGGTCTCAGATCTTCATGAGAAGTAATACAATGAATGTGAGCCCACCAAGTGATTTGAAAATCGTTGGTTCCCTAGAAATCAAAGGTGGCGATATGTTGGAGCGGGATATCATCCCCCAACTTTGCTTAACTTTTGGGCTGGAAGAGCAAGAGGTTCAGGAGATATTGTCACAGCCACGACCTTCCTTTCTGATAAACGAGGATTTGACAGATTTTAGGCGGTTAGAGGGAATCTTTC
>ERZ1645189.246-NODE-246-length-12267-cov-5.406813_pt1 | contig 12267 bp, 7 predicted proteins | sample MGYA00575350_ERZ1645189 | MGnify/ENA primary metagenome ERZ1645189 (study PRJEB40845, sample SAMN11283421) | freshwater sediment metagenome | isolation source: river sediment | host: Sediment | place: India: Jajmau, Kanpur | collected 2015-12-17 ...
TTCAGGAGGCGGATACCGAAAAGCCTTAAGAGTAGGTATAAATTAACATATTAATTTTATGAAGAAAAACTTAGCAGAATTTCTCGGAACTTTCGGTTTGGTACTTGGAGGTTGTGGTAGTGCTGTATTGGCAGCAGGAATACCCGATTTAGGTATTGCTTATGCGGGAGTAGCCCTTGCATTCGGTCTTACCGTACTGGTAGGTGCCTACGGCCTGGGGCATATTTCAGGAGCTCACTTCAACCCTGCCGTTACCCTGGGTCTTTATGCCGGTGGCAGAACCAGCGGTAAAGATGTATTGCCCTACATCATTTCTCAGATTCTTGGAGCCCTTGCCGCTGCAGCAGTTATTTACATTGTAGCTTCCGGCAAAGCAGGATTCGCTATTGACAACTCTCAGCCGGGTGCTTTTGCTGCCAACGGATATGGCGCTCTTTCACCTCACGGGTATGGAGTATTGTCGGCAGTTGTCATTGAGTTTGTTCTTACTTTCATGTTTCTGATAGTAATCATGGGTGCTACTGACGAACGCGCTCCCAAAGGTTTTGCCGGATTAGCCATCGGTCTGGCGCTCACTCTCATTCACCTCATCAGTATTCCGGTAACCAACACTTCTGTAAATCCTGCCCGCAGTATTTCTCAGGCGGTATTTGCCGGTGGAGGATACATTCCACAGTTGTGGCTTTTCATTCTGGTGCCCATAGCAGGGGGCATGTGTGCCGGATGGGTTTATAAATCTTTTCTGAGCGAAAAGAAATGATTTTTTTCATACGAAGATTTTTTATTTTTTTAAATTAAGGACGTATGGAACACGCCATCCATCTTCATTCTCATGGGTGAAAATTTGTGTTTAATGGCTGTTTCATAAAATGAAACAGAAATGGCTGACATCATCCTGTCAGCCATTTTCATTTGCGGAAATCTATTTCACCACTTTCAACGCTTCGTCCACAGCTTTCAGTGTCGGTTCTACAGATATGGCCTGTCCTACTCCGTTTTTCATCCAGATTTGCGGCACTATGCGTCCCTGCGTGTACATGCGCTGCATTTCGTCGGCCATGTTTTTTCCTTTCATCTGCTTTTCTACCTGAAAATCAATGAGATGACCAATGGGGTAATACGAAAGGTAAAGCGGATAGTCAATCATGTGTGAATAGATTCCGAGAATCGGTTCGTCTTTTCCACCCAAAATGCCGGCATAGTATTCGTTCCAGACTTTTTTGGCTTCGGTGATTACCGCGTCTTTCAGCTGAGCAGGAGTGGCATTAGGATTGGCATACATCCATTCCCAAACGGCAATATCAACCAATGCTACACCCATAATTTCATAACTTGCCCAGAAATTATCGAGTGCAAGAAATGCTTCGGCATCCGGATTTGCATTTTTTACCCCCAGTAACTCCAGATCGCGTTTTTGGAACATGAATGCAACCGCTTCGGTAAATGCATTGTTGGGTACTCCGTTGAGCATCCAGTAATCCACGTCGTTGAGTGTAATGGTTTGTTCGGTATTGTGTCCGAATTCATGTACGGCGATGTTGTAGCCTTTGTAATCCATTCCGTTTTCACCAATGCGGGTACGCAGGCGGGCTTTCTGACCGCGGAGCACGGCTCCCCATGCATGTCCGGCGCCAAGCGATGCATCAACCTGTACCAGCGAAGCTATTTGACGGGCTTTTTCGGGTTTCCATCCGAGTTTGATCAGGATATTTGGCAGATCTTTTTCAACAGCCAGCGGTGTGGGGTATTTTGCTGATGTTATTTTAGTCAGTTCATCTTCGGATATTTCTCCTTTAGCCTTAAAGCCGTTGTACCAGATATCGAAGGGTTGTAAATCTCTTCCAAGCCGGGATTTGATGTATGCAGCCACCTCTTTCACCTGCTGAGATGAAAGCAGCGATTTGAATAGATTTTCTACGTCTTTTTGAGGTATTTCCATGGCAGCATCAAAATTACGGCTCAAAGCAGTCGGGAAATTTGGTGAATAGGCATCAATTTGTCGGTTTGCCTTGAAATTTTGGAGTAGAACCTCGTAACGAACATCGTTTTCAGGTTTTGAAGGCAATTCTTTTCCCGAATCAAAAATTTTATTTTCAACGGGATTCCATGTGTATTTTCCATTGTTGATTACCTCCGAAGGGATGGACTGGTCGATAATACGTTTCATCACTTCATAGATAAGCTGCTGTTTATTAAGTCCGTTCACCTTGTCGGCGTAGTCCGATTTCAGTTCATCGCGCAGTCCCCAGTGAGTAATGAGTTTCATATCAGCCGGAAAAAGTTTTTCGCCTTTTGCATCCACAAGCTGCCCCATGTATATGTTGTAATTAGAGATATAGGAATCGGCATTGGTCAATGTCTGAGACAGGTGCTGCTGAACCTGCGCCGGAATACGCGATGTAAAACGGTCGCCCATTCGGGCATAAGCCCATTGCTTACGTGTCCAGGTGTCACCCAGTTTGGTTTTCTCATCCAGTGAGTAAAACGGAAAATTCAAGGCAGTAACAAAAGCAATTTTATTGGCATAAAAGTCGTCGTCCATGTGTGCTCTCACATCATAGCCACCAAAAAGCATATCAACGGGAGATTCCTCAAAACCAACAAGCTGAATAGGTTCTTTGAGCGTTACATCTATTTCGTTGAAATAGCCGCTGAGCGTCTCAAAATTTTTCTCCAGCCGTTTGTACAGCACATCCAACTGAACGGAATCTGCAATGAAATTTTCCATGCAGAATGTTGTAAAATCTTCGTTTGTGCCATCGGTTTGCTGCCAGAGTTGAGCAACCTGCTTTACGCCTCGCTCAATTCGTATTCGTTGTGTTTCACCTATCGAATCAAGCAATGATTTTGTAACTTCCGAAACCGATTTTTCGGAAATAAACCGCTTTTCTTTCATATTTTCAGTACCCGAAGTATTTGATTTACAGCTAAAAAGTCCGAAAATGAACAATGCTGATAAAATAAGATAAAATGTGTTTTTCATATTCAAAAATAATTATACGATTCATAGATTATACAAAGATAATGGAAATAAATCTGAAGGAATGAATGAAGCGCAAAAAGTTAATAAATTTACGATAATGAATTAGTCTGTAAATTGGTTTTTTTACATTTCTGACGAACATAAAGAGGAACTAAAAATCAAGAAAAGACGAATATAATATCCGTCTTTTCTTACTCTATGGTTAAAAAAAATGCATTTAAAACGTTTCATCGATACCCCAGACAAATACGCGCAAACCGAGCATTGGTGAGGCTTCATCCAATTGGGTCAGACTTTCTTTCAGGTTTTTCACCTGCCTGTCTTCCACTATTGTAAGAATTGAATTATTAAGCGATGGCCAGGCATGGCTTCCGTAGTGAGGTTCACCTGTACCGGAGCCGCGTCCCTGTGTTCCATCCCAGAATGTAAATCCACGAATTAAATACTTATCCAATATCCTGATCACATCGACTTTGTGCGACTGATCAAAAGTTATAAAAACTGCTTTCATAATTTATTGTGTACAACTTCAAAAACCTGCTTCATTAAGTAGATTCAGAAATATTTGATTTTGATTTTGAAAAAATTATTTTTTCACAAATAAAAGAGATTGAAGACTGCAAGCCTTATTTTACCTGTAATTTCTTTGCCATCTTTTTCGACTGTCTCTTCACGCCAATTCCTGCTGCAATAGTGTAAAGTACGGGTACTACAAGTAATGTTAATACCGTGGATACAGACAAACCGCCTATTACAGTAACGGCCATCGGACGCCACATTTCAGAACCCTCGCTTTGCGAAAGGGCAAGGGGAAGCATACCCAGAATGGTAGTGGCAGTTGTCATCAACACCGGTCTTAAACGTGACTTTCCTCCGGCTACCACCGCCCGGATAATTCCCATTCCACGTTCACGGTTCAGATTGATGTAATCCACCAGTACAATACCGTTTTTAACCACAATACCCACCAACATGATAAGCCCGATAAACGACATGATATTCAGCGTTCCTCCTGTAATAACCATGGCCAGAATTACCCCCGAAATACCAAAAGGTACAGAGAACATGATGATAAACGGATACGTGAGTGATTCAAACTGCGATGCCATGACGATGTAAACCAGCAATATAATGATGAAGAAGAGAATTCCAAGATCAGCAAACGACTCCTGCTGCTCTTCGTACGAGCCACCGATATCAATAATAATATCCGAAGGTATTTCCACCTTATCTATCTCAGTTTTGATGGCTGTTACTGCCTTGTCGATGGTGGTGCCTGAAAGTGTAGCCGAAACAGTTACCACACGCTGGCGGTCTTTACGTTGTATGGTCGGTGGTGTAAACCGTTCAACTACAGTTCCCAAATCCTTAACCCGTACCGGCGATCCCTGTGTATTATAAATAAGTATGTTTTCAACATCAGTTAAGGACTGGCGATATCGGGGATCGTAAGAAATACGTATGAAGTACTCCTGACCATCTTCACGATAAAGAGATGCTGTAAGTCCGTTGATACGATTTTTAAGAAAATTGGAGGCTGTAGCAATATTTAATCCATGCATTGCGAGCTTTTCTCTGTCAAAATCCACCTGAAACTCAGGTACATATTCTTCACGACTTACCTGTATATTAGTTAATCCTTCAATCTTACCGAAACGTGTACTCAGGTCCCTGGCTATTTGGTCGGTTTTATTAAAATCATATCCAAAAATATCTATTTCAAGATTTGACTGTCCGCCCATCATGCCGTTTTCACCGGTGGATACGTTTGATTTCCTGATTTCAGGCATTTTATCCAGTTCTGCCTGAAATTTGGCAATCAGATCAAATACCGATTTATCACGGTTCTTAATACTTACCAGTCGACAATCCATATCGATAATGTGGCTTCCGTTGCTCTGCAACGATCCCCAAACGTTCGAACTGCTTGCCTGTCCTACCGAGAAACTGATAGTTTCTATTTCAGGATTTTCTTCTTTCCATTTCTTTTGAAGTTCCAGGGCAAGCTCGCGTGTTATTTCCATGCGTGTACCTATCGGAAGTTCAATTTTTGCAGAAATATACCCGTCGTCCGATGCAGGAAAGAACTCAGTTCCGATTAATCCAACCGGAAGTAAACTTAAAATAAAGAACAGAGTGGTAAATAATATGGTTTTCTTGCGGTTACGTACGGTCCAGTTTACGAATCGTGTATAAGCATTATCCAGCCAATCCAGAAAACGCTGAATGGGTGAGTATATTATTTTTGTAAGTTTTGTAGGATTTCTGTCCAGCCGGAGCATTTGTGAGCTCAGCATGGGTGTAAGCGTCATGGCGCAAATCAACGACATGGTCATGATGATGGTAACAATCCAGCCCAATTCCTTAAACATAACTCCGGCAAAACCGGTAACCAGCGTGAGTGGGAAAAACACAGCAATCAGCGTGAGTGTAGATGCCACCACTGAAAGCGAAACCTCGTTGGTTCCGTGTACAGCCGCACTTTTGGGGCGGCTTCCCCGTTCGATATGTGTGGTAATATTCTCGAGCACCACGATGGCATCGTCCACCACCATCCCGATGGCTATGGACAAGGAGCTTAGTGAGATGATATTGAGCGTGCCACCCGTAGCGTATAGGTATATAAATGAGGCAACAAGCGATACCGGAATGGTAAGAATGATAATGATAGTAGCCCTCCAGCGCCCTAAAAAGAATAATACTACGATTATTACAAATATGAATGCAAAAAGAACCGTTTCGGTCAGACCATTTATTGTATTCTTGATACCGTCAGAAGTATCATTTATTACCGTGATTTTTACATCGGGTGGTAAGTTTTTTTGTATTTCCGGCAAGGCTTTGAGGACCTGGTTGGCAATATCTACGGTGTTTGCTCCGGATTGCTTCTGAACTACCATTACCGCACCCTGAACGCCGTTGGTATAACTTTCCTGAACGCGTTCTTCAAAACTATCCGTTACGGTAGCAACGTCTGAAAGAAAAATGGATTTTCCACCATAATTACCTACTATGATGTTGTTTATTTCTTTGGGATCTTTGAATTCTCCCTGTACACGCAGCGAAAATGTTTCGTTACCTACATCCATTGTACCGGCCGGAATATTGATATTTTCTGCACCGATTTTCTGTGCAATGCCTTCAACAGTGAGCTTGTGAGCTTCCATTTTCACCGGATCAACATAAACCTGAATCTGACGTTGAGGAGCACCTGCTATGGATACTGAACCTACTCCATCAATACGTGCCAGACGATTGGCAACATTGTCGTCCAGAATCCGGTATAATGCCGGAATGCTTTTTTCGGCAGTAGCTGATAGCATGATAACCGGTATCATATCTGTGCTAAACTTCATGATAATCGGCTCTTCGGCGTTTTCGGGCAGCATGGCTTTTACCAGACTGAGTTTATCACGCACATCGTTAGTGAGTTCGTCCAGATCTTTTCCGAATTCAAACTGCATCGTCACTACCGAACGGTTTTCTCTCGATGACGAGGTGAGTTCTTTCAGACTGGGAACAGTATTCAAAACATTCTCAAGCGGACGTGTCACGTTGGTTTCTACATCGGCTGCACTGGCTCCCTGGTAAGTTGTAATTACCATCAGCATGTTCATATCAATTTTTGGCAGCAGATCGACCGACAGATTTCTCAACGAAAAAAGTCCCAGAATGATAACACCAATGAAGACCAGGATAGTCATAATTGGCTTCTTTACAGCACTTTCGTATATTTTCATTTAATGTGTTTTTTTACTTTTTTCACTCTCCGTAAAGTGAGATTTATTTTTTCTAAAAAAAAGCGACGAAATGAACGATCTTATTTATTGGCTTCTGTTTCTTTCTTTTCTTCGCTTACGGTTACCTCCATCTGATCGTTGAGCTTTGACTGACCTGCTACAACCACCTGCGAACCGGCAGGAACACCTGAAATAAGCTCATATTCGGCATCAAGGCGTTGCCCAAGTTTTACCTCATTGAATGACACTTTTCCATCCTTGTACACATACACAAACCGGTTACCCGAACCTACCTGTTTTACCACAGCCTGATCGGGCACTACTACGCGGTTTTCAGTACCCAGATTCATGGTTACACGTGCGTACATACCGGGACGAACCTTGTTTCCGCTGTTTTGCATTTTTATCTCAACGCCAAAAGTACGGGTCATTTCATCCACCGTAGGGTATATTTTACTTACCGTTCCGCCGAATCGCTGATTGGGGAAAGCATCAAAACTGATATCCACTCCCATACCCTGTCTAACTTTGGGGAAATAGGTTTCGGATACATTCACTATTACTTTCAGTGGATTGATCTGCATGACGGTAAGTACCGGAAGCTGACCGGTAAACAAATCACCGTTGTCGTAATTTTTGGCTGTTACCACTCCGCTTATCGGACTGATGAGATAGGTATTCTCCTGTAAATTCTTCATCGAAGTTTCGGCCTGATCCAGCTGAGCTTTCAGATTGTCAACATCCTGTTTTGATACACCTCCTACCTGATACAATTCGAGCAGGCGGTTGTAATTTTCACGCAAATTACCAATCTGAGTTTGATAATTCTCCAGATTTACAGCATCCATTTGTACTAAACGCTGACCTTTGCCCACCTGTGAACCCACTTCAACCATGATGCGGCGTATGCGTCCAGGTGTTACAGGTGCAATGCTGTTTTTCACTTCGGGCTGAATGGTAGCTGTAAATTCGGCTATTTGCGGTACGTTGCGTTCAAATACCTTTGCAAGTTTTACTGATGGTTTTTCGGCCACAGTTTCAGTTTTTTTCTCCTTGCCGCCACACGAAACGAGGCCCACTGTCAGTGCAAGTAAACTTATTAAAAACAAATTATTAAGTTTCATATATTTTTTGTTGTTATTAAATTCTATTATTTTAAAATTCGCCCTGATTCGGGTATTTATATTATTAAAAATTTGATTTTACTATAATCTGATGCCTTTTAATTATTTCCGATCAGTTTATCCAGATCGGCTTTTGCTGATAAATAATCAGAAATTGCCTGACGATTTGATAATTGTGACTGAGTAATAGCTAAAGCGGCGTTTTGGAGTTCTACCATGGTTCCGGCACCGTTTTCGTATCTTTTTGAGGAAATGGTGTATGCCTTTTCGGATAATTCCACACTTTTTCGGGCTGCTTCAACCTGTTTTACCGATTTATTCATTTTGTCAAGTGCTGAGATTGCCTGTAATTGTATTCCGCTTTTGGCCTGGTCGCGCTGCAACAGCAGTTCCTGTTCCTGAATTTTAAGCTGTTTTTCTTTGATTGTACCGGTGAAAATGCCGGTTATGGGTACCCGCAGCTGAAGTCCTACGATCAGTCCCTGGCTAAACCAGTCTTTGCTTGCTTCTACCATAATGGGCACTTGTCCAAAATTCAACATGGTTTGTTTGCTTCCGGTTCCGCTATATCCATATTGACTGAAAGCGGCAAGAGTGGGCATTCGTTGAGTTTTTTGCAATTGAAGTGATTTTTGGAGCTGCATACGACCAATATCAAGCTGACGTAAGTCGGGATTATTTTCAAAATCATAATCATTTATGCTTTTTACCTCCACAATGTTGCTTTCAAAATCGGTGAGTGAATCCGATACTTTTATCGGTATGTTGATATCCATTCCCATCAGTACTTTCAGATAGGCTTTGGACTGTGCTATACCGTTTTCGGCCTGAAGTATGTTGGGGAGCAGATTGTTCAGCTGAACTTCGGCCGAAATGTAATCGTAAGCAGCAAGCATACCGGTTTCATACCCTTTTTTGGCAATTTCATAGTTTTTCTTTGCCAGTGCGTAGCCATCCTGCAACACTTTGTATGAGTCCTGTACTACCAGTACGTTGTAGTAGGCTTTTGTTACTTCGTTTCTGAGTGTAATTTTCGAAGCAATGGCTTTTTCGGCAGCTGATTGCATCTCGAGTGTTGTCATCTGTATGCTGTGCCACAGAGCTGGTGCAAAGAGTGGCAGCGAGAGTGACATTCCGAGCGAAGCATTGAAATCGGAAGGTGAATCCATTACCTGACCAAACATATTCATCTTTGCAGGAACAAGAAATTTGGAGTATTGTCCCGTTCCTTCCAGATTAGGTATCAGAGCGTACCAGGCACTCTTCTTGGAATAATCTGTCCTTTCGATTACCTTATCGGCGATTTTAATCGTCGGACTTTCACTCAGAGCTATTTCTACAGCCTGAGGCAGAGTCAACCGCAGGGTATCCTGCGAATAGAGACCGCTCATCAGCATCAGGCTTATTATTAATAATCCGGTTTTCTTCATTTTTTTTTGATGTAAAAAATTCTTTTTTTAATCTTTCATTATTTGTTCCTGAACGTATTTCAATCCTTTTTCGTTTGTAATCAGTCTTACTATCATATCGATGTAAAATTCCGTGATTCGTTTAACCGGAATTTTCGGTGAATGATTCAAAATATCTCTGTATGAATTGCTTAACTGAACAACATGATATATGGCGCTTAATTCTATATCTAAATCCTCTCTGTAATATCCCTCTTCGATTCCCTGCCTGAGATTGTTCATAAAACTTTCTTTCATCCAGTCGGTTTTGTGTTTCATGTAATCATTGTATATGGAAGGATAGTACTTTTCAAGATCGTAATTGAAAGAAGTACAATCGTTGTGAGCATGCAATTTCACTTCTTTTATTATTAATATCAACGCATCAATGGCATTTTTGTTCCGGTACATTTTCATGAACTTTTCAGTCACTAAAGACGTTTGAAATTCGAGAACAGCTTTAACCAAATCTTCCTTTTTTGGAAAAATCTGATAAAATGTTTTTTTTGAAAAGCGTAACTCGTTACAAATATCATCAATAGAAATACTCCTAATGCCAAATTGCTGAAACTTGGCTGAAGCAGAGTGAATGATTTGTTGAGTAAGTTGATCCATAAACCGGGGAAAAAATTCAATTGCAAAAGTAAAAAATAATATCAATAAATTCGAATAATTACACATTATTTTTTGTTAAGAAAAATTTCAATCATTTCATATTGCTGTTTATCAACTATTTAATAATAGTACTTGGAAACTTATAAATTTTCATGGTTTCCTAATCCAAAATTAGAAATTAAAAAAACCTCAGATGAAAGTCTGAGGTTTTTGATTTATAAAAATATTATTAATTCTTTTTCGTCAGCTTATCTATAAAATCTGATAGTCTATCACCAAAAGTAATTTTCGGGGCATTCGAAGATTTGTATTTACTGCCGTAACCGTAACTGTAGCCATATCCTGATGATACAGGTGTGCCATTCAGGATTACCCCCATGCCGTTCAACCTGTTTTCCTTATATATTTCATTTATCAGATCTGCAGCATCTTTTGGTGTATAATCCTGACGTGCTACGTAAATACAGTTATCGGCAATTCTATTGAGTAAATACGTGTCAGAAACCACACCAATAGGAGCTGTGTCCACAATAATGTAATCATAGATTTTTTTCAATTCCTCTATTAATTCATCCACGCGGTTGCTCATCAGCAGTTCTGATGGATTGGGTGGTATGGGTCCTGCCGGTATCACATCAAGAAGTGGATGAAATCCTGATTTTTCGATCACATCGTTTATGCTGTAACTGGTATTAGTTATAAAAAGTGTCACTCCTTTGTCTTTCGGTATGTGCATGTATTCACCCAGCATTGGATTACGTATGTCCATTCCTATGAGCACAACTTTCTTTTTCATCAGTGCTAAAGACATAGCTATATTTATGGAAGTGAAAGATTTACCTTCGCCGCTTATGCTGGAGGTTATGAGAATTACCGGTGACTTTTTGGAGCCTATCAGGAATTGAAGATTGGTTCGGATGAGACGAAACATTTCAACAATCGGAGTGGTCTTTCCTTCTCTCACCACCACCCTTTCGGATTCGCGGCTTACTGCAACATTGCCCAAATACGGTGGTTTCACCAAATTCTGGAATTCTTTTGAGTCTTCTATCTTATTGTTGATCAAATCTTTAAGATAAATAACCAAGAACGGAATAAGTACACCTAACATGATGGCTACCAGGTAAATGGTCATTCTTTTGGGTGCTACCGGATCAAGTGATGCATAAGCTCTGTCAATGGTACGGGCTGCGGGCGCTGTACTGGCGAGACTCAATGCATTCTCAAGTTTCTTCTGTGACAGAAAAATGTACAGGTTCTGAGTAATTTCCTGTTCCCGTTTTATTTCCAGAAATTGACGTTCCTGTGTCGGAACATTCTTAATCCGGGTATTGAATTGGGCGTCTTTCTTGAGAACATCATTTTTAGCTATCTGAAGGCCGTTTTTCACACTGTTGACACTTGCGAGTACATTTGCCCGAAGGGCGTCTATCTGTTGATCTGCCTGGATAAGTGAGGGATTTTTTTCTTTTGCCGTTTGAGCGAGTTTCATCCTTTCGAGTACGGCCATATTATATTCCTGAATAGATTTAGCTAATGCAGGATCTTCGGTAACTACGTTGGCAGGTATTAAATTTCCCGAGTTCTTAGGATTTTTAATGTAATTTTCAACCGATTGAATCATATTAAGCTGTGTGCCCAGTTCGGTGAGTTTCTTCTCATATTCGCTGGCAGACTCAAGATACAGAGTAGCTTCGGATGAAAGGTCTGTAAGGCTTTGTGAACGTTTATACCCCTCAACGCTTGTTTCCCATTTGAATAAATTTTTTGAAATAATATCTAACTGGTCGTTGATGAAGTTGGCTGTATTGGTAGCTATGATGTTTTTATCAACGATGGCATCGAGGTTGTATAATTCAACTATTTTATTTAGATAGTCCTGTGCTTTGGGAATATTGGATTCAACTGTTGAAATCTGAATGGCGTTTGATTGCTTGTTTACGGTGGATACACTAATTTTTCCACCATTTTTCTCGAGCAACTGGTTAATGGGATAAACCACAATTTTATACTTTGCACCTTCTTCCAACGCATTTTTGGAAATAAAACCAATCTTACCCAGTGGAGTTTCAAAAGTTTGCTGAATATTATCCAACTTATATTTTTCTTTGAAATTATGACCGTATTTCATATCAAGTTTGTATTTACCAAGACTTTCTTTGACATGAAAAACAAGCGGTTGATTTATTGTTCCGAGAATTTCTTTTGAAATATTTAGTGTAAATGGAAAATCCCTGTACTTTTCCACATATTTCAATCCATCTTTTTCAAAATACTCTATTTGTAGTCCTAATGAATCAATTGCCTGTTTGAGTATTTTTTTCGAACTAATTACCTGAATTTCATCTTCCACTTCT
>ERZ1645189.249-NODE-249-length-12173-cov-6.303680_pt1 | contig 12173 bp, 13 predicted proteins | sample MGYA00575350_ERZ1645189 | MGnify/ENA primary metagenome ERZ1645189 (study PRJEB40845, sample SAMN11283421) | freshwater sediment metagenome | isolation source: river sediment | host: Sediment | place: India: Jajmau, Kanpur | collected 2015-12-17 ...
AGCATATCGGAGTCGAACCGATGACCTCTTGCATGCCATGCAAGCGCTCTAGCCAGCTGAGCTAATACCCCAATTATTTTGCACCGCAAAGATGCAAAATATTTCAGAATTTCCTATATGAGGTTGAGATCTGTGAGGACATTGTTTACTGAGCGTACAGCATCTGCACTCTTCGCAAACAAATCTTTCTCTTCCTCATTGAGGTTAAGCTCAACTATTTTTTCCCAGCCATGTCTGCCCACAACTACCGGTACGCCAAGGCAGATATCTTCCTGACCATATTCACCCTCAAGCATAACGCTGCAAGGATATATTTTCTTTTCATCAAGTACGATGGATCTCACAAGTGCTGCTGCAGCAGCTCCGGGAGCATACCATGCAGATGTTCCAAGATGCTTGGTTAAAGTGGCGCCACCAACCATAGTATCTTTTGCTATTTGTGAAAGAGCCTCTTCCGACAGAAGTTCGTTTACAGGAATACCTCTGAGGTTTGCATAACGAACAAGCGGAATCATTGTTGTGTCACCGTGTCCTCCAATTACCATTCCGGCAACGTCGCTGGCAGGAGCATCAAGAGCTTTGCGGAGATAGTATACGAACCTGTTGCTGTCCAGGATTCCGCCCATACCAATCACCTTGTTTTTAGGAAGTTTGTTTTTCTTGATGGTGAGATAGGTCATTGTGTCCATAGGGTTGGAAATAATGACGAATACTGCGTTTGGAGAATATTTGAGCGCGTTCTCCACGACGTTGTTTACAATCTCTGCGTTGGTACCGATGAGCTCCTCGCGAGTCATCCCCGGTTTCCTTGGCAGTCCAGATGTAATTACAATAACTTTAGACTTTGCAGTAGCAGCGTAGTCGTTAGTTACTCCCGTAATCTTGGTGTCAAATCTGAGCAATTTTGCGGTCTGCATCATGTCAATTGCCTTTCCTTCTGCGATACCATCCTTGATATCAAGTAGTACAATCTCACCTGCAAACTGCATCATGTTCATTGCGTTAACACATGTTGCACCAACATTTCCGGCTCCAATAACGGTAACTTTAGACATAGTTTTTAAATTTTTGAATTATATATTTGTGTAGTTTTGCCTCAAAAATTTTACCTTATGAATGCTATTAAAGAATTCCGCACATATCGTGCCAAGATGAACAAAGTAATATTGGACTCAGACAATTTATTTTTCAAGAGATTTTACAATCTTGACACACGCTGTTATGAGGAGGGAGCTCTCTCTGCGCAGACTAAAGAGATGCTTGGTCTGGCCACTTCTGCGGTACTCAGGTGCGACGACTGCATCAAGTATCATCTGGAAAAATGTTTTGAGCTTGGTGTAACCAGGGAGCAGATGTTTGAAGTTATGTCTGTGGCAAACCTTGTGGGCGGTTCAATTGTTATTCCGCATACAAGAAGAGCAATCGAATACTGGGATTTGCTTGAAGAGGACAGGTTAAATAATTCAAAATGATAACTTACCACAAGGAGGGTACGACTTTTGAGATAAAGTCAAAAAGAATTTTAAGCAGGTGGATAGGCGAGGTAGTTGCTGCTGAAACCAATGGAGAAAAGAGGGTAGGAGATATTTCTGTAATCCTTTGTTCAGATGAGTATCTCTTGTCGGTTAACAGACAGTTTTTAAATCACGATTACTATACAGATATAATCACTTTTGATTACTGTGAAGGGAGTAATATTTCCGGTGATCTTTTTATAAGCATTGATACTGTAAAGGAGAACGCTGTAACATATGAAGCGGGGTTCCCGCAGGAACTTCACAGAGTACTTATTCACGGCGTTTTGCATCTGATTGGTTACAACGATCATTCAGAAGAAGAGAAGAGAGTAATGAAAGAGAGGGAAGAGATCTCTTTACAAAGATTAACAATATAGATGACAGATAATTACGATATAATAGTTATTGGAGCCGGGCATGCAGGTTGTGAAGCCGCCCATGCTGCTGCAAAAATGGGATCAAAAGTCCTTTTGCTTACTATGGATATGGGGAAAATTGCCCAGATGTCCTGTAATCCCGCAATCGGAGGAATCGCAAAAGGCCAGATAGTGAGAGAGATAGACGCGCTTGGGGGTTGTACAGGTATTATTACAGATGCCAGCACAATTCAGTTCAGGATGCTTAACAGGTCTAAAGGGCCTGCTATGTGGAGTCCAAGGGCTCAGTGTGACAGACAGCACTTCTCCCTTAACTGGAGATATATTCTTGAAAATACAAAGAATCTGAACTTATGGCAGGATACTGTTACAGAGTTCATATTTGACGGAGACAGGGTAACAGGTGTTGTCACAGAACTTGGAGCATCCTTTTCTGCAAAGGCAGTCATTCTTACTGCCGGAACTTTTCTTAACGGGAAGCTGTACATAGGTCAGAAGACTACTCAGGGAGGAAGAGTGGGGGAGTTACCATCAAAACATCTTTCTGAGCAGTTGAAAGATTTCGGTTTTGTTGTCGATAAAATGAAGACCGGAACACCTCCCCGCATAGATGCCCGCTCGGTTGATCTTACAAAACTCGAAATTCAGGAGGGAGATTCTGCACCGGATAAGTTTTCCTATTTGAATATCCCGTCCCCAATTCAGGGAACTGTAAAGCAGATGTGCTGCTATATGGTTCATACCAACACAGAGGTGCATGACATACTTAAAGAGGGATTTCAGTTTTCTCCTCTCTTCTCCGGAAAGATTTCCGGAAGAGGTCCGAGATACTGTCCAAGTATAGAGGACAAGTTGAAGACATTCGCAGATAAGAACACTCATCAGCTCTTCCTGGAGCCGGAGGGGTGGAATACTCACGAGTACTATCTCCAGGGCTTCTCCTCTTCACTTCCTCTGGAAACTCAGCTCAAAGCGCTGAGGGCAATTCCCGGTCTTGAGAACATAATTATATATCGTCCTGCTTACGCTGTAGAGTACGATTACTTTCCTCCTACGCAATTACACCATTCTCTGGAGACCAAAATTGCCGCGAATTTGTACTTCGCAGGACAGATAAATGGTACTACAGGCTACGAAGAGGCCGCTGCACAGGGTCTGATGGCGGGCATAAATGCACACCTGAAAATTTCCGGAAAAGAGCCGCTTGTTCTAAAAAGAGATCAGGCATACATTGGAGTTTTGATTGACGACCTCGTTACAAAGGGAGTTGACGAACCATACCGAATGTTTACCTCCCGTGCAGAGTACAGAATTCTGCTCAGACAGGACAATGCAGATTTGCGCCTTACAAAAATTGGATACGAAGTAGGGCTTGCATCAAAAGAACGACTTGATCTTGTTGCCTTAAAATATAGATACATTAATGCCCTTGTAAGTTTTATGGATAATGCATCTGTAACACCGGAGGAGATTAATCCATATTTAACTTCAGCAGAGTCTGCGCCAATTGCTCAAAGGAAGAAAATTGCGGAAATCCTCAGCAGGCCGCAGGTAGAAATAGTAGAAATGCTTAAAAATGTTCCACGAGGAACCTTTTTGTCGCATATCAATGATAATGAGGTTTTGGCACTGATTTTTCAGGTACTAAATTTTGAAACGACAGAAGATAACGTTCTGTCAGAAAGTGTTATTAAAGAATTTATCGGTACAAAAGCTGCTTTGAACTCTGAAGCGATTTTGCCTTATAAAGATATTTCAGAAAAGGACGAAGCGCTCTCTCTGGGAATGATGGCAAGAGAGGTTCTTGAGTCTGCCGAGATCTTTGTAAAATATAAGGGCTACATAGAGAGAGAGAAGAGGATTGCCGATAAAATTCTCAAACTTGAAGATGTAAAAATCCCTGAAAAATTCGATTACAGTACTCTTAAGTCTCTTTCGATAGAGTCAAGACAAAAACTTGAGAAGCACAGACCTAAAACTATTTCGCAGGCATCGCGTATTCCCGGAGTATCACCTGCGGATATTTCAATTCTGCTTGTATATTTTGGGAGGTAGCGTTAATCGCCTGATTAAATTGAAAATGGGTTGCGTTCCCCGTGGAACGCAACCCATTTTTTGTTCTGAACGCCAGTCTGAAATTTTCTGCCTCTATTCCATAGGAAGGGAGAGTAGCCTGCTGTTTGCTTTCTCCCAGGTTCCCGGCTTAAGCTCCATAAAGAGGGCAGACAGCTTCTGGTTTTGCGGGAATTTAAGGTCGGAATATAAATCCGAAGGGCAGAGCAGGGGAGTTTCAAATGAAATTCCTGATATGTTTTTAGTGGAATTTTGAATATTACTTATGAAACTTTCCCTTTCCGGAGCATCTGTTGTGTTTGTTTCCAGTGTTGAGAAAAGAGTTTCTCCGTTAATTTCTGACGGATATCCTATAAAATAACTCTCTTTTCCGGGAGTGTTTAATGCTATTCCCTCTCTTTGCATGATCTCGTTCCATGCGTATTTCAGGATTTTTTCCGGCCAGAGGTAAATGTAATCTGCCATTGACCTCTCCCGAAATGCCAGGAATTTCTCAAATGTAAGACTTTCCAGCAAGATTTTTTGTGCAGGAATATGCTCTGCAGACTGGGTTATAATGGTAAATCCTGAGTAGATCTCTTTGTCAAAACCGCTGTTTTTGTAGAGTGTGAAGAGAGATTCCTCTGCGGGTTTAACCAGAATGTAGAATAGACCTTCTTTTTTTGCCTCTTCCACGGCATGGTTCATCAGAATTTTTGAATAGGATTTACCTCTGTGGGTGGGCAAAGTGCCCACCCCGTAAAGGTATCCGCCACATATTCTCTCCCCTTTTTCAATAAAGAGAGAGGGAATAATTGATAATACTGAGCAGAATTCGTCCGAATTTTCGCCTAAAAGCCAGGTTGTGGTTTCAGGGAAGCAATAGTCAAGGTAGTTGTTTATATATGTCTCATCATCAGTGAAACAGATATTCCATATCTTAAATATATGTTCCCGGTCTTCAAATCCGGCTCTTTTAATAACCATCTTCGGTGCTTTGCTCAGTTTTTATAAAAAGTTTATGCTTCGTTTTTGTAAATGTCTGCAATGGTTTCGGCATATTTTGCCTTGATTTTATTCCTCTTAAGTTTGAGTGTTTGCGACAGCATATCGTTAAGAGGCGTCCACTCATCAAGAATAATCTTGGCTCTTTTTACCTGTTCGTGCACTGCAAGTTTTGAATTTACCTTATCAATCTCTTTGTTGATTTTCTTAATCACATCCGGATTAGAAATCAGGTTTTGATTGTCTGTGTAATGAATTTTGTGCTTTGCTGCCCAGAAATGGAGCTTGTTTATGTCCGGAATAACAAGGGCAGAGGCAAACTTTTGATTTTCGCCTACGACCATGCAATTCTCAATGTACGAAGATTCCTTCAGCATGTTCTCAATTACTTGAGGTGCAACGTATTTGCCTGCAGAAAGCTTGAAAATTTCCTTCTTGCGGTCTGTGATTTTCAGGAAGATTTTGTCTACCATAACTCCAATATCGCCGGTATGGAGCCATCCGTCGCTGTCGATTACCTCTTTTGTGTATTCGGGGTCTTTGTAGTAGCCAAGCATCACATGAGGCCCGCGGGTCAGGATTTCTCCGTCCGGAGCAATCATCATTTCTGTTCCTTCCATCGCCTTACCAACGGTTCCAATCTTTATGATCATCTCCTTTGGATTGTTTACAGCAATAACAGGGGAGGCTTCGGTCATTCCGTAGCCTTCGAAAATATACATTTTGGCAGCAGTGAAGAGCCTGATAATTTTTGCCTGGATAGCTGATCCGCCGGAAACAATTAGCATCTCTTTACCTCCGAGTTTCTCTCTCCATTTGCTGTAGACCAGTTTATCTGCAATTGCATACTGAAGTTTGTAGAGGACACCGTTTTTAGTATAGTCAAATTTGCAGGCTATGTTGAATGCCCATTTGTAAATTGCTTTTTTTATTCCTGTAAGATCCTTTCCTGCAGATTCAAGTTTGTTGAACATCATCTCAAGAACCCTTGGCACGGCGCAGAATCCGTCGGCTTTGCAGTCGGCCAGGTCGGCTGCGATGGTTGAGAGGCTTTCGGCATAATAGATGCTTATTCCAAGATACTGGTAATCATAGTTCATTCCTCTTTCATAGATATGACAGAGAGGAAGGAAGCTTAGCATCTTGTGCCTTGAGTCTCTGATTTGCTGAACGGCAGTGCCTATAAAGTTAAATACCAGGTTTTTATGTGAAAGCATTACCCCTTTTGGAGTGCCGGTTGTTCCTGATGTGTAAATAATTGTGGCAACTTCGTTTTCATCGAGCTCAGCTTTGTTTTTATCAATCTCCGGTTTATAGCGGGCCTCATTTTCTGCTCCAAGAATGTAGAGTTCAGACATAGACTTATAGCCCTCCACAGGGTCTATAGTAAAGATATCTATCTGTCTCTCTACCTGTGCGATTATTGGAGCAAGCTTTTTTACAAATGAGTCACCGCCCAGTATTACAGCCTTAGCGTCGCTGTGTTTGAAAATATGAAGATAGTCGTCATTGCTCAGGGTTGTGTAAACCGGTACATGGACCATTCCTGCAAGAACAAGTCCCATGTCTGCAAAGTTCCACTCAGGTCTGTTGGGGGTAATTGTTATGACCTTGTCTCCCTTTCCGTAGCCAAGGGCAAGAAAGGCATAAGCAAGTTTGTGAGAATGATCGTAATAGCTTTGCGAAGAGTACTTTATCCACTTCCCGCCGGTTTTTCTGCTCAGGATATCATCTTTTGGGTACTCGGTAACGAGCTTCTCCAGAAGATCGAATGTTCTTGTTACTTCCATAGTTGCAAAAGTTTAGGTTTATATTAATGATTTTATGTCTTTTACAAATTCGTCTATATCTTCTTTGCGGGTGTTGAATGAACACATCCAGCGAACTTCACCTGTTGTTTCGTCCCAAACATAAAAGTAGTGCTTCTCCTGAAGCTTTTTGCAAAGCTCTTCAGATATGACTGCAAAAACTACATTGGTCTCAACCGGTCTTGCAATTTTAACCTGCGGAACAGACTTAAGTTCACTTTCAAGATATTTGGCCATTGAATTTGACTTTGTGGCCAGCGCAATATTGAGTCCGTCTTTTAGATATGCTTCAAACTGGGCAGCAATGAATCTGTTCTTTGAGAAGAGCTGGGCACCCTGTTTTCTGATATACTGAAAGTTCTCTGCCAGCTCTTTACGGAAAAATACTACAGCCTCGCCAATAAGCAGCCCGTTTTTGGTTCCGCCGAAAGAGAGGGCATCAACTCCCTGGTCTGTAATGAAACTTTTAATTGGAAGACCCAGAGATGCCGCGGCATTCGAAATTCTTGAACCATCGACATGCAGGTAACCGCCATGGCTGTGCATCAGCTCTGCAAGTTCTCTTATCTCGCCCGGAGAGTAGAGGGTACCCAGTTCGGTAGGCTGAGATATTGAGAGTACTTTTGGCTGAGAGTGATGCTGAAAGCCGAATCCCTTAAGTTCTGCCTTAACAGTCTCTGCATTTACCTTCCCGTTGGTTGCGCGAAGGGGAATCAGCTTACACCCCGTCATTTTTTCCGGCGCTCCGCATTCGTCAACATTAATATGAGCATTCTCAGGACAGAGAATTGAGTTGTATGGCTGAGTAAGAGCCTTCAGGGCAAGGATATTTGCGCCGGTTCCGTTGAATACGAAGTATGGAATTGCCTCTTCACCAAGGACTTTCTTAAATTCCTTTACTGCTCTTGCTGTTATTTCATCTTCTCCGTATGCTACCTGGAACTGAGTGTTTGCATCTAAAATTGCCTGCATTATTTCCGGTGCTGCTCCTGAATGGTTGTCGCTTCCAAAGCTGTGTTTCATAATGGATTGAAAATTAATTCTAAGTATATAACAGATGTAAATTTAATTAAAAATAAAAAGGCCGGCTAAAAAATTCATTTTAGCCGGCCCTTTTATGTTATTGTTTAAATAAACCTAGAGAATCGCTGCGTACGCTGCTGCATCCATAAGTGCATCCACTTCTGCAGGATTTGAAAGTTTTACTTTAATCATCCAGCCTTTTCCGTAAGGATCTTTGTTTACTGACTCCGGAGAACCTTCAAGGTCTGTGTTGATTTCGATAATTTCGCCTGAAACGGGCATAAGTCCGTCAGCCACAGTTTTAACGGCTTCGATTGCGCCAAAAACATCACCTTCGCCAAGAGTCTCGCCCTCTGTCTGAATGTCTACGAAAACGATGTCGCCCAGCTGGCCCTGAGCAAAGTCGGTGATTCCGATAGTTGCGATATCACCTTCAACCAAAACCCATTCGTGGTCTTTGCTGTACTTAAGATTTGCAGGAATATTCATAATTCTGTTATTAAATTTGATACAAATGTATTAAAAAAAGTTAAAATTATAATCTTTTTAGTGATTGCTTGATAAGCTCCTCAAGCTTGCATCCTGGAGATTCGCGAAGGATAATATCCACCACTTTATCGACATTTGCCTTGGAGAATCCCAGCAATACAAGTGCAGAGACAGCCTCGTCCCTTTGTGAATCGAATTCAGAAGGGAAGTAGCTGCCCACCAGTGTAGCTGTACCGCTGCGGCCAATTTTATCCTTTAGTTCAATGAGCAGACGCTGGGCTGTTTTAAGGCCGATTCCCTTTATACTCTTGAGCTTGTTTACATCTCCCGTGATAATTGCGTTGCGGATTTCATCTGATGTCATTGATGAAAGCATAGTGCGGGCAGTATTGGGGCCAATTCCCGAAACCTCTATAAGGTGACAGAAAATTGTGCGCTCATCCTTGTCGGCAAAGCCAAAAAGAAGTTCAGCATCTTCCCTCACATGGTGGTGGATATAAAGTTTGCTCTCCCTGCCTGCCTGGAGCTTTGAATACGTCTGCAGAGATATGAGAATTTTATATCCTACATTATATGCCTCAATCACTACCTCTGTAGGTGTTAACTCTGCAAGCTCGCCTTTTATATAATCATACATGCCCTTTCAATTAAACATTTGATGCAAATTTATGTTTTTTAAAGTACATCAGACAACTTTGTTTTGCTAATTTTGCAGCTGCAAGTTTAAAACAAACAGAAATATAGACAAATGGCTCTTTTAAATAACATTCAGGATATTCGGGACCAGTTTCCTGCTCTCGGGCAAAAGGTGAACGGCAAAGACCTGGTATATTTTGACAACGGCGCGACGGCTCAGAAACCGTTATGCGTTACAGGAAGGCTTAACGAAATGAATTCCGGCATTAACGGAAACATTCACCGTGCAGTTCACGACCTGAGTGCAAAATGCACCATGCTGTACGAGGGGGCCAGAGAGACAGTGAGAGCATTCATAAATGCAGAGAGTACAGACGAAGTTATTTTTACATCGGGTACAACGGCATCAGTCAATCTGGTAGCAAACAGTTTTACAGCTTCGTTTATCTCAAAAGGAGATGCAGTGATAATCTGCGAGGCAGATCACCACTCAAACATTGTTCCCTGGCAGATGGCATGTGAAAGAGCGGGAGCAGAGTTAAGAGTCCTTCCGGTTGATGACAACGGCTGCTGGAGAATGGACGAGCTGGACAAAATACTGGACAGTAAGGTTAAGATTGTCTCTGTAGCACACATCTCAAATGTTCTGGGAATTGTAAACCCTGTTGAAGAGTTGGTTAAAAAGGCTCATGCAGCAGGGGCGGTTGTTTTGCTGGACGGGGCACAGGGCATTGTCCATTCCTCTGTTGATGTTCAGAAACTGAATTGCGATTTTTACGCCTTTTCCGGCCATAAAATCTACGGACCAACAGGAACTGGCATCCTTTACGGGAAACGCTCAATACTGGAGAGAATGGGGCCATGGATGGGCGGCGGCGACATGGTCGAGACCGTGACTCTGCAGAAAACAACATATGCACCTCTTCCGCTCAGGTTCGAGGCAGGAACTCCAAACTTCATTGGAGCCGCCGCCCTGGGGGATGCTCTGCAATTTGTATCTTCGCTGGACAAAGAGTTTGTTCATAATCATGAGGAAAGGCTGACTGATTTGTTAATGAATGGCTTGCGTAATATTGAGGGTCTTAAAATCTACGGAGATGCCCCGGGGAAAATTCCACTGGCATCCTTTACAATTGATGGCGTTCACCACGCTGACCTTGCAATGCTGCTGGACAAAATGGGAGTTGCTGTAAGATCGGGTATGATGTGCTGCGAACCTCTTATGACAAGATTTGGTGTTACAGGCATGGTAAGAGTTTCATTAACAGTTTACAACACAGAGGAGGAGATAGATATTCTGCTTAAATCCCTGAGCCGTGCAATAAATATGCTCAGACAATAGGAAGTTTTAAGTACAAATAGAAATAAATTATCTTAAACAAAAGATATAAAATTTAATATAGCATGACAATTAAAGAGACAGAGCAGCAAATTGTCGAAGAGTTTTCAGTCTTCACCGAATGGCTCGACAAATATGAGTATCTGATTGAACTTGGAAGGTCACTTCCAATTATTAAAGAGTCCGGCAAAGAGGAGAAAAATCTTATAAAGGGATGCCAGTCAAGGGTATGGCTCGCAGCAGATTATTCAGATGGCAAAATCTACTTCACTGCAGACAGTGACGCAATAATTACCAAAGGAATTGTATCTCTGCTGGTGAGGGTCTTTTCAGGCAGAACACCACAGGAGATATTAGAGGCAGACCTATCTTTCATTAAAGAGATTGGGCTCGAGGAAAACCTCTCGCCAACAAGGGCAAATGGTCTGCTGTCAATGATAAGGCAAATCAAGTTTTATGCGGTTGCCTTTGCCGCAAACAAATAATTTAAAGTTATGAGCGTAGAAAAGAATATAGTTCTGGCACTAAAACAGGTTTACGACCCCGAGATACCTGTCAATGTTTACGACCTGGGACTGATATATGAGATTAAGGTAGAGGAGGATGGAAAGGCCTCAGTCAAAATGACCCTCACGGCACCAAACTGTCCAATGGCAGACCAGCTTCTGCAGGATGTTTATGATGCTGTGCTTGATGTTCCGGGAATTAAGGATGTAGCTCTTGAGCTAACTTTTGACCCGCCGTGGGACAAAAACAGGATGAGCGAAGAGGCTCTCCTGGAGCTGGGAATGCTTTAAACAATCAACCTAAGCTATGGACAGAGTATATCTTCTGCTGGGAAGCAACAAAGGCGACAGGCTGGCATTTCTGAATGCGGCCCGTGCCAGAATTGGCCTCCTTGCGCATGAGGATATTGACTCCTCTTATATTTATGAGAGCGAACCCTGGGGATTCGACGCAAGTACCTGGTTTCTGAATATGGCAATCAGGCTCGACTCTGCGCTTGGCCCGCTTGATCTTATCGAAAGACTTCTTAAAATTGAGACAGATCTGGGGAGAGTGAGAAGCGATGAAGCTACCGGCTACGAATCGAGGGAGATAGACATAGATATTATCTTTTACGGAAGGAGAGTTCTGGATACTCCAAGGCTGATTCTTCCCCATCCGCGGATGCACCAGAGGAGGTTTGTTCTTGAACCTCTCTGCGACATTGCTCCCGGCTTTATACACCCGGTGTTTAACAAAACAATCAAAGAGCTGCTTGACGAATGTCAGGACAAATCAATTGTAAGAAGATACTGAGCAATGAAGAACACACTCTTTACAGATACCCGGGGAATGGAGATTCCCTCGTTTGACCTTCTGCACGAAGATCAGGCGGTTCTCTTTGCTTACAGAACAATGGAGGAGATTTTTGACGAGGCCGGAGATGTTCCCGATGAGCCCCACAAGCACAACTTCTTCACAATTATTTTCGCAAAGCAGGGGAGCGGAAAACATATTGTAGACTTCACCTCTCACGAGATTAAAGATAACAGAGTATTTTTCCTCTCCCCGGGCCAGGTACACCAGGTATTCACGCCGGTCAGGCCAACGGGTGTTGTAATAATGTTTACAAAGGATTTCCTCTGCAGGTACCATATTAATGAAGATTTCATAACCAATCTGGGACTCTTTTCCTGCAAGCCTGACACTCCGCCGCTTGATCTGCCGGCAGAGACATCTGAGAGACTCTACAGAATGGGCAAGGAGATTGAAGAGCTCTTTGGCAGGGGGGAGCGCTATGTTAACGAGGGCGTTGCAGCCTGGCTTAAGCTTTTTCTGATTGAGTGCAACAGGGTTGCAGAGAAGAATTACGAAGGAAACACACAGCTGGCAGAGACAGGCAGAAGCCTTGTGAGCGAATTCAGAAAGCTTCTTGAGCTGC
>ERZ1645189.252-NODE-252-length-12103-cov-7.072128_pt1 | contig 12103 bp, 10 predicted proteins | sample MGYA00575350_ERZ1645189 | MGnify/ENA primary metagenome ERZ1645189 (study PRJEB40845, sample SAMN11283421) | freshwater sediment metagenome | isolation source: river sediment | host: Sediment | place: India: Jajmau, Kanpur | collected 2015-12-17 ...
GATGACGCGCTGGAATACGCCCAGAGAAAAGGCATCGGCGCTTTGGTGGAGAATGCCACACAGCTTTTGAGCACACCAGCCCAGCGGGAAAAGCATCAGGCCTTTCTAGATCTTTACCGCATGAGCAGCAGCATCAACACGAAAAATCCAGTCATCAATTCACCGGATGCGGCAGCGGGGTTCTTTCGCTCGGTGATGGATCAGGTCCATGACAAGGAGGCCTTTGTCGTGGCATTCCTCAATACCAAGAACCGTGTCATCGATCACGAGGTCGTATCGCTTGGGACCATCAACAGCTCCATCGTCCATCCCCGGGAGGTCTTTCGAAATGCCATCGTCAATAAGGCCAATGCGGTGATCCTTTGCCACAACCACCCATCCGGCGATCTGACGCCAAGTTCCGAAGATCTCACCGTGACGAAAAGACTGAAAGAAACCGGCAATCTTCTGGGCATCCAGGTGCTGGATCACCTGATCATCAATGGGATCAATCAGCAGGATCACTATTCCTTCCAGGCCCACGGCGTGCTTGAATCGCCTGCAGCTTACGGACAAAAGGAAGCCGTCAAGGAATCCTCAGCGCAGACGGCACCCGGTAAAACATCAAGGATGGCCTCATGGAAATCACGGATAAGCTGGAACAAGGCATCCGTGATTTTTTCACTGGTGACAAATACCAGGACTACCTGCGTACCATGTCAAGGTTCCATCATTATTCCCTGAATAATACGATCCTGATCGCCATGCAAAAGCCGGATGCCACACTGGTGGCAGGATACAATCGCTGGCAGGATCAGTTCCAGCGCAATGTCCTGAAGGGTGAAAAAGGCATCCGCATCATTGCCCCGGCCCCTGTTAAAACCAAAAAGGAAGTTGAAAAGCTTGATCCTGTTACTCAGAAACCCCTGCGGGATGTCACTGGCAAGACACTGACGGAAGAAGTGGAGATCAAGATCCCCCGGTTTCGGGTCGTCTCTGTCTTTGATGTCTCCCAGACGGACGGGAAGCCCCTTCCCCAGCTGGCAAGTACCCTGACCGGTGACGTCAAGCAATATGATGTCTTCATGGAGGCTCTGAAGCGATCCTCTCCGGTTCCCATCTCCTTCGAAGCCATGCCCGCAAGCACCGACGGCTATTTCAGCCAGGATAGACAAAAAATCGCCATTCGGGAAGACATGAGTGAGATTCAGACGGTCTCTGCGGCCATCCATGAGATCGTCCACGCCAAGCTTCATAATCAGCAGCCTGAAAAGGCTCAAGATCATGGAGAAGCTGGCAAAGCACCGGAAAAGCCCAAGGATCGGAGAACCGAAGAAGTGGAGGCAGAAAGTGTCTCCTTTGCGGTATGTGCCCATTATGGCATCGCGACAGACGAAAACAGCTTTGGTTACATCGCTGCCTGGAGCAAGGACAAGGATCTGCCTGAGTTGAAGGCTTCTCTTGAAACCATCAGCAAGACCTCAGCCGAGCTCATCGATGACATCGACCGCCATTTTGCAGAAATCACCAAGGAGCGCGGGATCACTGCAGTAGACATTAGACGGCAAGACGAAAAGACGGGGACTGATGATAATCCTTCTCCTCGCCAGCAGGAGGTGGAATTCCTCACAGGTCCCGATGACACCTACGCCATCTACCAACTGAAAAACGACGATAATCTGCGCAACCATCAATTCGAGAGCCTGCATCACCTGCAGAAGCTTGGTCTGACTGTGGACTATAAGAATTATGATCTGACCTACACCGGACATTTTGAGGCGGCTGCGGACACAAATGAGACGTTGAACGGCATCTATGAAAAATTCAATGAGGGCAGGCCAGAGGACTTCACCGGGCATAGCCTATCCATGAGCGATGTCATCGTCCTGAAGCAACACGGTGAGCACACGGCCCATTATGTGGATGCCATCGGCTTCAAGGAGGTTCCAGAGTTCATCAAACCCATCAATCCTTTGCGCAGCATCGAGGATACGGTGGAGCAAAATGACAACCAATTTGATGGACTGATCAATAACGTTCCAACAAAAGATATAGAAAAGACCAATGCGCCTGCCGAAAGCCGTGAAGAGAAAAAACCTCAAAAAGAATCCGTAAAGCAGCGGCTGAAAAAATCAACTGAGAAACCAGAGATCAACAAAGCGCTGTCTCACAAAACTGCAGAAATGGAGAGATGAAAATGGATAGATTCAGTATTGAAGAGCTTAACCTCATGTGTATTTATGATACCGGCACCCGGCCCGGTCTGATTGCTGGACTGGAAAAAATTGGCCTGGAGCTTGCCTTTGACGACGCGGAACTCTCCGAACTTATCCAAAGTACTTTGAAGAAGCTGACGGCCATGAGTGATCAGGAATATGGAGAGTTGATCCTGGTTCCCGACTACAAAGAAGAAGACGACTAAAACAGAGCGTGTACAGCAGAAAGGTGGTGTGCTGGAACTTGAGGAGGTGATGATTTGGCAAACAGAAAGCGTCAGATCCCCGTTATTATCATGGTCAACGAGCGTGAAAAAGCGCTGATCGAAGAAAAGATGCGCCAGTTAGGGACAAAAAACATGGGGGCTTACATCAGGAAGATGGCCATTGACGGCTATGTAGTCTGCCTGGACCTCTCCGATATTTCTGAACTGGTATCGCTCCTTCGAAGAAGCAGCAACAATCTGAATCAATACGCCAAGCGGGCTCATGAGACCGGACGCATCTATGAAGCCGATATTGAGGATATCCAGAGCAGCCTAAAGAGTGTATGGGAAAAGGCGGATCAGATCATGACCCGCCTTTCCACCATAGACTAAAATTATTTATCGACAACATGGACGACATTTGGATTCCTTGCTACGATCAGGGTAGAAAAAAATATTCGGATGAATGGAGGTGTGCAGCATGAGATTTCTCATCAAGCTGTTCTTATTCCCAATCAAACTGGCTTTAACGATCCTTGTTGCAGCCTGCCGTTTGCTGTGTCAGCTGTCCACCATGGTGCTGGGGATCGTGGCTTTTGTATGCTTTGCCATCGCCATGGGAACCATGGTCCTGCTTCAGGATGTTCCGGAAGGTCTAAGATTAATGGGCCTCGCCTGGCTGATCAGTCCCTTCGGACTGCCGCTGATCGCAGCCTTCCTGGTTGAGCTGCTTGGCTGTTTCAATGATTCTCTGAAAGCTATTTGAGAAAAGAAAGTATAATCCTGTGACGGCGCGGTGGAGCAATCTGCTGCGCTTTTTTCTTTTGGAAGGAGGTGTCCGCTGTGGCAACCACGAGATTAATCCCCATGCATGTCATTAAAGGTCAGACCGTGGCCCACACGGTACATGAACGCCTTTCCTATGCCATCAATCCTGATAAAACGAACAGCGGACAGCTCATCAAGGCCTATTGCTGCGAACCGGAAACCGCCGCCGGAGAGATGCTACTATGCAAAAAAGAGTATGAGACCTACATTGGGCGCAGTGAAGAGAAGAAAAGCGACATCGTGCTCTATCAGATCCGGCAGTCCTTTAAGCCGGGCGAGATCACGCCGGAGAAGGCACAGGAGATCGGTTTTGAGCTTGCCATGAGTTTCACCAAGGGCAAGTATCAATTTGTTGTCGCCACACATACCGATCATGCCCATATCCACAATCACATCATTTTTAACTCCACATCCATTGATTATACACAGAAATTCAGGAATTTCCTTGGTTCCAGTGAAGCGATCCGGAAAATCAGCGACAAGCTTTGTTTTGTGAACGGACTCTCGATCATCGAAGCTCCAAAGCAAGGACCATCTGATTACGGCAAATGGCTGGGCGATAAAAAACCTCTATCCTGGCAGGAGAAGTTGCGTCAAACCATCGATGCCGTCATGGCACAAAAACCAGTAGATTTTGATGCTTTCCTGAAGTTAATGGCGGAGAATGGTTATAAAGTGAAGCAGGGGCAGCATCTAGCCTTCAACGCAAATGGTCAGCAAAAATTCACTAGATTGCGATCCCTGGGCGAAGGATATTCTGAAGATGAGCTAAGATCTGCGATACTCGGAAAAACTGTCCACACACCAAAAGCCAAAGTTCCAAATCGAAAAAATCCAGGTAAGATCAATCTTCTGGTGGACATCCAAGCCAAACTTCAAGCCGGAAAAGGTCCTGGCTACGAGCGCTGGGCGAAAGTGTTCAATCTGAAGCAGATGGCTCAGACCATCAATTTTCTGACGGAGAATAACATCACTGACTATGAAATCCTGGTTGAAAAAACAAAAGCTGTAACGGATCGTTATCACGAGCTGTCACAGCAGATCAAGGACCTTGAAAAGCGGATGGCTGAAATCACTGAGTTGAAGAAACATATCATCAATTATGCGAAGACAAAGGATGTATTTACGGCATATCGACAATCCGGATATTCAACAATATTTTATGAGTCGAACACCGAAAACATTCTGCTTCACCAATCAGCCAAGCAAGGTTTTGACTCGATTTCATCAAGCAAGATCCCTTCAATGAGAGACCTCCAAGACGAATTCAACACATGCCTGGATTCTAAAAAAGTCATTTTAAAAGGCTATGTAAAACAAAAAAATCTGATGAAAGAATCGCTGACGATACAATCAAACGTTGATCATCTATTTTCTCAAAAAACAGAAGGACAAGCTCATAAACAAAGATGAGAATTGATAACATCAATAGGAATTAGCCGCCGGTTTCTATTAGACGTTTTTAAGATCCCCGTTTGCTCATATCAACATGCGTTGAGTGTACAAAAAAGATGCCGCCTGAACCTAGTGAGGTCTTGGCGGTGGAGTATTTTCTAAGATTGCCTTTGCTTACAGTTTTCATCTTTTATTTTATACGCACTAAACTTAAATTATATCCTGATCGCCAATGCAACCACTTAACATCACCTCACAATTAAGTATAAACTCTTACCTCAGGGTGGAGTCAAGTCATTTTTGAACAAGAAGGGGGAACCCATCTGGCGATGAGTTCCCCCTTTGAACTTAGAAATTTGTCAAATCAGCTAAAAGCTTCCCTTTAAAACAGGAAGTTTTATGTGACTGCAGTAATTTTGATCATGATATACGGTTTGGTATGCAGTTATCATCTCAACGTCAGTAGCGTGATCATTACCGGTATTATGGTTTGGGAAGCATAAATTTTTTGCTCCCGATGTTATTTGAACCCTTATCCGATGGCCTTTTTTAAATACATTAGCAATCTTAGGCATTCTTATAGTGTATTTTTCAATCTTACCGGGTTCAAGAAGCTCCGGTTTCTCAAAAGAATTGTGATATCTTGCCCTTAATATTTCATCGGATAATCTTATGGAATTTCCGGATTCATCTACATCAGTAAGCCTTACTACCCAATCTGTATCTTTTGCGCTACTTGCAGCATAAATCTCGGCGTATACATCTCCGACAACTGTCAAATCCTCTTTCAAAGGTTTCGAAGTATATACTAAAATATCTTCTCTTTTTTCAACATCTTTGTAGTTTTCAGGAACAGCCATCTCGTTTTCCGACACGTCAATGAGGTACGGTGCAGGATCCAAAGGATCAAATTTATAAGTGTCCGCAGGCTGGTCAGAAGAAGGAGTTGTATTTAAATATCCATCGCCCATGCTCGTCCTTGCATTTCCCTTGCTTTGAATATACAATTTCTTATATTCAGAGCCTTCCGGAGGCCAGTTTTCATCGGTTTTCCACTCGTTTTGCCCTACCATGTAATATGACACCTTGGGTTCCTTTTCTACACCATTGTCCACACCTTTTAAGAAATGATCAAACCATCGGACATACAAAACATCAAGATCATATCTTATGGCATTACTTCCGAATTCTATATTGTGTATTGTTCTTGTAGTATTGAAATGGTGCATCCAGGGACCCAGAATCATTCTCTGGTTTTCCCTTTTATGCTCTTTGTTCATATCCCAGGCTTGAATAGTGCCTCTGCCGTCATCATCATACCAGCCTGAAACCAGGAGAGCAGGTATATCAATTTTATCTCCATAAAGTGTCCAATCTTCTCTCTTCCAGAAATCATCGTTGTTTGGATGTTCCATCCACTTGGTCCAGAAACTGAGTTCTCTGCCTATTGCCTTTTGTGGTATATCTTTAATAGGACGTATGCTTAATACTTCATTCCAGTCAATGCGTCTTAACGCATTGTTGTTGACTCTTTTATCTGCCATCATAAATGACCATGCCAGAAATCCTGAAAGCATAGTGCCCCCGAGTCTTGGTACATCCACGAAAGGAGAGCCGGCAGTCACCTGGCTTACCAGTGCTTTAAGGTGAGGATTGCCGCTTGCTGCTGCCAGCCACTGTACTTTTCCAAGATAAGAAGGGCCGATCATACCGACTTTTCCATCTGACCATGGCTGAGACGCGATCCAGTTCAACGTGTCATCTCCGTCTTCGATTTCAAAATGGTTGGGCAGCCATTCACCTTCTGAGTCATCCCGTCCCCTTACATCCTGAGAAACCAGAGCATAGCCCCTTTGTACGAAGTTCATTTTTCCGTTTGCATAGGCATATCTTCCATATGGAGTTCTCATAAGCACTGTAGGAATCTTGGCATCTTCAGGCAGATCCCCGGGCACCCATACATCCGTTGCAAGCTTAGTTCCATCTCTCATCGGTACATAGAAAGTGCCATAGTGTTTAACCAAATGGTTTGCTTCTGACAGCTTGGGATCATTCCAAAGCTTCAATGGTGTGAGCTCTTCAAGTCCCGGCAGCACAAGAACGCTGCATCCCTGCGTGTTTGTAGATATAAATCCTATAACATTGTTATCTTCCACAATTACATCTACAGGGCATTGGACTCCCATTAAAGCCCATACCCAGGCGGTCCTGTTTCTGCCTTCTATGTTGGCTTCAATTGACATATATTTTTTATACCTATGGTCCCAGCTTAAGACTACTTCATCATCGGTGTTCCAGTCAGTTTTTTTCATTTCACCAATGTGTTCCCATACTTTAACAATAGGGATATCTCTATAGGTGATATCTTGTGGTAATAGTTCAGAAAACTCAGGCCATTCACCGGTTTCAATATTCATCATCCTGTGCATAAGATTATGTTCTCTGAATAAAAAATCTGATGTATGGACTCCGAACCTATAATAATAGAAAAGTTGTTCTTTAAGATTTAATCCCTCCATGCGAGCTTCCTCCCTTCATAATTGCCAATGATTATTTCATCGGCACTCTAGATTAACCATATAGCCCATAGATAAGACAGAAGATATTGTTCTTGATCTCATTTATAAATGGATATCATCATAACGCATGAAGCATTCATCATGGTTGCAATCATTTTCATGGCTGTAATCATGTTGTCGGCTTTATATGTAACTGAATCAGATGATACTCTGGTAACTCCCGGTATGATTGAAATAACATCTGTTAAAACCGGGCTGTTCAGCTTTACTTCTATATCTACGGGGCCATTTACTATAAAAGGCTTATATTTTTTTATATTGGATACTGCATACTTTGTCTTTTCTTTAATAAGCTTTCTTGCATTCTCCGGGCTCAGGCAGTCTGCTGCCAATGTGCCGTGTGCTTTTTTAACCTGGGCAAATTCTATATCCGGAAGGAAACCAAAGGCTTCCTTTTCCAATACATTATCTCCGGCCACTGCAATCACAGGTACATTAAAGCATCCTGCAACGGCTGCATTTAATGCGGTTTCTCCGAATTCAACTCCACCGATCTTTATTGAAGCAAAAGTGAAACCGCTTATGGTATGGGCAAGCACACCTCTTGATTTAGCCATGGAATGGTATCCAACAAACACTGCTCCGTCAAATGTTTCATCTATTCCCTCCATCATTAGAAGCGGCTTGGGGAATCCGGTAAGAAGGTTTGCCCTGGGGTCTAAATCTTCTATGATTATATTTCTCATGGAGCCGTGGAAGTCATTAATCAAGACCTCATCAGCTCCTGCTTCTATTGCACCTTCCACTGCTGCATTGACTTCCTGGGTCATGAGCTTTCTGGCTCTCTGGTATTCATCGCTTCCTTCCACAGTATGCCTCGAATGTATAATACCGCTTATTCCTTCACAGTCTGCTGAAATAAATATTCTCATAAAATCGCCCCTTTTTATATTTATATAGTATCTTTAAAGGTAGTAGATAAATATATTCCGGCTATGAATGCCTTAAACATTTCAAGATAATTATCTGCAACATATCTTATAGTTCTGTCATCCACAAGTTCAAAACCCGGGAACCATGATGCATGAGTTGCAAAACCTGTATTAGCGAAAACTACCTCAAGCTCTATTTTTTCAGAGTCAACCTTCATAGGCTTGATATTATCATTTTTGAAGTTCTTCAAAGCTTTTTCCACATTCTGTTCTATGGATTTCCATGTAGTCTCCGGTGGTAAACACAAAGCACTTGCAGCGCCTATAGCTTCTTTTGTTATTGTTGAATAAACTCCAAGGATATTTTGCTCAGCATCCTCCACAAGTAGATTATCACCTGATATAAACACAACAGGAATGTTATAATATCCTGCAATCAGTCCGTTTAGTTCATACTCAGAAACAGGTTTTTTGTTAATCCTGGCTTCTACCATATGGCTGTAGAAATAAGTGTGATTTATGACGCCTTTTTTGCCTTTTCTTAAGTGATATCCTATTAGCAGAGCTGCGTCAAATCCTCTGTCTATGCCTTCCATCATTGAGAATGGTCTGTCAGTGCCGCTTATAAGCTTTGCTCTTTGATCAAGCTCATCAAGCAGCAAGTTATCTCCCTGATTATGAGCGTCATTTATTATTACTTCGGTTGCTCCTGCGTTAAATGCACCCCTTACAGCTGCATTCACATCACCAATCATCATCTTTCTTGCAAAACCATAATCACTTTTTCCAGGTATGACTTGGCTCAACTTATAAATACCTGTAATTCCTTCTGCATCCACTGAAATATAGACTCTCATTTTTTGACCTCCTAATATTCTGTTATATATTATATTTTATGAGATTCGATAACACTTAACGCCTATAGCGCAGTTTAATATACAGGGGGGGATATAACCGCAAATGCCTGGACTTCAATATGCTAATCAGGAATATATAAATAATGAGGTGTATTCGAAGCGATGTAAATGCTCCCACCTTTTTCAATTATATAAACCTTTCTGATATTTCTTATTTTTCCACCTAACAAACGAATCCTCCTTTTCCCAATATTCGATAAATATCCTATCCCTAACTACCATCCCTTGATTACTTCATAAATGCTGTCATCTATCTTTCCAGAAATATATTCTTCAATTGAATCTTCGATAATATCCATAGCCTTATCAATCTGTTCTTTTGTTATAGAGTAACCTCGAAAACTCTTCGATCAAAAACCGCCCTCAAATAGCCAACAATAACAAATAATGCTAGTTTGTACATTGCAAAATACTTGTTCCAACAAATAAGCATAGCAAAGCTAGCCGGCAGATCAAGCCGACTTAAAAAGAAATCTAGAAGGCTTGTTACGCGGCGAGGTTCAGATTAAAGGCTGAAGAGAAATCAAATTTTCCAATGGATAACAGACGGTTAAGTTGAGCATCCAAATGAACATTGAAACTAGCAATCATCGTAAAAAACGAGATTCTCTTTTTGCCTCTGGCGCGATGATGCTCAATGCCATAATGGTTGAGTATCCTATTGTTAACACGTTCAGCGGCAGTGCGTTCTTTCATGATGCTGATCCATAAGGGTGATCGCCGCGGGATTTTAGTGAATAGTCTCAAATCCCAATTTGTCTTGGTGTAAATGACTCTGCCATAACTGGAAGTCGAGCAACTCGAACAAGAATCCGTCAAAGGTGCTTTTCCAAGGACTCTTGGGCAGCGCCATTTAATGCGGCAGCGATCCCTTTGAAACCCCCAATTAATCATTTTGTGTCCACCCGGGCAAATAGGAGTGCCGTTATCATCAATGTGGAGTTGTGTTGGAAATTTGAAATTGCCTTTGTTCTTAGGATTAAGGTCAATGACTGCATTGATCCCCCAATAGTTCAGCAATTCATAAGTCGGGTAATTGTCACTGGCACTATCTGATATGAAACTTTCAATTTTCAAATTGGGATAAAGATCTCTAAACTCAGCAAGGGCAACAACTGCAGTAATACTATCATGGCGTTTCGCATCGACAAGTCTTAGGTAGATGGGTAAATCTAATTTCAAGGCCTTGTTGTATGTCGAAATAAAGTACCCTGTGTAGCCGTAAAACCATTGGTCTTTATGGCTATCCCAACCCCAAGTCGCATTGGGGTCGGAAAACCTGCGAGTGCAGTTGCACTGGAAGGCTGTGCACTCGCAGGTTTTAACCCCAAAGTGAGAGGCGCCTGTTTTGATACAGGTACCATCACCGGAAATATTAAGTGAAGAATTGATCAGGCCAAGTTCAATGGAGCGTTTGACACAAACGCCAGCGAAGATTTCCTGAAGCAGTCTTTCGGGTCTGCGCTCAAGTCTTCTGCCGGAAGTGATTTGGTTTACGAACCGCTGTACGCTACCGGATCTCTTTGGAGGAAGTTTTTTACCTTTACCGACCTTTTTTGAAGGCTTGCGTTTTTTCTCTTTGAGTTTTGGTCGCTCGTCCAGATGAATTAGACGATTGATAAAGTCGTAATAGGAAGCGACTGAGGGCAATTTACCATAGTCAAATCCTGCGATTGTTTTGAGGATGTGATTGTGTTGAACTTTGTGAATCCATTGATCTAAGGTTAGTTTGAGATGGTTCATGATAATGAAAGATCTGAAGATTTCAGGCTGATTATGAGAAGGCCTTCCGGTTGAAGCATAACGAGGATAGAGCAAGGTCTTGAGTGGATCAAGATCAAGAAGGAACAATTTTGAAATCAAAATCTCATATTCCAAAAGCGCCAAAGGGTTAAGTTCTGCAAAAAGATTGAGTTCTTGGATTACAAAAGTTTGATACTCGGAATGGGGAGTCCATTTTCCCAACAAAAAAATCACCCTTAAACAATGAAGTAACGAAAAAAGATCCGTCCTTCGCAATTATTGGGGTGAATTTGAAAAGTCAAGTGTTTTTTTATAACTGGCGACAAAACCTCGAAAATTGGGGGTGAAGTATAATTCGCTTCAATTCAGAAGTGTTGGTAATACTTTGCTTCAGAGTTTTCGAGGTTGCTATTATAACAAGAGGGGGTTGGATTCTAACTTATCTTAGCAGCAGCTTCATAATTTTTTTCCATGGTTTTTAAGTCTTTAACCAAGTCTACTGCAATTGACATACCGAGACCTCTGATCTGCCCGATTACATCATACTTGTCTTTCATACCATGCAGCCTGTCCATCATGTACTTGCCCAATTCAGCGCTTCTTTCCACCAGCTTATATCTCTCAATTATTTCAATCATTTTCAAAGCAGCCTGAGATATCGTTGCATTTCCAGCCATAGTGAAAAGATGACCCGGAGTATCAAGACTATCCATAATTTCACTTCTTCCGATTATAGCTCCCATCGGGAAACCGGCACCTAGAGATTTTCCCATTGTTATCATATCAGGGGTTACACCAAAGTGCTCTATGGCAAACCATTTCCCTGTTCGGCCAAATCCTTGCTGTACTTCATCAACTACAAACAGGATTCCATGCTCTTTGCAGAGTTTATGTAATGCTTGCACATATTTTACCGGTGGTACGACAAGTCCTGCGTCACCTGCTATGGGTTCAAAGAATACAGCTGCCACTTCTTCGGACGGCAGGTAGTAGTTAAAAGCATATTCAATTTCTTTTAAACATTCCAAACAACAGTTTTGTTCAGTTTTGCCGTATTTGCATCTTGCACATGTAGGATAGTTAAAGTGGTAGACATCAGGCAATAAGCCGCCTATTTTTTTTCTCATATTCAAGCTTATCGCAGACAGTGACAAGGCTCCATAGGTGCTTCCATAATATCCTTCGAAAAAAGAAATGATTTTGCTTCTTCCTGTATATGCTCTTGCAATTTTAATTGCTCCGTCATTGGATTCAGATCCGCAGTTTGTAAACAACACTTTTTTATCAAAATCCCCTGGTGTAATCTCAATGAGTTTCTTTGCAAATTGAACAGGCTCATTGCAATAAAAATAAGCTATTGTATATTGG
>ERZ1645189.253-NODE-253-length-12084-cov-6.214482_pt1 | contig 12084 bp, 9 predicted proteins | sample MGYA00575350_ERZ1645189 | MGnify/ENA primary metagenome ERZ1645189 (study PRJEB40845, sample SAMN11283421) | freshwater sediment metagenome | isolation source: river sediment | host: Sediment | place: India: Jajmau, Kanpur | collected 2015-12-17 ...
GAAAATACGGTTGGTTTGCTGAATCAAATTACCGTTATTTTCACACGCCGCGGACTGAATATCGAAACGCTTTCGGTGTCTCCTTCGGCTTTGAAGGGCATTCATAAGTTTACCATCACACTTCTTTCCACTCAGGATGTGGTGGAAAAAGTGGTGAAACAAATTGACAAACGGGTGGACATATTGAAAGCATACTACAACACCGACGAGGATTTGGTGCATCAGGAGTTGGCGCTTTACAAACTCGCTACCGACAAAGTGTTGGAACACGGCTCGGTAGAATATTTTATTCGTAAATACAACATCCGCGTGCTCGAAATATCCAACGACTGCACCGTTTTTCTGAAAGCCGGTCATTATGCCGAAACACAAGCACTATTCGAAGAGCTGAGTCAGACAATCGGGGTGCTGCAGTTTATCCGGTCCGGACGTATAGCCATCACCCGCTCCAAGGTGGAACGACTGAGCGATATGCTGGAAGGGATGCGAAAAATTCAGGAAAAGAACAATGAAAACAGGAAGTTTTGAATTCCCGATAGCTCCGCAATTCGTTGATTTTCAATCCAGAATCAAACTATCGCACCTGACCGACCTCATACTCACCGCTTCGGGGTATAATGCCGACGAAAACGGTTTTGGAATCCGGCATCTGCACCGGTTGGGCGCTACATGGGTGATATCACGCTATGCACTGGAGATGGATTATTTTCCGAAACAATACGAAAAAATTTCTATCGAAACCTGGGTGCAGGAAGTACATACACTGAACACAATCCGTAACTACCGTGTTTATAACGAACAGGGCGAAGTGATTGGAAATGCTACTTCCGTGTGGGTGATGATCAACCTCGAAACACGCCGGCCGATGGAACTGAAACTCCTGGAAGGAATTCATGATTTCGCCACATTACAGCCAAGCGGCATTGATCGACCGCTCAAACTGGACGCTGTGGAAGATGGTCTGATTGATGAATTTTCGATAAAATATACGGATATCGACATCAATCAGCACGTAAACACAGTGCATTATCTGGACTGGATGGTTGATTCTTTCACCCTGGAAGAGCACCGTGCCAATTCCATTCACCGGATTGATGTGAATTTCATGAATGAAGTGGTGTATGCCGATCAGGTTGCAGTATACAAAACTGAGATTGAACAAAATGATTTCCGATTTGAAGTAAAAGCAAACGACAAAACTGCTTTCAGAGGAAGAATGGTGAGAAAGTCAGCCCCCTACCCCCCTGAAGGGGGAATATTGGTGCAAGAATCAAACTTTCTGAATTTATAGAAAAAAAACAAACAATAATAACAACATCCCCGACCAAATCTGGTCAATCCCCCCTTTAGGGGGTTAGGGGGCAAATATCTAAAAAAAATGGCAAAAATGAATTTTGGCGGTGTAGAAGAAAATGTAGTTACCCGCGAGGAATTTCCGTTGAGCAAAGCTCAGGAAACACTTAAAAATGAAACAATAGCTGTAATCGGTTACGGCGTGCAGGGTCCGGGTCAATCGCTCAACCTGCGCGACAACGGTTTCAACGTAATTATCGGACAACGCAAAGGCGGAAAAACCTGGGAAAAGGCAATTGCTGACGGCTGGGTGCCCGGCGAAACGCTTTTTGAAATCGAAGAAGCCTGCCAGCGTGCAACAATCATCCAGTATCTTCTTTCTGACGCAGCTCAGATAGAAGTATGGCCGCGCATCAAACCTTACCTCACTGCCGGCAAGGCACTTTATTTCTCTCACGGATTTGGTATTACGTATAAGGAACGGACAGGAATCATTCCTCCGGCCGATGTGGACGTAATCCTGGTTGCCCCGAAAGGCTCGGGAACTTCACTTCGCACCATGTTTCTGGAAGGCCGCGGACTGAATTCTTCCTATGCCATTTTCCAGGATGCTACCGGACGTGCCTTCGACCGCGTAGTGGCACTTGGAATCGGAGTAGGTTCGGGATATTTGTTTGAAACCACCTTCAAACGCGAAGTGTATTCGGATCTCACGGGCGAACGCGGAACGCTGATGGGAGCTATTCAGGGATTGCTTCTGGCTCAGTATGAAGTGCTTCGTGAAAACGGACACACGCCCTCGGAAGCATTCAACGAAACCGTAGAAGAATTGACACAGTCTTTGATGCCGCTCTTTGCAGCCAAAGGTATGGATTGGATGTATGCTAACTGCTCAACCACCGCCCAACGTGGTGCACTGGACTGGATGACACCTTTCCACGATGCCACCAAACCGGTTTTCGAAAAATTGTACAAAGAAGTGGCAAGCGGCAACGAAGCCCAGCGCTCCATCGACACCAACTCCAAACCCGATTACCGCGAAGGACTGGAAGCCGAACTGAAAGCGCTGCGCGAAAGCGAAATGTGGCAGACAGGAGCTACGGTAAGAAAATTGAGACCGGAGAATAATTAAGCCCTAAGAATCCCCGTAGGGGGACTTATTAAAAAAAACAAAACAGCCATTGCTTCACAAGTAATGGCTGTTTGAGCTTTCAAGAAAGAAATTGAGGGCGTTTTAGCATGTTTTCATAAAATAATGATAACTTTGTCATCACAATAAACAGCTGAAAACTCTGTAAAAAACAGATTTGGCAATTGACCAGATAATCCATACACGATGAGCTTACGAAAAATTCTTTTTATTTCCATACTTTTAATGAGTATAAACCTGCAGGCACAGGTGAATTTCTTTGTGGAAGCCTCCGGAAATGCCTCGTTGATATCAGAATATTACGCCACACAAATCACAGAAACCGAAAATTCGGACCGTCAGGGTTACTACAAGTTTCTAAGCAACACCTATGGAGGAAGTTACAACAATAAACCCGGAACAGGGCTTACAGCCGGTTTACAGTACTTCGTAAAGCAGGGAAATATCAGTTTGGATGCGGCTATTGATTTCAATAACATCAATTTTTATCAAAAACTCACTACTAGCAATTACTATTTTTACCAGTCCATCACGGATTACAAAATCGAAAATGCCACGAATCCTCCTGCTTCAAAAACCGAAAAAGGCGACAATCACAGTCTGTATTTACTCTCTTTGCCGCTCTCCTTTTCCTATTATTTCCTGAACAATGATTTATCGGTAAGTCTGGGGGCCGTTCCCGGGCTGCTATTGTACAGCACCGGAGGCAGCGGCGCTTCGGCAGATTTCAATAAGTTTACGGCAGGAATTCAGATACAACTCAGGTATCGGGTAGCACCGCAATGGTGGCTCATGGGTGGTTTTCAGGAATACAGCACCAAACTGTATGATGCTTCGCTGAAACAAAGTTTTTCCAACTTGCGACTGATGAAACTGGGCGTGAAATACGATATTTAAGTCAGACAGAAGGCATTACTACATTCCCTTTATCTCAAATTCATCCGCATCTTTCCAGAAAGCATATTTTTTTCTGAATTTTTCAAGTTCGGAAGTGGATATTTCGGCGGTTTTAATTCCTGCCTCATATTCCTGAAAATCGAGCAGCGTTTTTCCTTTATAATCCAGCAGAACGGAATGACCGGAATAGCGGATATTTTCTCCGTCTACTCCTACCCGATTAACTCCGCACACGAAAGCCTGATTTTCTATTGCCCGCGCTTTCAGAAGCGCATCCCAGGCATCCATGCGAACGTGAGGAAAGCTGGCTGTGTAAATCAACAAATCGTATTCGTTGTTTCTGTTGCGCGACCAGACGGGGAAGCGCACATCGTAACAAACCAGTACGCAAACATTCATTCCGCAATAATTCACAATCAACCGTTCGTTTCCGGCTGAAAAATAGCGATGCTCACCACCCACGGAAAAAAGATGCCGTTTGTCGGCTGTAAGTAACTTTCCATCGGGAAAAACAAAGAAAGCGCGATTGAAAATTTTATCGTCCTCACGCGCAATAAAACTTCCCGTAATCGCCATTTTGTAATGTACAGCCCAGGATTTTAATTTCTGCACCGTTTCGCCCTCCATCGTTTCGGCCAGGTCGAGCCGGTCGGTACAAAATCCGGTGGTAAACATCTCGGGCAAAACAGCCAAATCAGTTTTACCCGAAAGAGATGCCAGGTCTTTTTCTGTTTTCCGAAGATTGGATTGAATATCGGCCCAGAAGATGTCGGATTGGATAAGGGAGATGTTCATTTTTATAAAATTAATATCAGCGAAGCAAATAACAATAAATATCGCCGAAGGCAAATAACATTATTCCGGAATTAAAAAATTCTCCGGTTTTTTGGCTTCTACACCTTTGTAATAATTAAAAATATGCTTAAAATCAGCCTCTTCATCGTCCGTTGGATAAAAGACTTCGGTAATACCCATTTCCCTTTTTCCAAAATCCAAATAAGCAAGCTGAATAGGTACACCCGCACCTTTCGCGATGTAATAAAATCCTTTTTTCCAATCAGGATTAGGTTTGCGGGTGCCTTCGGGGGTAATGGCCAGGTGAAAAACCGACCGCCGGTTAAATTCCTCAACCATTTGCTGCGTTACCGACGTACGTTTGCTCCGGTCAATCGGAACACCGCCCATGGCTCTGAAAAGATACCCCATGGGAAAGAAAAACCACGATTTCTTCATCAGAAAACCGGCTTTTTTATTCAGCGACCAATAGTACAATTTTCCGATGATAAAATCCCAGTTGCTTGTGTGAGGAGCCACACAAATCACACTTTTGGCCGGCTCTTCAACCTGGTAAACCGATTTCCAACCGGCAAGTTTTAAAATCCACCTACTTAAATTCATATCGTTAGCTGTTAAAAATTTCACAAATCTACCTATTTTCATTCAAAAAGCAAGTTGTTGATAACTATTTTCTGATAATTAAGTGCAAATTAGTAATTTTGTGAACTGAAGTCTGAACTGTGATTTTTTATGGTTTAATTGATTTCTTTGATTGCAGCAAAAGTTGTTGCTATTTTTTTAAAAATAAACAAAAATATCACGTTAATTTCTTCCTGATATATTAATTTACAAACCAAAAAGTCCCCTTTGAGGGGGATTTAGGGGGCTACAAATGGATTTTCTCAACGAACTAAATAAAAGTCAGCTGGAAGCAGTGACCTACACCGACGGACCTTCGCTGGTGATAGCCGGAGCCGGTTCGGGCAAAACGCGCGTACTTACATACAAGATAGCCTACCTGCTTACTCAGGGCGTTTCACCCGCTTCTATTCTGGCACTCACCTTCACCAACAAGGCTGCCCGCGAAATGCGCCGGCGCATAGGCGAACTCGTTGGTTTTCAGACTTCACGCTACCTGTGGATGGGTACTTTTCATGCCATTTTTTCGCGTATCCTGCGCAACGAGGCATCGCTGATCGGTTATACCAAAGATTTCACCATCTACGACACCTCCGACAGCAAAAGCCTGATAAAAAGCATCATCAAAGAAATGAAGCTGGATGATAAAATCTATAAACCCGGAAACATCCATTCGCGTATTTCAAGTGCTAAAAACAATTTGTACACGGCGCAGGATTATGTGAAAAATCCCGATTTTCTGAAATCCGATATCCAGTCGCGCATACCACGCACCGGCGAGATTTACGCCATCTATGCCAACCGCTGTAAACAGGCAAATGCCATGGATTTTGACGATTTGCTGCTTCAGACCAACATTCTTTTTCGCGATCATCCGCAAATACTGGCAAAATATCAGCACAGCTTCGCTTATATTCTCGTTGACGAATATCAGGACACCAATTTTGCACAGTACCTGATAGTAAAAAAACTTGCCGAACGCCACGAGCGCATTTGCGTGGTAGGCGACGATGCACAAAGCATCTATTCATTCCGCGGAGCCAACATCGACAATATTCTGAAATTTCAGCAGACATACCGTAATGCCAGGCTTTTCAAACTGGAACAAAATTACCGATCGACAAAAAACATTGTGAAAGCGGCCAACAGCCTGATAGACAAGAATTCGGAACAGATCCGTAAAAATATTTTCTCAGAAAAAGAAGAAGGAAATCTGATACAGGTCACCTCCGTGCTGACCGACTTCGAAGAGGCATTTAATGTTGCCAACAGCATAGCCAGGCTTCAGAAAACTGAGAATCTGACATACAGCCACATTGCGGTGCTTTACCGTACCAATTCGCAATCGCGCGTGATGGAAGAAGCGCTGCGGAAGCAAAACATTCCTTACCGCATTTACGGCGGACTTTCATTCTACCAGCGAAAAGAAATAAAAGATGTAATATCCTATTTCCGGCTCGTAACAAACAGCAACGACGAAGAAGCACTGAAGCGGGTCATCAACTATCCGGCACGCGGCATTGGCGATGTAACGGTGGATAAACTGAGCAGTACGGCGCAGCTTCACGGTGTAAGTATCTGGAGCGTACTGCACGATATGCTCAAATACAATCTGAACGTAAATGCCGGCACAGCTACCAGACTGGCACAGTTCAGGGACATGATTGACGTGTTCGCTGCACAGATTGACACGCTCGACGCCTACGAACTGGCCGACAGCATTGTAAAGACTACAGGAGTAATAGCCGATGCCATGAACGACCGTTCGGCCGAAAGCCTGAGCCGCGTTGACAACGTGCAGGAACTGCTCAAAGCCATTCACGAATTTTCGGAAAACAAAAGAAAAGAGGAACATGCCGAAACGGTAACGCTGACGGATTTCCTTTCGGAAGTCTCGCTGCTCACCGACCAGGACACCGAAAAAGATGAAAACGAAGATAAAGTGACACTGATGACCATTCATGCAGCTAAAGGACTGGAGTTCAGATGCGTATTCATTGTAGGCATGGAAGAACAGCTTTTCCCGTCGCCTTATGCCGAAACTCCACGAGAAATGGAAGAAGAACGGCGATTGTTCTACGTGGCCATCACCCGGGCCGAAGAAAACTGCTTTATCAGTTATTCAAAATCACGGTTCAGAAACGGACAGACAAATTTTGCCAATCCAAGCCGTTTTTTGAAAGACATTGACCGAAAATTTCTGGAATACAACGACGAAGTAAGCACCACGACCGACAAAAATGCGTTCTTCAACCGGTGGGACGATGAGGTGGAAATTGAACGTAACCGGTTCAGGCAGAATTCCTTCAGACCCGCTTCATCCGAACCGTTAAAAGAGCCGGCACAGCCACGAAAACTTAAAAAAATGAGTCCTTCCACCGAAAGTGAAACGCCGGTAGAAAACACAAATCTGCCTGTAGGAACATTTGTAAAACACGGAATTTTCGGAATCGGAAAAGTGATTAAAACCACCCTTGCCGATGGTAACGAAAAAGCGGAAATAGATTTCGGCGAGAAAGGGGTAAAATCATTGCTGCTGAAATTTGCCAGGCTGGAAATATTGAAGTAGATGTAAAAAGTTCTGATAAAAATTTTTATCTTTGTAAGAAAAATATCTAAAAACAATTTTTGAAAAAAAACAATATGGCTAAGAACAAGGAAGAAAACACCAGTCCGGTAAGCGAGAAACTGAGAGCTTTACAGCTGGCTATGGACAAAATTGATAAAGATTACGGCAAAGGTGCCATTATGCGCATGGGCGACAGCGAAGTGATCAAAGTGGCGGTAATACCTACCGGATCCATTGGTCTGAATGCAGCATTAGGCGTGGGAGGCTATCCACGCGGACGCGTGATAGAGATTTACGGACCTGAAGCATCCGGTAAAACCACACTGGCTATCCACGCCATAGCAGAAGCACAAAAGACAGGTGGTATTGCAGCTTTCATTGATGCCGAACATGCATTTGACCGCTACTATGCCGAAAAACTGGGTGTGAACACCGATGAACTGCTCATTTCTCAGCCCGACGACGGCGAACAGGCACTCGAAATAGCCGATCAGCTCATCCGTTCGGCAGCTGTGGATATTGTTGTGATTGACTCGGTGGCTGCACTAACGCCCCGCAAAGAAATTGAAGGTGATATGGGCGATTCCAACGTCGGACTTCAGGCCCGCCTCATGTCGCAGGCGCTGCGAAAACTTACCGCCAACATCAGCAAAACAAATACTACATGTATCTTTATCAATCAGTTGCGTGAGAAAATAGGCGTAATGTTTGGAAATCCGGAAACAACTACCGGTGGTAATGCCCTCAAATTCTATTCTTCGGTTCGTCTGGATATTCGCCGCGTAAGCCAGCTGAAAGACGGCGACGATGCTATCGGTAATCAGGTGAGAGTAAAAGTGGTGAAAAACAAAGTAGCACCGCCATTCCGCAAAGCTGAATTTGACATTATGTTCGGTGAGGGAATCTCACGGGCAGGTGAAATAGTTGATCTCGGAGTGGAATACGGCATTGTGAAAAAAAGCGGCTCGTGGTTTAGCTATGGCGATACAAAACTTGCGCAGGGACGTGATGCCACCAAAAATGTGATGAAAGAAAATCCGGATCTGGCTGCCGAACTGGAAGCCAAAATCATGGAAGCCATCACAACAAAATAAAAAACACCTTAAATACATACAGATTAATCACATCTGATTCTGATCTTTTTTTGTAAAAAATTATAACTGTCATTACATCAAAGGAATAAGGGAATCTCGGTTTCCCTTATTCCTTTTTTAAAATAACATCATTTCAATAAGTTCGGAACAGATATTGTAGTCCGAATGAAGGATCTCATAGCCATTAACCATGAAAAAACAGGTACTTTTTCTGTTATTAGTCTTACTAACCAACACCCTTGTTGCTCAACTGAAAATAAACGAGTTGATGACAAACAATGTTTCTGCAGTGATAGATGACAGTTACAATTATTCAATGTGGGTGGAACTTTATAATACAAGCACCACCACGTCTTATAATCAGTATAGCTATTACTTCACCGACGATCTCACTCAACCTAAAAAATGGCATCCTCCGGTATCGAAAATGATTTCACCCCGCGGATACAGCGTACTGTGGTTCGAAAGGAGCGACAGAAGCGGACACGCCAGTTTCAGGCTAAAGCCCGAAGGCGGTGTACTTTACCTGCTCAATGAGAGCGGACAAGTGATTGATAACGTGATGTATCCCGCACAGTACCGCAACATTTCATACGGAAGGGTAAGCGATGGCAGCCTCGAATGGACCTATTTTGAACAATACAGCTCCGGATCAACCAACAACGGGAAAAAAAGCGCAACGGAGCGTTGTGCCAAACCGGTATTCGTGACCAAAGGCGGATTCTACAACACACCTATATACGTTACACTGGATTCGCCGATGACAGGCGATACCATTTATTACACCACAAATGGTGCTGAACCCACCAGAAGTCACATTCGTTACACACCCGGATCTGTCATCAGCATCTCCCGAACTTCAATAATCAGAGCACGATGCTTTTCGCGCAACAAGCTATCAAGCGACATAGCCAGTTGCACCTATTTTATCGGCGAACGAAATTTCAGACTGCCGGTCGTTTCAGTGGTCACCGAACAGAAAAACCTGACCGACAACACGATAGGCATTTATGTGCAAGGAACAAACGGCATTACCGGTAACGGTATGAATACACCCGCCAACTGGAATCAGGACTGGGACCGGGCAGCAAACATCGAACTGTATGACACCACCAACGTTTCACGCATCAATCAGGAAGTGGATATCCGGATAGCCGGCGGATGGACACGCATGAACGGACAGAAATCACTGATACTAAATCCAACCAAGAAATACGGAGATAATAAATTTGATTACGATATTTTCAAAGCCACCAAACCCGGAATGAAATACCGGAGCATCATGCTGCGCAATTCAGGCAACGACTTCGATCACTCCATGATGCGCGACGGATACATGCAATCGCTCGTGATGAAGCGCATGAATCTCGACTGTATTGCCTATGAACCGGCTGTATGCTTTATGAATGGCGTTTATTACGGCATACAGAATCTGCGTGAACGCAGCGACGAAGATTTTGTGTATTCAAACTACGGATACGACGAAGAAGATATCTTCCTGGTGGAATCGTGGGAAATGGACTACGATTCCGAATTCAAAAAACTGACAAACTACGTATCCAACAGCGATATTACCCAAAAAGCTGTTTACGATAATGTTTGTACTATGATGGATATGGATAATTTCATGGATTATTTCCTTACAGAAATATATCTGCGAAATACCGACTGGCCTCACAACAACGTAAAAGCCTGGAAGAAAAAAGACGGTGGCAAATGGCGCTGGATACTTTACGATACCGATTTCGGTTACAACATCTGGAGTAATGATCACACACACAACACATTAATCTGGGCGCTGGGCGAAGAAGCAGGATCATTGCCGGCAAATGCGCCCTGGTCAACACTGCTGCTGCGGCGACTTGTGCTCAATGAAACATTCAGGAAGCGATTTATTGACAAATTTGCAATCCAGATTTCATCAACTTTCGAAGTGAACCGGGCAAATGCCATTCTCGACAGTCTGGCTGCGAAAATCCGAACAGAAATAGTTTATCATAAAAACAAATGGGGGCAGGGACGCGATTTCAACACCGACATCAGCATTATGAAAGGTTTTTCGGCCAACCGGCCGACTTCGATGATGAACTTTATCGGAGCCCGTTTTATGAATAATGCGGGCACTGCCGAAATTCAAATCAGTTCTAATAACCCGAAAGCAACGTATAAATTCAATGCTGAAACCATTCAGGACGCTCAAATCAACCTGAAATACTTTAAAAATCAGGCATATACACTCGAAGCCAAATCTGTACCCGGATACACCTTCAAACAATGGGAGATACCCGCAGGTTCCAATTCTCAAATGCTGATAGCTAACGGGAGCATCTGGAAGTACTGGGATGGAAATGCAATGCCCGCCTCAAACTGGTTTTCACCCGGCTACTCCGACAGCGGATGGAAAACCGGCATCGCTTCGTTGGGTTACGGAGGACTGGGGCACACCACTGTAATCGGTTACGGCAGCGATGCGAACAACAAATATCCCACCGCCTATTTCCGTAAAACAGTGAATATTACGGATCTGGCATCGAAGGATAATTTTGAAATAAGCACTTTCGTGGACGACGGCGCTGCCGTTTATGTAAACGGAACCGAAGTGGGAAGGGTAAACATGCCCGCCGGAACGCTTACTTTCAATACCTACTCAACCACTTACAACAATGGAGTAACAGGTACATTTACTGTGCCCAAAAACCTCCTCACCGAAGGCAATAACGTGATAGCGGTGGAAGTACATCAAACCGGCGCCAATAGTTCGGATTTGTTTTTCAATCTTCAGTTTACCTGCACCATCTCGGGAGAATCACAGGTAATTTTATCACCGGTGTTCGCCTCCACACTTACCGGTACGTTTAATATCCGGGCCATTTACGAGAAAAACTCAGGCGAAGATCCCGACAAAGATCTGCAGGTGGTGATTAATGAAATTGTTGCTTCTAACACAATCATAGCAGATGAATTCGGTGATAAAGACGATTATATCGAAATTTTCAACAACAGCAACCGCGAAGTGAACATTGCTGGTTGGTACATATCAGACACACCGGCCAATCCTACATTGTATCAGATACCGGCTACAAATGCTGCGCTCACCACCATTCCGGCCAAAGGCCGGCTGGTAATCCGGGCCGATGATGAATCGTCTCAGGGAGTACTGCATGCCAATTTCAAACTAAGTAAAGACGGTGAAACGGTGACCTTGTCGCGCCTCAACTACCTGGGCCAGCTGACCGAAATGGACAGAGTGACATTCCCGTACATGGAGCAAAACATGAGCTACTCACGCATCCCCGATGGCAGCAGCACTTGGCTTGTAACAAGTCCGACCTGCAATCTTGCCAACAGCAACCAGACGTCTACCGACGACATCCGCCTCACCGCACGAATGTATCCAACGCTGGCTGATAATTATCTGATTGTTGAAAATGCGCAGAACAGACTGATCCGCGTAATTGACCTCACCGGCAAAGTGCTGATGCAACAGACCAGCAACGACGAAAAAATACGATTGGAATTAAGCAACCTGAAACCCGGCGTTTACATACTTACAGCCGGAAATGAGAAATTCAGGTTTATTAAAAAGTAATTTTATCTGATTATTTTCTGTCAAAAGAAAAAAAAATCCATATCCCGATTCGGGTATGGATTTTTTTAATCTTTTC
>ERZ1645189.254-NODE-254-length-12059-cov-5.907031_pt1 | contig 12059 bp, 7 predicted proteins | sample MGYA00575350_ERZ1645189 | MGnify/ENA primary metagenome ERZ1645189 (study PRJEB40845, sample SAMN11283421) | freshwater sediment metagenome | isolation source: river sediment | host: Sediment | place: India: Jajmau, Kanpur | collected 2015-12-17 ...
AGTGAAAAGCTTAAATGCTGCTGAAAACGGGACGAGAAGTTTATCCCGATGCAGCGAAGCAATATCGGGAAGTCCCGTTTTTCGCTCACAGAGACAACGAAGTAATTCGTTTTTCTTAAGGAATCATTCCTGCCCGGATGGTGGAATGGTAGACACGAAGGACTTAAAATCCTTTGGCTTCACGGCTGTGCGGGTTCAAGTCCCGCTTCGGGTACAAAAAAAACCTTGTAATCGTCTGATTACAAGGTTTTTTCATTAACAAATCACGCTGCTATAAATAAACAGCCCGGAGATTAAAAAACACTTTTCACCCTGAACCGTTGATACACACCGTAAGCAACAGAAAGTACCAACAATATTACAACACCCTCACCTACAGGTGCTCCTTCGGCCGGTGGATTGTAGTCGTCGCCATCCATTCTCATCAGAGGTCCGCTTACACCTCCACCGGAAAAGGGTTGCGTAAGTCCTGAAGCGGCTTCTACCCGCACTGAAACTCTGTTTGAAGCATAAAGTCTTTCGCTGCCCGATGATTTCGATTGTTTCAGGGCTATCATGGCTGAGGGTATAGATTTTTCCGCATTGTTACCCGCTCTGTGGCCTAACGAAGACTTACCGCCGTTCGATGATATAACCGCCGTTGTAGAGAAAATTTCCGGGTCATTTCCCACGCCCCCAGAATAACTTTCAGAAGACGAAAAGGACGAAAATCCTTCCGTATTGCCGGAGTAAATTGATTTTGAACTCTTATTGCGGGGTTTGTACGCCGGCACTTCAATTGTACCGGCCAATACCTGCTGCGTATTTGGTCTGACTTTATTGAAACTCTCAATCAGTGCTTCTTCTTTGATGGAATGAATGGTGCTTCTTAGCAGCAAAAATGATAAGCTAAGCACAGTAAATGTTAATAAAGCGATTGTTCCTATCTTGGTTTTCATCTGTTCCGGTTTATTTGTTAATTACTGATTTCAGGATTGTTTTTTGTCCACTGACTTTGGCATACGCTTCGAGCATATAGATTCCCGGTTTCAGATCATGACGAATACTCATCATTCCTGTCGGAACTTTATTAGTCATCATCAAATGACCCGCCAAATCGTAAACGGTAACAAGAAGTTCTTCGCCCGTATTGTTTCTCACATCGATATTATCCGGTTTTACAGTCAGCTGTATGTCACTGTTTTCCGGTTGCGGTTTAGTGCCTGTAATGACCCTGTTTCCGGTCAGTTTGAAGCGTTTTTCGGCAGAACCTGCTGAAGAGGCGAAGGTCACTGAACCGCTGTCGGCAATCTGCTGAGTGAATCCGGTTGCCAGGTCTTGTATGTTAAGCGATTCATACATTCCCTGCATTTCGGTATTGAATCTGAATTTCAGGGTGTACGTACTTTCTCCTCCGGTACGGAAGCCAATGTACGTGTCATTCAAATCATTGTCCGTATTTACCTGCATTCGCCTGTTGTCGGCATCCATTGCGTAAAGCTGAACATTGTCGGCGCTCAACGTCTTGTATCCGTCCCATCCTGCATCATACGATTTCCCGGTTCCTTCTGCTGTAATCAGATACACCCTGTCCGAACCATTTTCACCAATTACATCGATGGTTAGCATCGGCTTAATCTGTTTGCTGGTGACATCTATCGTTTTCTCAGACAAAACTCCACTTATTCTCATAGGTTCATTTTGAGTGGTAATAGCATTCCGATAAACTGTAGCATACCGGAAAGTAAAGTTTGCTGTGGGAGGATTATCTGCAATAGCTTTGACCAAAAATGCCTGCATTGAAGGAATTTGTGTTTTTCCAATCGTATTTGCCGCGTTAATAGGGATTGCCGAATAAGTTCCGGGCAGATCACCTGCCTGACCGGCTCCGTTATTTGTCAACCAATCCTGGCGACTTCCGGTATTGTATATGTAAATCGTGGGTGCCAGATTATCAAAATCACCGGCTTGCATATTACTGATGAAAATCGGTGCTGCATACGGATTAGCCAGCATATAATTTCCACGTGAGTACACCGGACTTTGTGATATTGTTAACGGGAGGGAGAAATTTTCATCGGTATTCAAAAGTCCCCTGAATTTGTACGGACTGGTATCAGCATTATCAAAGGCTGCTTGAGGCTGAGTGATTTCATACCCCAGGAAAGGAACAAGGATGTCGTTGATTGCCACATTCTGCCATTTTTCCTGTAAACTTTGAGGGTCAGTGTGGTATTCCTCGTACTTCCGGATAATGGTATTTACCGATGGATCGCCTCCATAGATACTTCCCTGCACATTGGGTCCGAACAGTTCAAACAGTCTCTTGTTTCTCACAGGAACACCGAAAAATTGCCATATCCTTGGCCAGTTACCGGTAGATGGTTTGGAAATGGAAGCAAATTCAACGGTAGCTTCAACGGCAGCATTGTTATGTGGTTGAGCAAAGACCAATGCTCCGTTTGCTTTGGTTTTAAGTGACTTTAGTATTAACTGATCAGCTGTACCCATGGTGGCTGTTCCGTTAACGATTAACGTTTTTTCAACCGGAATTATCAGCGCTTTATCTGATTCGTTAACCAGATTTCCGATTGTTCTGTCCTGATCCAGCATCAGGTCATTGATGGCTGCTGAAGTATGATTGACTGTTGTTGCAAAAACCACATTTTCACCCGCAGCAGGTACAACACCGTATGTCCAGTTGGTTTCGACAGCCCAGTCGGTACTTACTCCACCATACCACAAATTGATGGCGACCGGGACAGAAAGTGAAAATTCGTTATTATCCAGGTCTTTATCGTTCATACCTGCCGAGTAAACGGTAACCTCATTTACCAGGTCAGTACCTCCCATATCCTCAGTAATATTACTTACTTCCAGGCTTAGGGTATGTGAATCATTTATAACCAGCGGAGTAGAAAATGTCCATATTACAGAGTGATCCGATGTATTGTAAGCGCCTGACGGTGAACTGGAAACATAATTCACTCCGATGGGGAGAAAATTTTTGACTGTATAATTACCGGTATGATCAGCATCTCCAATATTTGATACTGTTATTGTGTAAGTTAAATTTTCGTTTGGGCTCACTCGATTTTTATCTGCAATTTTCACAACTTTGAGATCAGGTATATTCACAACAAATACTTTGTATCCCGCCTGATTGTTGGTGTAATCAGAATCAAAAGAAATCAACGGATTCTGATGATTGGCAATGTAGGCCATGTTATGTATATTGGTGGTTCCTGCCGGAAAATTAGCACCGGGTTTGATCTGCAGCTGGTAGGTTTTGGTATAACTTGACCCTATAGGCATATCTCCTGATATCGTCCATTCGATATTCCCATTGCTATTCGTTCCACCAGCCGCATCTATCACATCCATGTAGGTTTCATCATAATTATCAGTGATAGTTACATTATCACCTTTGTAATTACCCATGTTACCAAAATTCAACGTATATGTAATGATATCACCTGCAACTGCATTTGTTTTGTTAGCAGTTTTTGTAATCCACAAATCATGGGTAGATACAACCTGTGTTTTCTCAATAAAAGTCAAAAATGGGGCTGTTCCGTATGCCGGGGTCGTTAATTCAATTTTGTTTTCGATGGTTGTGTTTGGTGTAACATTGTCATTCACCTTCACAATGACATTAAAAGTTGTCAGACCAGCCGGAAGGTTGTTGAATGTCCATTTATTATTTCCGGTAAATGTGTGAGGTACTGCTCCACCATTATTAGTTGGTTGCGTGCTGCTGATGTAAGTGGTCAGCAATGGATAAGTTTCGGTAAGTGTAATGTTTTGAACCGGAGATCCGTAAGAATTATAGATTATCATTCTGTATTCCAGGTTTCCGCCTGACTGTACAGGATCAGGAACGTCAACCTTATAAGCACTTACATATTGATATGGCGGACAATTACCTCCACATATTTCAGTTATAAATTCTTTAGATACGGGATTCCCACATGCAACCGGAGTGGCAGTAACTGTGGTTTTATTTGGGTCCTGAGGAGTTCCGACACTGGGATTCGTGCCGATAGGCGAAACCAGTTTCATAAGATACATTGAAGTTGCACCCGGCTCTATCCATTCCGTACTGTTATTGTTAAGCGGTATACCGTTTAGTGATGAGAATGAAGTTGTAAGTTGCTGGAATGGATTTCCTGCCTGAGTAGTAGATAATACCCACTTATTCCATATATTACCGGTATTGGTAACAGATACCATGTAAAACAACTCCGAATTTGAAGCTGATTTTATCACTCCACTTGCCTGGTTCAGTGTGACTGTACACTTTTGTTTTGATGAAGATTTTGTTGTATTGCTTGTTATGGGAGTTGTAATTTGATCAGATTTGATAGTCGCTGCATTGAAAAAGTCTTGCGAAGTGGAATTTGACAAATAATATCCATCGGGATAATGAGAAGCATCTATGAATTTTTTCCCTACCCGGCCATACACATGAATTACATGTGTTCCGGCATTCAAATGTTCTAATTCCGGTATCTCATTTTTTGTCCAGGTTATTTTGTTGGTCAACGGATCGAAATTGCCAACAGGATCTGAATATAAATAAGTAAAATCAACTGAAGGTAACACATCCTCAATCACCACATTATTCTGTATGGTAGTTCCGTTATTCTGATATACGATTCTGAATCTCAACTCGTCGCCGGGTTTTACGGAATCGGGAGCTTCTTTAGTTATTGTTAATTGCCCGAAAGCAGGGATTACACCAAAACAAACAAGCATTACGGTCAATGTAATCGTTTTTAATTGAAAAGTAGTAGTTTTTATCATACAATTCTAATTTTTAATGTGTAAATGAAAAAATGAAGGTTCAGGCTTAAAATGCTAAAAAAATGAGAACTAAATTTCGTTGTATTTATTTAGAATTATTCCACGCAAAAATAAAGGGTGATAAAAATAATCTGTTATCATTTTTGACTTTTTTGTTACCATTTCAGAATCTTATATTCCGTTTTTATGAATTATACACGATTTATTCTATCCTCAAACCCATTAATTATACATCTTTAACCTTTATTTTATTAAAACATCTGATTTCTGCCATCCATTTATGATTTCTTTGTTACATTTGCAACCGGAAATAAACGAAAGCTTCTCCCAAAGGCAAATACATGACATTATGAGTTTATATTCAGATTTGCGTAAGGATGATTATATTGAAGAATTGAGTATTTCGATGTCTGATTTTGATGAAATCTTACCGTCAAAAACACCTAATTTCTTCAATTTCAAATCGGCTTCCATTGGCAACGGGAATTTTGGGTCTTATACGCCCAAAAAAGGTGTATGGATTTTCTACGCCAGTCTTTTTCCTGAAAAAGACGTAGTATGGAATAGTGCAATAATTGAAGACGGAAAGGATACTTTATTTTTCAATTACATACTTAACGCTCCTGAAGGGATGCGTAGCTACGTTGAAATACCGGAAGCTGAAGAGACTTTATCAAGTAAAACATTGCTCATAGATGCAACAAAGTCTTCCCGTAAATCATTAAAACTACCAGGGAAAAAGAAGTTTGAGATTTTGCAGATTGCTTTATCCGAAGAGATTTTCTCAGACTACATGATGGAATTGATTCCACAAACAACCGATGAAATCAAAAAATACATCCAAAGCCATTTCTACAAGAAAAACCAGACCGGACTCATGCTTCCGCTCGATATAAAAGAAGAACGATGTATCCGCGAAATAATTCATTGCCCTACAAAAGAGGAATTACAACGATTCTTCACTCTTCTGAAAATCAGTGAACTGATGATGTGCTATTTCAGTAAAATCATCAACAAAGAAATTTTGAACATCATTGGAGGAGAAAAAATTACGCTGACTGAAAAAGACACAATCGTGAAGATCAAAAAACACATCGACGAAAACATCGAAAAAGATCTGGATGTAAATGCATTAAGTGAATTATCCGGCATGCCGGCAACAAAAATAAAAAGCCTTTTCTGCTACATTTTCGGCTGTACAATAAGCAAGTACCACCGGAAGAAAAAACTGAACGAAGCCTACAGCAAACTCCTCGACATCGGAAATAAAATGACTGTAAAAGAAATTACGTTTGCACTGGGATTTAATTCAATTGCCTCGTTTTCAAGGTCGTTTTATAATGAATTCAAAATCAGGCCTTCTGATATCAACGTGAAAATAAGAGATTTGGATGCATTTATGCATCAAACCAAAAAATCTGCAAATGATTAAATAAAACACACATGATGAAAGAACTGAAAGATCTGGCTGCGCATCCGTTTGACTCTAAAGTACGTTCAAATGTTCAGAATTACATTTATTTCAGTGCTCCGCTTCTCGGGCAGGGCACTCTGGGATGTTATGCTCCGTGTGCCGATATTTCCATTCTATACATCTCATGCAGGGCGACCGAAGATTTCATCTGGAAAAACAATATCAACTCCCGGAAAAGCGACGCCTTTTATTTCAATTACTTTCTGAAAGTTTCGCATGGATTACAGGCCATGTCGGAAGACCGGAAATCCAAACGGTCGCTGATTGAAAACACGTTGCTGGTAGATGGTACGCTTTCTGCCGAAAAATCACTCATACTTGTAAAAGATGAGATTTTTGAGATTTTTCAGGTGGCACTTTCCACCGCTTACCTTGAATCGCTTTTGAATGAATACCTGACAGATTTCACCCCCGAAATCATAAATTTCTGTTACCGAAAAAGCACCGACAGAAGTCAGGTAGGATTAACTCTTCCTATCGAATCGAGAGAGGAAATGTGTATTCGCGAGATTGTAAATTGTCCTTTGGAGATAAATCTTCAGAACGAGTACACCGTAATGAAAGTGAAAGAACTCATACTCTATTACCTTCAGCGGATGGTCAACGGAGGAGTGCTTGAAGTTTCGGACAACAAGGACATTTCAGTCCGGGAAAAAGAAAAACTGATAAACGTAAAAACATTTCTGGAACAGGAAACCGGGAAAGATCCCGATTACGGGCATCTGTGCGAACTTGCCGAAATGAACAAACAAAAACTGAATGTACTGTTTGAGAAAGTTTTCGGGCAGAGTATTGCGCGCTATCACCGGACACAAAAAATGCAGCGTGCCTGTAATTTGCTACTGGATTTTGAAAAAAAACTGAGTATCAACGAGATAGCCTTTCAACTTGGATTTTCGTCAGTTTCATCTTTTTCAAGAGCATTTTACAACGAATTCAAAAAAAGACCTACCGGATTCAGAATCGGATAATAACCATTCTGACATACATAAACTAAAATTACCGACAATTCTTTCAGAAATTACCCGCTCTGAAAAATATATTTTTGTACCTTTGAAGATCAAATTCGAAATGGTACTATGAAAATCAGGTTACTTCTATTTCTCTTTATCTTATCCTTCCCGCTTTTCGGTAAAATCACTGCTCAGGACATTGAATCTGCAAACAAATTGAAAAGCTACGCTCAGCAATACGTAGCATTCTCGAAAAATTATCCGCGGGAAAAAGTGTACATTCATTTTGACAATACTTCCTATTTTCTGGGTGAAACCATCTGGTTCAAAGCTTACGTTGTGCGCGCCGACCGCCACTCACTGAGCGAACTGAGTAAGGTGCTGTACGTAGAACTGATTAATCAGGAAGGATATGTCGTGGCCGAAAAAAAACTGAAAATTGAAAACGGGCAATGCCACGACAACTTCTATCTTCCATCAGCCGGTTATGCCGGTTTTTATGAAATCAGAGCATACACACGGTATATGCTCAATTTCGGTAATGAGAACTATTTCTCCAGGGTGCTGCCTGTATATGACGAACCCAAAAACGAAGGTGAATTCACACCTAAAGTCACTGTGAGACCAAATTCACAGCGAATTCCACTGAAACGACCTTCCTACAGCCAAAAAGAACGCATTTCACTGACATTTTATCCTGAAGGAGGTAATCTGGTACAGGGAGTGAAATCAAAAGTAGCATTCAAAGCCACCGGAGAGGACGGCGGGAATGTAATCGTTTCGGGAAATATTGTGAACGGGAAAAACGAGGTGCTGGCAGACATCTATACAGAATACCTGGGCATGGGAGCATTTGAATACACTCCAACTGCAGGCAGGCAATTCGCAAAAGTATCCTACAACAACCGTGACTACACTTTTCAGCTACCGGAAGCCTTACCTGAAGGTTACGTGATGAATGTGAACAACCTGGACAGTGCTAAAGTAAATATCCTGATCAGTAAATCTCCAAACACAAAATCCGAACCTCTGGGGCTTTCTATTTCTTGCAGAGGCATCATGTATGCTTTTGAAAATGTGGATCTGACCACTGACAACGAAATAAACCTCACACTCTCTAAAAATATGCTCCCATCGGGTGTGTCGCAAATCACGCTTTTCAGTCCGAAAGGCGAAATATACTCCGAAAGACTGATTTTCATCAATCACCAGAGTGAAATGAAAATCAACATGACACAAAACAAGCCTGTTTTCCGCCCTTATGAAGAGGTGAGAATGAACTTTCGGCTGAACGACAGGAAAAACAACCCGGTTCAGACCACATTCTCGCTTTCTGTGTGTGATGCCGGTACCAGCTCTGTGGTGCCTTATGCCGATAACGCACTGACCAACTTGCTGCTTTCGTCCGAACTGCGCGGCTATATCGAAAACCCGGGTTACTATTTTGAAACTGACGATCTGAGGAGAAAAAGTGCACTGGAATTGCTGCTCCTTACTCAGGGATGGACCCGATACGAGTGGAAAGAAATGAGCGGCGCAGCACCATTCAATCCGGTTCATCCGCTTGAGAAAGAACTTGCAATCGAAGGTTCGGTGGTCTCATTGTTCAGAAAAACGGAATTGAAGGACGTGGAAATCATGATGGTACTGATGGGCGACAGCTCCTCGCAACGGGGTAAAGCACTCACTGACGAAAACGGAAAATTCGGTTTTCTGTTGCGTGATTTCTACGGCGATGCCAAGATTATCCTCCAATCGAAGATAGATGAGAAGCGAAAAGAAACCAGAATCATGCTCGACAGGAACTTTAGTCCGGATTTGAAGTCATTTTCTCAGACTGAAATAAACGAGCCCCGCCACATGATTTCATTCAATGGCAGCGAAACCGCAGAATCCAATGTAGATACACAGTATGAAAACGACACCATCAACGGGGATTTGCCCATGAGCGAGAAAATGCATGTACTGAAAGACCTGATAGTAACAGCCCGACAACGACCGATAAAAATCAGCGTCAAATACGAAGTGGCAAAAGAAATGGATAAGATACAGGACACCGGCGAGTGGAGTCCGGCCGACATATACAGCTTTCTGGATAAAATGAATCAGTTTTTCTCCTATTCTACTGATAGTGGAGGCTCTACATTTAGGTACAAGGGCAAAAAAGTATATTTCATGCGCGATGATTCGCCCGATTTGGTGGCTTTCAACATTGAAAGCCTGATGAGCGGCCAATCCACCGATTTAGTTTCCACTCAAAACGAAATCAACACTTCGATGAATGGTAGCAACAACAATTTCAACACACAAATGCCCGTGTTCGAAGAAATTGAATCGATTACTATTATTGAAGATTACGGTTCGATACTGCGGTTATTCAGTGGAGATCCAAATTACGACCCCACAAAAGTAGCAATCGTGGTAATGCATTTGAAGAAAAATTATCAAAAAGAGCCTGTCGGGATACGCAATACCTCGTTCAGGGGTTTCTCCTATCCGAAAGCATTTTTCAATCCGCTGTACAACAACCGAGACCTGCCTCAACTAACCGAAGCCGACTACCGGCGCACCCTCTACTGGAATCCGAATGTAACCTCCGACAGTAGCGGTAATGCTGAAATATCATTCTATAACAACGGTAAAAGCAGGCATTTCAACGTAAGCCTTGAAACCGTAACTCAAAACGGAATTATCGGATCTTTCAAAAAGTAAAAAAAAAATCCGGGGTTCGTGTACCCGGTGAAGTAAAAAAAAATGAACAGTTGATTGCTCGTCTGTTCATTTTTTTTTACACATCTGTCAATCAGATCTTAATGTTGAACACGTGGAAAGATTTCGGTTCAAGACTTACCTGAAAACTTGTGCCCGGAATTTTCATTTCCTCAATTACCGGCACTACTGCTGCGGGATTTTCAAGCGTATTTTCCACATCCGGATCAACGGACTTTAACGTGGTTTTCACAACTGCTCTTTCGGCATTTTTCAGCCCTTTGAGGATGTAATTGATCGTTCGGGTTTCACCTGAAGTATTGGCAATTTTCAGAATAATTTCATTTTTATTTTTATCATACACCGAAGAAGCATAGATGCCATCCTGTCCGGTTAGAGGGAGTTTATTTTCGGAAGTATTCAGCATATTGGTACCGGCATTGTGTCCGTAGAGCTGCTGTACATAGTAATTGACCGACCGGACGCTGTTCATGTTATCAAACCAGATCAAATCAGGGCGCCACTGCCATCCCTGCACATGAGCAAAAAGCGGAGCGTATGTACACATGTGCACCACGTCGGCATTGCGTTCGAAGCCTGTCATAAAAGCAGCTTCGCAAAGCGCCGACTCAAAGTTGTTTTTCCTGTTTTGCGGGTGACAGGCATATTCACCGGCAAACACTTTCGGTCCTTTGCGGTCATACTTATCATAGCGTGCTGCTCCGGATAAGAACCAGTTCGGGTCTCTGTAATAGTGCTCATCCACCAGGTCGGCTTTCAAGCGTTTCATTTGTTCCCATCCGTATTCAAAGTCCTTGCCATCGGGGCTCGGACCGGAAGAGCCTATGATTTTGATTTCGGGATATTTGGCCTTAATGGCTTTCATGAATGGTTCCAGCCGTTCGGGATAAAGGCTTCCCCATTGCTCATTTCCAATACCGATAAACTTCATGTTGAATGGTTCGGGGTGTCCCATCTCGGAGCGGATTTTTCCGTATCTGGTAGTTACATCGCCGTTAGCAAATTCAATCAGATCCAGCGCGTCCTGAATATACGGGTCGAGATCGGCACCAACGGAAGCATGAGCATGTTCGTCTTTATTCTGAAACTGGCAGGCAAGCCCGCAACTCAACACCGGAAGCGGCTCAGCACCGATATCTTCCGACAACTGGAAAAATTCATAAAAACCGAGCCCGTAGGATTGATAATAATCCGGAAAAAACCGGTGGGTAAAGGTATATTGCCAGCGATTCTCGTTCAGTTTACGGTTTTCAGGGATTCCAATTGAATTTTTCCACTGGTAACGTGTATTGAGGTCGGTACCTTCTACAATACAGCCGCCCGGAAAACGGAAAATACCCGGTTTGAGGTCGTACAGCGCCTGCGCCAGGTCTTTGCGCAATCCGTTTTTACGACCTTTCCACGTATCAACCGGAAAAAGTGAGATGTGCTCCAAATCAATTCCTCCTGCCGAAGTCAGGAAAATTCGAAGTTTTAATTTTGGATAATTCCGGTTTGGTTTAAGCATGAGCTCATATTGTTTCCATTCACTGCTTTTTACATCCAGCTTTTGCGAAGTAATCACGTTGCTTTCCTCATCAATGAGCTCAATCCGGATGCTTGCATTTTCGACGGCAGATTTTCTGCTCCATACTGAGAACCGGTACTCGTTGTCTTTTTTTACGGCAATTCCAAAAAAACCTTCATTTTCAAGGCCGGTATGCTTATCGGTATGTCCTGAATACGAGAGTCGAACATAGTGAGGATTATTTTCAAAGGGACCGTCATTTTTAATCTCAATTTTTCCGAAGGTATTCCAGCCCAGAAAATGTTGCGGAAACTCAAATGAACGGTTTTTAATAAGTTCGGCATACAAACCACCGTCGGCACCGTAATTGATATCCTCGAAAAAAATTCCGTACATGGTTTTCTGAATTTCGGCCCCGTTTTTCTTAAAATCCACTTGAATATTATGTGTCTGAGCCGTTATAAGTTGAGTTACAACAAACAAAAGCATAAATACAGTGTAAATTTTTGATTTCGTCATGATATATAGTATTAATTAATAGATTGAACTCGTCTCGACTTTTAAAACATAGAGAACAATAGTCTTATTTTATTGAATTTTCGTGCTGTTT
>ERZ1645189.256-NODE-256-length-11989-cov-5.977459_pt1 | contig 11989 bp, 12 predicted proteins | sample MGYA00575350_ERZ1645189 | MGnify/ENA primary metagenome ERZ1645189 (study PRJEB40845, sample SAMN11283421) | freshwater sediment metagenome | isolation source: river sediment | host: Sediment | place: India: Jajmau, Kanpur | collected 2015-12-17 ...
CCAACTGGAAGCGCTGATCGCCCACATCCATGAAAAGCATCCGGGCATTCCGGTGATTCTCGACAGCAAGCGCGGCGACATCGGTTCCACCGCCGAGCAATACGCCGTCGAGGCCTTCGAGCGCTACGGCGCGGATGCCGTCACCGTGAACCCCTACATGGGCCGCGACTCGGTCGAGCCTTACCTGGCCTACCCGGACAAGGGCGTCATCCTGCTCTGCCGCACCTCCAACCCGGGCGGCTCGGACCTGCAGTTTCTCGACGTGAATGGTGAAAAATTGTATGAGCGCGTCGCCCGTCTGGCGGCCAATGAGTGGAACAGCACCGGCCAGATCGGTCTCGTCGTCGGCGCCACCTTCCCGGCCGAAATCGCCCGCGTGCGCGCCATCGTCGGCGACATGCCGCTGCTCGTGCCGGGTATCGGCGCCCAGGGCGGCGACATCGAGGCCACCGTCAGCGCCGGCAAGACCGGCCATGCCACCGGCTTGATGATCAACTCCTCGCGTGCCATTCTGTACGCCGGCAAGGACGAAGGGTTTGCCGCTGCTGCCCGCCAGGTGGCACAGGAAACCCGCGACGCGATCAATCAGTACCGTTAAAAGGAAACCGCCATGCGCATGGACGACCACCGTAACAGCGACAACGTCGAAGACCGGCGCGGCAGCGGCTTTGGCGGGGGTGGCCTGCGCCTGGGCGGGGGCCGTCTCGGCCTGGGCAGCATCGTCATCGCCCTGGTCGCCAGCTACTTCCTCGGCGTCAATCCGCTGACGGTGCTGCAACTGTTGAGCGGTGGCGGCATGCCGGCCATCGAGCAAAGTGCGCCGGAGGCCCGCCGGCCGCCGGCCAACGATGAGACCGCCCTGTTCGTCTCCAAGGTCCTGGCCTCGACCGAAGACACCTGGCACCAGGCCTTCAAGGCCAATGGCCGGCAATACCAGGAGCCGAAACTGGTGCTCTTTTCCGGCATGACGCCGACGGCCTGTGGTACCGGCCAGTCGGCCATGGGCCCCTTCTACTGCCCGGGCGACCAGAAGGTTTACATCGACCTCAGCTTCTTCAACGACCTCAAGTCACGCTTCCGCGCCCCCGGCGAATTCGCCCAGGCCTACGTCATCGCCCACGAAGTCGGCCATCACGTGCAGCACCTGCTCGGCATCGCCGACCAGGTGCACAAGGCCCGCCAGCGCGTCAGCGAGCGCGAGGCCAATGCCTTGTCGGTACGCATGGAGCTGCAGGCCGACTGCCTGGCCGGCGTCTGGGGCAAGCACACCGACACCATGAAGCAGGTGCTCGAACCGGGTGACCTGGAGGCTGCCCTGAACGCCGCCTCGGCCATCGGCGACGACCGCCTGCAACAACAGGCACAAGGCCGCATCGTGCCGGAGAGCTTTACCCACGGCTCCTCCGAACAGCGGGTGCGCTGGTTCCGCCGCGGCTTCGAGACCGGCGACATGAACCAGTGCAACACCTTCAAGACCGACCGTCTGTAAGCCCGCCTTGAGCGACGACGCCACGCCCCCGGAAAAAAAGTCGCCCCGCTGGCGCCGCTGGGTGCTGGAAGGGCTGATCTTTATCGCCCTGCTCGGCGCCTTCCAGCTCTGGCAGACGCGTAACGCACCGCGCGGCCCGGCACCGGTTTTCGCCGGCCAGACCGTGACCGGCGAGGCCTTCGACCTGAACCACTGGCGCCAGCAACATCCGGGGCAGGCAGGCTTGATCTATTTCTGGTCCGAATGGTGCGGCATCTGTCGTACGACGGCCGGCAGTGTGGCCAATCTGGCCGAAGACTGGCCGGTAATCACCGTCGCCATGCAGTCCGGCCCGCCGGGCAAGGTGGCCGAAACCATGCGTGAGCGCGATTACCGCTGGCCGACACTGGCCGATCCGGAAGCGGAGATCTTCCGCCAATACGGCTTCCGCGGTGTGCCGGCCTTCGTCGTCATCGACCCGAGCGGTGAAATCCGCTCCATCTCGCTGGGCTACACCAGCGAAATCGGCCTGCGCCTGCGCTTGTGGTGGGCCAGCCGGATAGCGGCGTGAAATACCTGGTCGGCAGCCTGCTCCTGTCGCTCTCCCTCGGCGTGCACGCCCTCCCCCGGCATGCGCCTGTGCCGGGCGGCGTGGCGGTCATCGACCTCGGCCCGAGCAACGCCAGCCCGCCGAGCGCCCTGTGGGGCGACCAGCCGTTGGCGGTCGTCAAGGAGGGCGGCCGCTGGTTCGCGCTGCTCGGCATCCCGCTCGACACCCTGCCCGGCGAACTGGAAATCCGCGTCACGGCAGATGGTGGCACGCTGGCCAAAACAGTCGCCATCGCGGTCAAGAATTACCCGGAACAACGTCTGACCATCAAGGACAAGCGCAAGGTCGAACCGTCAGCCGAGGATATCGCCCGTATCGAGCACGAACAGAAGGTTACCGCGGCGGTCAAGAAACGCTTCACCAGCAACCAGCCCGATACCGCCCTGGCGCAGCCCTCGGCCGGACCGCTCTCGTCACGCTTCGGCCTGCGCCGCTTCTTCAACGGCCAGCCACGCAATCCGCATGCCGGGCTGGATGTGGCCGCCGGCACCGGCACGCCGGTGCGCGCCCCGAGCGATGCGGTGGTGGCCAACACCGGCGATTACTTTTTCAACGGCAACACGGTCTTTCTCGACCATGGCCAGGGCCTGATTACCGCTTACATGCACCTGTCGCGTATCGACGTCCGGCCCGGCCAGGCGGTCAGGCGCGGCGACCTGCTCGGCGCCATTGGCGCCACCGGCCGGGTGACCGGCCCGCACCTGCACTGGGCGGTGATCCTCAACAACACGCCGGTCGATCCGGAACTGTTCCTGACACGCCGCCCATGAATGCAAAAAAGGCGGCCGCAGCCGCCTTGATCGGAACAGCCGGCATCAAACCTTGGGCTTGGCCGGGGAGCTCATCTGTTTATCGTCCTTGGCCTTGTCGCCCGGACAGGCAACGGCACTCAGGCTACCAAGGGCGAATACGGCAACAAACAAACCTGACAGCAATTTTTTCATCGAGCAACTCCTTTACTGGTTAACGCGCCAAGCTTCGATCCTTGGCCAGCAAAATGGTTCATTGACCTGCATGCACGAGCAAATCATCCACCTGCACCACGCGGCCCCCCGCAAGCCGGAGGCAGGCGCGCCGTGCAACGGTTGTGGCGTGTGCTGCGCGCTGGAAACCTGCCCGCCGGCAAGGCTGCGCTTCCTGCGTGCCCGTGGCCCCTGCCCGGCACTGGAATGGTCGGCGAAGGAGAATCGGTACCACTGCGGCCTGCTGGTCCGCCCAGCCCATTACCTTCCGTTTCTGCCCACCCGTGCCGAAGCCTGGGCACGCCGCCTGGTCGCCCGCTCGATTGCGGCCAGCCAGGGCTGCGATTGCAACGCCGAGGCCGGCGACTGAAAAGGGTTCAGTCGAGCGGCTGCCAATGGGAAAAGGTCGCTGCCTGGCCGTGATGGCCGCCGGCGCGGTCGACCAGATTCCACACCACGGCCCGTTCGATGCGAAAGCGCTTGCCGCTGGCCGAAATACGCACACCGGCATAATCATCGATGAACCCATCGCGACTCACCCGCTCCAGCAAGCGGGCCCGCTCCTTGCGCGCCAGCGGCTCGGCCGAATAGCGCGAGGGCAGGCGCGTGAAGCTCGCAAAATCCATGTCGAAGGTGTGCAGGGCGAGGCGGTTGCCGTAGAAGAACACCGGGTCGGCCTCCGTGCCATGGGCGACGATCACCCGTGGCGCCTGCCACAGCGCCTCGGCCAAATCACCCTGTGCATCAACCAAAGGCTGACCGAGCAAGCGGGCGTAGCTATCGGCGATCAGCGCCAGGCGCGTGTCGCGCGGTGCCGCCTCGCTCATCGGGCGGCGGTAACCGCCATTTCCACCCGCCAGGCCGGGTTGGCCAGCCGTGCCTGAACACAGGCACGGGTCGGCGCATGGCCGTCGGGAACCCAGGCATCCCACACCGCGTTCATGCCGTCGTAATCGGCCATGTCGGCCAGGTAGACGGTCACCATCAGTAACTTGTGCCTGTCGCTTCCCGCCTGGGCCAACAGGGTATCGACGCTGGCCAGCAGATTGGCAGTCTGGGCGGCGATGTCGCCCTCGGGATTGGATGGCACCTCGACCAGGTAAACCGTGCCGTTGTGAACCACGCTGTCGGAATAACGGCGTGTCGTGCCGTGACGTTCAATCTGCATTTGCGTTTCCCAAAAACGTGAAGCCCATGCGTTTCAGGCACGGGCTTCATTTACTGCAACCCCGGCTCTTTCGGCTGGGGCATACGGCTATTCGCCGTCAAGGAGTGCTACACGGTAATCTCAAGAAATATTCCCTGCGATAACTGCCATAGAATCTCCAGCAGCGCAGCGGGTACTGCCACAACATGCCGGTCTTGCTGCACAACCGACACGACTTCAGCTTAGCACTCCCGGCCGAAAAAGCCAGTCTTTTTAGCGCCGGTTCAGCACCGGAAAACCACATTGGCGTTGCGCGGCAATCTGGAGAGCGGCACATACCCCATGGCGCCCGGGTTGTCCTGAACATACCTGAGCACCTCGTCGACGCTCGACAGCTCGGGCGGCGGCGCCCCCTTGCCGACATAACGACGGACCAGCCAGTAGCCGGTGTATTGCTCCTCGGTCTGCTCCAGGCAATCCTTGAGAAATTTCTCGCGGAGCGGATTGCCCGCTGACAGGTTAAGCGGCGTCACGCTCTGCATTCCGATGCTCACCGTGCGCCCGGTATAGAGCCGCAACAGGGTCGGCCGATCGGCCTTGGGCAAGGTTGGATGCGCGATGACCACGATCTCCTCGGCCGCACCGCCTCCCGCCGCTCCACTGAGCAGGCTGGCCAGAAGGAGGCTGCGCGCGAAGATGCGGGTCACGGGCTAGAAGGTAAAGCTGTACGACAAGGACAGGACATCGATGCGCCGGTTGCCGCTTTCGCCGCCAACCGGGGCATCGACGAAGCTGGAGGCGACACCGGTATTCACCTGCGACCATTCCGCCTTGATGACGCTCTTGGTGGTTACCCAGAACGAGGTGCCGACTGCCACCGTCGATTGGTCGTAATCAGCCAGCAAGTCGGCCATCAAACGCTGGTAGCTGCGGTAGGCAGGGTTCACCACGCCGGCATTGCCATTGAATTGCTCGTACATGGACAGGGCATCGCCCTTCGACTTGACCTTGGCGTAATAGACATAGGGCGTCCAGGCGCCGATCCGTTTGGAGAGTGCGACATAGCCCCCCCAGCGATTCAGGCCGCGGCTGGCGCTCCCGATCTTGGATTTGCCGTATTCCGCAGTCAGCTTGAAGTGCTCGGGCAGGGAAACGCTGGCCCCCAGGGTGATGATCGGCACGCGCACCTTGTCGAGATCATTCGCGCCCAGGTTGTAGCAGTAGGGCGGCGGCATCACCGTTCCGGCGGGCGCCCCCGGCGGCGGCGGGCAGGCGGCGTAGTTGAAGCCGCTGCCCATCCTTTCGCCGGGCCGCGAGGCTTCGCCCTCGTGGTAGCCGACGCGAACGGTGTGCTCCATGCTGCGCGCGGTGAGCACCAGCCCCGAGCTTTTCATGTCGATGGGCAGGAACCAGCTACCCGCCGAGCGGGCGTTATCGATGGTTCGGTCACGCCCGTAATAGCGCCAGTAGGTACTCGCCTTGCCGGAATAGGCTTCAGCCGTCCAGTCGAAGGTTTCGCCGAACCAGGTCTTGCTGATGCTGAGGCCGACCACATCGGTCGTCGGGGCGATGGAATAGACCTCCTGCGGCAAGCGAACGAAATCGTAGGTTGCCCCGACATCGGCATTCTCGGTATTCAGCATGAAGGGCAGGCGCAGCTTGCCGGCACGTATGAGCCAGTCATCGCTCGGCCGCCAGGACACGAACGCCCAAGCCAGCGAAGCCTGCCACTGCGCATCCGAATGATTCGACGGCGCTGCCTTGACCTGCAGGGTCGCCCCCCACTGCTGTGAAAAGCGCGCATCGACCTGCGCACCCAGCACGCTGTCGCGCTTGAAGGTGCCCTTTTCATCGATGAAACGCTGGTAATTGACCGGCTGATCGGACTGGGCGTAACCCAATGTGCCGAATCCCGACCAGGCCAGATCAACGGCCTGCGCCGGCGCAGCGAGCGCCAATGGCAGCATCGCCACCCCTGCGCGCAAAAAACCCCTTGGGATATTCATTGGAATTATTCTTGCCATGACAAATCATTCATCAGCGAGTTTAGTCGCAATTTCCGAAAATACGCCTTGCAGAGCCAAAAAAGCCTCGACCAGGAGCGGGTCGAAATGGCTGCCTTTCCCCTGCACGATGATATCGACAGCCTCGGCATGGTCGAAGGCTTTTTTGTAGGGGCGACGCGAACGCAGGGCGTCGTAGACATCGGCCACCGCCATCAAGCGGGCGGCCAGCGGAATGGCTTCGCCGGCCAGGCCATCGGGGTAGCCACCGCCGTCCCAGCGTTCGTGGTGACTGCGGGCGATCTGGCAGGCAAAGCGGAGCATTGCGTTGTCCCCTCCCATCTCGTGCAGCGAGCGCAGCAGCATGCTTTCGCCCTTGACGCTGTGCGTCTGCATGATGGCGAACTCTTCCGGCGTGTGGCGCCCGGGCTTGAGCAGGATGTGGTCGGGAATGGCGATCTTGCCGATGTCGTGCAGCGGCGAGGCCTTGGCGATGCGGTCGATCTGCTCGGGCGTCAGGAAACCGGCATCGCGCGGCTGCCGGCTCAGGTAATCGGCGAGCAGGCGTACATAATCCTGCGTCCGGCGAATGTGATTACCGGTGCATTCATCGCGGAATTCAGCCAGGGAGACCATGACCCGGATCGTCGCCTCCTGCAACCGGAAAACCTCGCTCACCCGGGACTCGACCTCCTGCTGCAGCCAGGCGCTCTTGTCCTCGAGAAAGGTCTGCCAGTGGCGGATCTGCAAATGGGTGCGCACCCGGGCGAGCACCACCGACGGGGCAATCGGCTTGTGGATGAAATCGACCGCCCCCATGGCCAGGCCGCGCTCCTCGTCTTCCGCCCCGACCTTGGCAGTCAGGAAAATGACCGGGATGCGGCGGGTCGCCGGATCGGACTGCAGGCGCTGGAAAACCTGATAGCCGTCCATGTCCGGCATCATGATGTCGAGCAGGATGAGATCGGGCGGTGCCATGGCGGCCAGTTCCAGGCCGCGCGGGCCGCTGTTGGCCAGCCTGACGCGATAGTGTTCGCGCAGCAGCTGGTTGAGCAGGCTGAGATTACCCGGTGTGTCGTCGATGACCAGAATGCTTGGCTGTTCGTCAGTCACTGCTGCCTCCCTCGTTTCTTGCAGCCCGATCGAGCAGATCGAGTGCCTCGGCAAAATTCCATTGTTCGATGGCATGGCCAATCGCGCCGGCCAGCCAGGGCCCATACAGCGCAGCCAGGCGCAGCTTGCTCTGGCGCCATAACTCCTCGGCCTCGCCATCCCCCTGGCGCAGGTATTCACGCAGACGGTCGAGCGTCTCGCCGAGCGGTGCCGCATCCTCGACTGCCCCCCCTTCGTACGCCCGGTGCAGGGAATCGAGCGCCGGCAGCAGGGCCGCCAGCCTGTCGCCGACCGCGGCCAGCTCGGCCTGCGCCGGGCGGCCATCGACCAGCGCGGCTTCCAGCGCGACCAGGGCAGTGTGCAGCCCCGGCATGGCGAAGGTTCCGGCCAGCCCCTTCAGGGTATGCGCCTGGCGCCTGGCCGCCTCGGCATTGCCTTGTCCGATCAGCGTTTCGAGCCGCGAGCACCAATCGCGGTTATCGTCGGCAAAGCGCTGCAAGGCACGGTGCACGAAGGCCGGGCGGCCGGCGAAGCGGCGCAGCAGGACATCGCTGTCGATTTCGGCAACGGCAGCCAGCTCGGCAACGAATTGTTCATCGCCCGTCAGTTTGCCAACCGGGGCCGGCAAGGCCGGACTGGCCCGGCCGCTTCTGCGGTAACGCTGCAGCATGGCGAGCAGAACGTTCGGCTCGAAAGGCTTGGCAATGAACGCCGTAAAGCCATGCTCCACCTCACCCGGCATGCCGTGCCCGACGACGTGGGCCGTCATCGCGATGATCGGCAGGTCGACGTAGCGGCCATCGGCACGCAAGCGCCGCGTCGCTTCGTGGCCATCCATGACCGGCATTTCGATATCCATCAAGACCACCGCATAGTGAGCGGGCCCCTCGGCAGCAAGCCGCTCGATGGCCTGCCGGCCATTCACCGCGACATCGACCTGCGCCCCCCAGCCGCCGAGCAATTCGCAGGCAACCTGTTGATTGATGTCGTTGTCCTCGACCAGCAGGACCGGCATCCCCTCCAGGACAGCCCCCTCCGCCAGCTGCGCCTGGGCGTTGCTCTCCGCCGGCTTGTTGCCGGCACTGGCGGCGTGGCAGAGCTTTCTCAGCACGTCGGGGGTCAGGGGTTTCTGCACGACATCGGCCACGCCGGGTGGAATGCTCTCCTGGCGCAACAAGGCGTCGTCGCCTGCCGAAACGACGACAATCACGCCGGGCAGGGCATGCCCCGCCGCCAGCAGGTGAGCGATCAGTTCGCCACCGTTCATGTCGGGCAGCGACCAGTCGATGACCAGCAGGTCATGGTCTTGCGCGCTGCCATCCCCGGCAGCCAGCATGGCCAGCGTCTCGGCCCCGTCGGCCAGGCCGAGCACGCTGGCGCAGCCCATCCCCGACAACAGGTCGACCATGCTTTGCCGGGCCGGCGGATAGTCGTCGACCACCACGGCACGCCATCCCGCCAGCGGCTCGCCAGAGGCCGGATCTGGTGTGATTTCCCCGGCGGCCAGCGGCATGCGGATGGCGAAGTGGAACACGCTGCCCTGGCCGAAGGTGCTGCCCACCTGCAGATCACCGTTCATGGCGCCGACCAGGCGCTTGGAAATGGCCAGGCCAAGCCCGGTACCGCCATATTTGCGGGTCGTCGAGCCATCGGCCTGGGAAAACTCGGTGAACAGGCGCCCGAGCTGTTCCGCCGTCATGCCGATGCCGGTATCTTCGACCTGAAAGCTGACCGTCGCAGTCGAGTCGTCATTTTGAACGGCCCCGACGCGCAGACGCACGTGGCCGTGCTCGGTGAATTTGACGGCATTGCTCAGCAGGTTGATCAAGACCTGGCCGAGGCGCAGTTGATCGCCAACCAGATAGCGCAGCGCCGGCACCGGCCGATAATCGAGCAGCAACTCCAGGCCCCGGTTTTCCGCCTTCTCCTGGACCATGAACAGGGCGTTCTGGATGACACCTTCGAGATCGAAGCGCACGGCCTCGAGGACCACCTTGCCGGCCTCGATTTTCGAGAAATCGAGAATGTCGTTCAGGATGCCGAGCAGGGAGCGGGCGGCGGCATGGATCTTCGACACATAGTCGTGCTGGCGCGGCGGCAGGCCGGATTTGAGGGCGAGATAGGCCATGCCGATGATGGCATTCATCGGCGTGCGGATTTCGTGGCTCATGTTGGCCAGGAAAATGGCCTTGGTTTCTGCCGCCACTTCGGCCCGTGCCCTTGCCTGACGCAAGGCCTGCTGTACCTGCTCGCGCTGCTGCAGGTCGGCCTCGATGGCCGCGGCCATGGTATCGAGGGTGGCGGCCAGCGCATGCACTTCCTCCACCCCCTGCACATCGCCCACCCGCCGCCCGTAGGACTTTTCCGCCAGCGCGACCGCCGTCCGGTGCATGGCGCTCAGCGGGGCGAGCAGGTGGCGCCGCAGGTAGAGGTAGCCAAAAACCAGCACCAGCACGGCACCGACCAGCAACAGCAGGGCCACCACGATCCACCGTTGCAGCTTGTTGCCGGCGGCGACCAGGGATTCCCGGGTGCGCCGGTCAACCTGCGCCGCCAGGTCGGCCACGGCGATGGCCAGATCAGCGCGCAACTGCAGGTAGCGCGACTCATGCAGCAACTGGTTGGCGAACGCGTGCTGCGGCTCCGCCTCGGAAACCATCTCGCCCTTGACCGGATCGTAGAGGCCCTGCGTGGCGGCAAAGGCGACCTGCTCGATCTCCTTCATTTGCTCGGAAATACTGAACAAGCGCTGCAGCAGGGCCTGTTCCGCCGCATCGAAACCCAGCCGGCTGACCCGCTCGGGGAGTGCCGTGCCCTGTCCGGGCGGCGGCGGCACATAGGTCCGCATGCCGCTGACCACCTCTTCCCAATAGGTCGAGGACACCCCTTGCAAGGCAGGCTTGCTGCCTTCGCGGATGGCCAGGACATCGTAGTAATAAATCAGGAAGCGGGGATTGGCGGTCGTCACATAGGAGGAAACCAGCCGGCTGAGCAGGTCGACCTCGCGCCGCACCTCGACCATCAGTTCCAGCGACTCCTGGCGGTGGCTGGCCGCCTCATGGGCATCGTCGTAGGCTGACAGGGCAACGAAGGTGGCGGCCGTAATCATGCCCAGCATGCCGGCCAGGGCAAGCAGCACCGTCAGCAGCGCCTTGCGCAAGCTGATGCGCCGCTCAGCCAAATGCAACAGCCCTGCCTCGTGCTGCCGAGAGATTTCCCTCACGCCACGGCCTCTCCGGAAAATATATGAAAATTGAATGATATGACATTATGCATTTTTTGCCGTGATGTGCATCAACCCGCGCAGCGCCCAAGGCCGTCTCAGCAGTTATGCGACGGCCTGCTAAACTGCTTGCTGTTTCGACAGCTCCCCCCTTCGCCCCTGGCCTCATGGACAACCTCATCAAGGACACCGCAACGCTGGAGCTTTTCTGCTGGCTGGAGCCGGGTGCCGACCTGCCGGGTTGGGACATCCTGAAAGGCAGCCCGTTCGGCGCGACACTGGCCACGCCGGAAGGCGGAGAGCCAACGCCCGCCGACCAGCTGCTGTCGGTGCAGAATTACTTTGCCGAATACCATCTCGAATATTTCCGGCAGCGCCGCTACAACCATTTCCCCAGCCGCCTGCATGCGCTGCTGCAATTCGCCACGCGCACCGATGCGATGATCTTCCGCAGCAAGCATCCGCAGCGCGTTTTCGGCAAGAACCTGGTCTGCTCCCGCACCAGGGGCACCTACACCTGCTCCTTCCACGACGCCAGCTGGCTCGATTACCTGCGCCTGCCGCACAGCCTGTCGCTCGCTGCCCTCGACGAGGTGGCCGATTACTACTGGTCGGGCAAGACGGTCGAGGAATTCGGCCTGACCTTCATGAATGAACCCTGGCAGGAACCGCCGGTCATCGAGGCGCTCTACCAGGGCGCCCTCGAACCCGGGGCCGGCCACCAGCAATCCGGCTGGCTACCCGGTTTTCGCTAGCCGCCACCCTGGACACGCCCATGCGCCGCATTGCCATCATCCTCGCCATCCTGATCATCGTTGGCCTCGGCCTGTTCTGGGCGACACGCCCCAAGCCGCTGCCGGTCATCGTCAAGGAAGTGACGCCGGGCCTGGTCGAAGCCACCCTGGCCAACACCCGGGCCGGCACCGTCGAAGCCTGCCAGCGCACCAAGCTGTCGACCATCATCGGCGGCCGCATCGAATACCTCGGCGTCAAGGAAGGCGACCAGGTCAAGAAAGGGCAACTGCTGCTCAAGTTGTGGAATGACGACCAGCAGGCCCAGGCCGCCCTGGCCCAGGCACAGATCGAACTGAGCCGGAAGCGGGTCGACGAAGCCTGCATTGCCGCCGCCAACGCCGAGAAGGAGGCGCAACGGCAAGGCGAATTGCGCGCCCGCGGCTTCGTATCGACCAGCCGCGAGGAGGCCGCCCGCACCGAGGCCGAGGTGCGCCGCGCCGCCTGCAACACGGCCAAGGCCGATGTCGCCCAGGCCGAGGCCAGGTTCAAGGCCACCCGCGTCGAGCAGGGCCGCGTCGCGCTGTACGCCCCGTTCGACGGCACCGTCGCCAAGATCGTCGGCGAACTGGGCGAATACTCGACGCCCTCGCCCCCCGGCGTGCCGACCCCGCCAGCCATCGACCTGATCGACGACTCCTGCCTCTACGTCAAGGCGCCGATGGACGAGG
>ERZ1645189.258-NODE-258-length-11913-cov-5.762017_pt1 | contig 11913 bp, 6 predicted proteins | sample MGYA00575350_ERZ1645189 | MGnify/ENA primary metagenome ERZ1645189 (study PRJEB40845, sample SAMN11283421) | freshwater sediment metagenome | isolation source: river sediment | host: Sediment | place: India: Jajmau, Kanpur | collected 2015-12-17 ...
GCGCGAAACCCCACCGTCGCACGAGCGCAAAACCCAAATACCGTGGTCTGTCCCCAGTTTCACCCCGGTTTTACGCAAAACCCCGCAATTGAATCAGCCGACCAACCCCGGCCCAGGCGCGATTCCGCTGGTCTTAATGCCCCACATCCTCCGCCGCCAACTTCTTCCGCATCCGCCGCGTCCCCCAGGCCACCAGGCCGGCAATCACCGGAATCGACACTGCCGTAATCACATCCGTATTCAGATGATGCAATTCCTTTGTCCCCTTGGCGATGTACTGCACCAACTGAGAGCCGTAGTAGGTCAGCACCACCACCGACAGGCCTTCGACCGCTTCCTGCAGGTGCAGTTGCAGCTTGGCGCGGCGGTTCATCTGGCCGAGCAGTTCCTGGTTCTGGCGTTCGAGTTCGATATCGACGCGGGTGCGCAGCAATTGGCTGTTGCGGGCGACGCGGGCGGAGAGTTCTTCCTGGCGGCGGCTGATCGCTTCACAGGTGTTCATGGCCGGCAGCAGGCGGCGCTGCATGAATTCGGTGAAGGTCGGCAGGCCGGGGATGCGCTTTTCACGCAGTTCCTCGATGCGCTGCATGACCAGGCCGTGATAGGCGCGCGAGGCGCCGAAGCGGAAGGTGGTGCGGGCGACAGAGTGTTCGACCGCGGCGGCCAGGGTGGATAGCGAGGCGAGGATGTCGCGTTCGTCCTGGGCGCAGCGGGCCTGGCCGATGCGGTCCATCATGTCGGCCAGTTGCTTCTCGCCGTCGTACAGCCAGCGGCCGACTTCCTTGGCCACCGGCAGGCCGAGCAGCGCCATCATGCGGTAGGTTTCGATCTCGACCAGGCGTTGCACCGTGCGTCCGGTCTGGCGCTGGGTCAGTCCGGCGTTGAGGATGAGGAAGCGCGAGAAGCCGTTGTCGATCTTGAAGTCGGTGAAGATCCAGGCCATTTCGTCCGCCACCCGGGCGGCGACCATGGTGCGACCGTTCGGTGTCAGGCTGGCGAGGATGGAGTCGGGGCTGATCTCGTCGGTCGAGCGCAGTTCGACATGGGTGGCGACGATTAGCTTGCCGGGGATGCCGGATATCCACTCCGGATGCACGGCATCGAAGGCGGTGGCGTCCGGGTGCAGCTTCTCGCCATTGGCCAGCGGGCGGAAGAAGGTATAGCTGGAAAATTCGGTGTGCAGCTCCCAGCGCATGCGGAAGGCACCGGTATCGATCATCAGGTGCGAATCGGAGCTTTCGATGGCGGTACACGTATGGCCCTGGCACAACTTGTCCAGATTGCTGCGGGCGGCCGACGCCTTTTCGGCGCTATGTTTGAAAGCCAGGTGCGAGACGAGCATGGCGCCGACCAGCGGCACGGGCGGCCGGGCGTGGAACTCGTTGTTCAGGCGCTGGCGGAGCGGGTGCTCCTGCAGTTCGGAAAGCGCTAGGCGGGGGTGCATGATCGGGGCCGGAAGGGTCGTTGGTGCGGTGCAGCAGATTGTAGCGTATCGGCTCGGCCTTCGTTGTCCGGCTCGGCCGGGGGGGGAGGGGCTCAGCCGGCTTTGGTCCACTGCGCCGCGAAGCGCTGCGCATCAGCCAGCCACCACGCAAAATCCTCGCTGAACCCAGCCGCCTCGGCCACGAAAGCCTGTTCGCCGCCGGCCAGCGGGTTCGGTTGGCGGGCGCGTTGTGCCATGCGCCGCAGCACATCGGCAATGCCCTCCAGCCCGGCATAGCTGTGCAACCAGTCTTCACCGGCCATCAGGCGCATGGCGTGGCGGGAGGATTCCGGCAGTTCGTCCAGGCGGGCGGCAATGTGGGCATATACCTCGCAGCAGTAGCCGGCCAGCGGCATGGGCTGCAGGCTGGCCCAGTCGCGGGCCAGCAGGTGGTCGTAGAAAATATCCACCAGGATGCCGGCGTAGCGGCGGCGGTCTGGCGCCACCCGGTTGCGACTGCGCTGAAAGGCCGGATGCGTCTCGGCATGGCTGTCGATGGCCCGGTGCAGTGCGACGCCGCGGGCGAGGTCGGGCGGTAGCGGGCCGGGGAGCGGCCCCTTGATCCAGTCGCCGACCACGCCGCCGACGATCAATGCCGGCTCGTCTCCCGCCAGCAGGGCATGGGCCAGAAAGTTCATGTCCGGCCTATTGCCGTTCGCTGTAGGTCGGCAACGTGATGCGGAAAGCCATCGCCAGCAGGCGGGCTGCGAGCACCACGCCCATGCCGGCCCAGGCCGCGACAACCGGCGAAACCCCCAGTTCCTGCAGGCCGACCAGGGCCAGGGCGCCGGCCCAGGCGGCCGAGGCATAGAGCTCGCCGCGCACGAAGATGAGCGGCACTTCGTTGCACAGTACATCGCGCAGCACGCCGCCGACCACGCCGGTAATCACCCCGAGCAGGCTGGCCACCAGCCACGGCGCGTGCCACTGCAGCGCAATCTGCGTGCCGGCAATGGTGAACAGCGCCAGGCCGATGGCATCGGGGATCAGGAACAGGCGCTGCGGCAGCTTCAGGCCGCGCACCGCAAAGAAGATGACGAGCGTGGTGACGATGGCGACCAGCAGGTAAGTCTGGTCGCTGATCCAGAACACCGTGCGGTCGAGCAACACGTCGCGTACCGTGCCGCCGCCCAGCGCCGTGGCGCACCCCACCATCACTGCGCCGACGATGTCCATCTGCTTGCGGCCGGCATCGAGTACCCCGGTGAGCGCGCTGACGGCAACGGCGACGAGGCCGATCCAGTAGAGCAGGGTATCCATGTCAGTTCGGGTGGCGGGCTTGGTGGGCGAGCAACGGCCCCGGGTTGCCCTGCTTGATGACCGGGCGCTGGCGCCCCGGGCGATCAAGCAGGGGCGCCGGAAGGATCAGAACTCGGCCCAGTCGCCGTCGTCGTCACCCATGTGTTGAGCCGGGGCATGGCTCTGGCGTACCGGCGGTGCCTTGCTCACCGCGGCGGCAAGGCGCGGGGTGGCGCGGTTGGGCAAGGCGGCCGCCTGGTTTCTGGCGGGCGATACCAACTGGCTGCCGGCTGGCCTGTCGAGCTTGAACACGGCTACCGCGCCGCGCAACTGCTCGGCCTGCTCCTGCAAGGATTCGGCAGCCGCCGCGGCTTCTTCGACGAGGGCGGCATTCTGCTGGGTGACTTCGTCCATCTGGGTTACGGCCAGCGAAATCTGGTCGATACCCGAGGCCTGCTCGTCGCTGGCGGAGGAAATGTCGTTGATGATGCCGGAGACCCGCTCGATGGCATTGACGATATCCACCATCTGGCTGCCTGCCAGCTCGGCTTGCGTCGTGCCTTCCTTGACGCGCGATACCGAATCGTTGATCAGCACCTTGATTTCCTTGGCCGCCTCGGCCGAACGCTGGGCCAGGTTGCGCACTTCGCTGGCGACGACCGCGAAGCCGCGCCCCTGTTCGCCCGCCCGGGCCGCTTCGACCGCCGCATTGAGGGCCAGGATGTTGGTCTGGAAGGCGATGCTGTCGATGACGCCGATGATGTCCACGATCTTGGCCGAGCTTTCGGCGATGCTGGCCATGGTCACCGCCGAGGTGCGAACGGTGTCGCCGCCGCGGCGCGCCACCTCGGTGGCCGCAACGGCTTCCAGCCGTGCCTGCTGGGCGCTCTGCGTGTTGTTCTTCACCGTGGCATTGAGCTGTTCCATGCTCGAGGCGGTTTCTTCCAGGCTCGACGCCTGTTCTTCGGTGCGGCTCGACAGGTCCTGGTTGCCCACGGAAATTTCGCTGGCGGCCGTGTTGATGGCCTCCACCGCCTGCTTGATCTGCTCCACCAGTTCGCTCAGGTTGCCGACGGTGCTGTTGATGCCCTGGCGGGTTTCGCCGAACAGGCCGGGGTATTCCTTGTCGATGCGCTGCGTCAGGTCGCCGTTGGCCAGGGTGTTGGCCACCCGCATGACATCCTTGAGGCCGCTTTCGGTGGTGTCGGAGAGCTGGTTGAGCAGCACGCTGAGATCGCGGGCGAAGCCCTGCTTGCCGGCGAGGTCGGCGCGTACGCTGAAGTCGCCCTGGGCAGAGGCCTGGGCGATTTTTTCGATGTCGCTGACGATCTGCTTGAGTGCATCAACGGTGGCATTCACCGAGCGGCCGGTTTCGCCGAAAACGCCCGGGTAGCTCTTCTCGATGCGGTGCGCCAGGTCGCCCTGGGCCAGCGCCTTGGCCACGCGCATCACGTCATTGAGCCCGGTGTCGGTGGTTTCGGCCAGGCGATTGAGCGACTCGCCGATGTCGCGGCCGAAGCCCTGCTTGCCGGTAAGGTCGATGCGCTGCGTGAAGTTGCCTTGTGCCGCCGCCTCGACCATGTCGCGGATTTCGGTCACCAGCGTGGACAGGCTCTCCTGCATGACGCGCAGCGAAGCCAGCAGGCTGGTCGTGTCGCCAGGCCGGGTCACGATGCTCGCCGAGAGATCACCCTTGGCGATGGCCAGCACGTTGTCGGCGGCATAAGCCGGTTCGCCGCCCAGGCGGTTGACCAGGTTGCGCACGATCAGCCAGGCGATGCCGGCTGCCGCCAGCATGCTGACCAGCAGCGTCACCAGCATGATGAGCTTGGCCTGGTTGGCCTCCTGCTGGACGGCCTCGCCGGTTTCATGGAGCAGGTTTTCCTGAACCTTCTGCAGTTCGCCGGTGGCGGCCGCATATTTCCGCTGCCGCTCGCGCATCTCGGTGAGCAGGAAGACGCGGGCTTCCTCGTTCTTCTTTTCGCGCAGCAGGCGAATGACCGTGTCCTGGCCTTCGATGAAGGCGCTACGGGCTTCGAGGATGCGCTTCATGGCGGCCTTGCCCGCGGGCAGCTGGAGGCGCGGTTCCAGCTTCTCGACGGTTTCCTTGATCCGCTTGCGTGCCTCCAGCACGTTCGCGATCTGCGCTTCCATTTGCGCCGGATCCTGCGCTTCAAGCAACGCATTCCGTAAACCGCGGGCGATGTCGAGCACGTTGTAGTTGATCGAGGCGATCCATTCGAGCTTGGGCACCTTGTCTTCGATCACCTCATTGAGGCGGTGGGTGATGCTGTTCATCGCCAACCAGGCCGAGCCGCCGATGATCACCATGAGAACAACCAGCGCACCAAAGCCCAATGCCAGCCTGGTCGAAACCTTCATTTCGGAATTTGTTCCTGCTTGCATCACCCATTCATCCTTTGCCGGTTGCTTGAAATGGACTGAAAACCGCTATTCATGCTGCCTGTATCTTCAAAAATTGTCAGGTCCAGTGCCGTAACGCGCATTTTACGCGCACACCCCTATTGCATTAACAATTGAGCCACATTTTATACTTTCGGCGAATTGCATGCCTGCTGCAATAGCTTGTAATGATTAGTCCCGATTGTCCATCGGTACGTAGCCGCGTTGTTTACCCCGCAGCCAACAAGGCGGCGAGAACCGCGTCGGTGGCCAGCGGCTGGCTGCCCTGCTGGGCAAGCCAGACGAAACGCCCGGCAGGAGCGGCTGCCGTAGCGGCCTGGGCTGCGGCGAGTTCAGTGCGCTCGTTGATGAGCACGACGACACGGTGCAAGCCCGGCGTGGCGGCCAGGGCTTGCAGTTCGTACAGGCAGCCCTGGTTGGTGGCGACAAAATTGCGCAGGTCCATCAGCACCCCGTCGCTGACTTTCAGCAGTTCGGCCAGCGCCTGCTGCCAGGTGGTGTCGTGGCAATAGCATTCGTTGACCCGGTAGCGGCCCTCGGCATCCGGCCGCCATTCGAAATTGCCGAGTCGGTTGCTGACATCTTCGGGGCGCTGGATGAAGCGCTCGGCCAGCCGGCCATCGAGAAAGGTGAAGATGTCGTCGGCGTCGATGGTGCGCTCGGCCAGGTCGGTGCCGGCGATCAGCACGGTGTTGCCGGTCAGCCGCCAGCGCTCGATGACGCGGTCGAAGAGATCCTGCACGTTGGCATCCTGGCGGAAGACACGCAGCACGAGCAGGGTGGGCGGCCGGCCGGCGGGGCGCTGGCGCCGGGCCATGAAGTGCCCGCCGAGCGGTATCCAGAGCAGGGGCAGGAAATAGAGCAGGGCACCCCAGCCTTCGCTGGCGATGGCGCCCAAGGCCGGGCCAGTCAGGGCGATGATCCAGACCGTAGTAAACAGGTAGAACAGTTCCGAGATCCGGCGGGCGGCATAGGCTTTGCCCAGCCAGCGGCCGATGGCGCGGGCCGGCCACCAGGCGATCAGCCAGGGAACCAGCGCGAACAGCGCGATGGCCGTGACGGCCCCGATCTGCCCGGCCAGCCAGAAGGCGATGGGGCTTTCCGCCTCGACCAGCGCCGCGAGCAGATCGACACCAGCCTGCGAAGCCCAGCACAGGGCGATGAACAGCGGCGCCAGCCAGGGGGCGACGGCCCGCGTCGCGCTGCCCAGGCACAGCGCGGTGACGACGACCAGCGGCAGGCCGATGTCGAACAGCATCCAGCCGAAGACCTGCGCGAAGCTGACATTCTCGTTGGTGCGCCAGCTGAGCAGCGCGACGGCGGCGACGAACCAGAGCAGCAGCGTGCCGACGAAGCGCCAGCGCGACCAGCGACGGATGACCGCGACGACCGGCACCACCGGCCAGGCGTAGGCGGCGCACAGGGTGCTGACGGTGATCAGCGTGATTGGCCCGTTGGCCAGTACCTGCATGAGCAGCGTGCGGATCAGGGCCATGACCAGGGTGATGCCGAGGAAGGCGAGGATCAGCCGGCGCTCGGCCTGGCGGTTGTCGGCCAGCGTGACGGGAATGGGCGCCACATCGGCGGCGTAGGGCAGGCGGGCTGCCGGGGCTTCGCTCGCGCCGGGCGCTGCGGCGAGCGGCGCTTTCATCAGCGCCTGCATCGCCGCCCGGTAGCGCCAGGCGACGAGCAGCGCACCGATCACCGACAGCACGGTGGCGATGACCAGCAGCGTGGCGATCTTGCCGGGCAGCATGGCTATCTCCTCAGGGGGCGGGAGGGGGTAGGGAAAATCCACCGCCAAGGCGCAAAGGCGCCAAGAAAACGCCAAGGAAAGCATGGCGTCTTGCCCTGCCTTCCTTGGCGAAACCTTTGCGCCTTCGCGCCTCGGCGGTGGGTTTCAAGCCTTTCACAACACCCTCAGACCATCGCCGTCAGTCCGCTGACATAGACCAGCCGGCCGCTCGTCTTGTCGCGCACATAACTCAGGCATTGCTTGCGGTTGGCGCCGGCGCCGGGTGGCTTGAGCGAGATGTGCACCCAGCCCGAATTCGGCCCCTTGGCCGGGTCGTAGCACTCGCAGATGATCTGGTCGAAATCAGGCAGGTGGTCGCGTGCCCAGGCCGCCAGTTCCAGCGTCGGCATGGCGACGATCTCGATGTCGCAGGCCTCGCCCTTGGCGTGCTGGCTGGTGCTCAGCCATGAGGCCGGCTTGTTCTTCAGCGCACGTTCGAGGTGCTGGCTGCGATAGACGCTGTTCGGTGAGAAGGAACCGAAGGCGTCGCGGATCGGTTGCAGCACCTGGCGGGCGAGGTGGATGGCGGCCCGCAGGTGGGCCTCGCTGGCGAAGCCGTTGTCGATGCCGAGGCGGGCGGCGAGGTCGGATTTGCTCAGCTCGTACAGCCGGAAATTGGGCGCGATCAGCGCGCGCGGCGGCAGGCCGGCCAGCGGGATGGCGTCGAGCGGGGTGCGCGAATAATCGGGGACGCTGGCGTCCCGCGGTACGGTCACGGTGCGCGGCTGGCTGCGCCGGATGGGGCGGCCCTTGGGGGCAGCGGCGGCCGGGGCTTTCTTCGGGCGCGGGCTCATGACAGGTTCTCCTGGATCTGTTGCAGGATGCGCTGTTTCGGCTTGTCGTCAGGCGACCACAGGGCGATCAGGAAGGCGATGTGCTCGGCCACTGACGACACCTCGCGCGGGCTGGCGCCGCGGGTGATGGCGTTGCGGTAGGTGGCGAGGACGGCCATGGCCGGCGGCAGGCTGCTGTCGCCGCGCTTTTTCGGCGGCGCGGCCGGTTGCGACAGCAGGCGCACCAGCTGCAGGTCGGCCAGGCTGGCGCTGTCCCAGAAGTTCGGGTCGGCCTCGTTGCGCTGCGCCAGTTCGCGCAGCAGACCTTCCAGTTCGCGCTGCTGGCTGGCGGGATCGACAGTGGCCAGCGTTTCACCGCGCTGGCGGGTGAGCAGGCTGCCGGCCAGCCAGTTGGTGAAGGCGTAGGCATCGCGCTTGCGTTCGTAGGCCAGCCGGTAGTGCTCGGCCATGTTGACCAGCGCTTCGGTGCGGCGCGGGCCTTCGTCCTCGATCAGGGCGAGGCGCTTGTAGGCGCTGCCGAGCAGGTTCAGGCGTTCGGTGGTCGGGGCGCGGCGGCACAGGGTATCGAGGTCGAGGATGGCCGATTCGATGCGTTCGATCTGTTCCTGGCGAGTCTTTTCACGGCTCCTGGCCGATTGGCGGCCGGCTTTTTGCCACAACTCGGCAGCGTAACGAACGCGGAAATTGGCGTACTGCTCCAGCGCCTTCATCGAGCAATCGCCCTTGTCGGCGGTCAGTGCCGCTTCCAGGCAGGCGATGGCTTCCGGCCAGCGGCGGGCTTCGCCCCAGGCCAGGCCGAGCGCGCCCTGCACCTCGGCGCGGGCCAGCCAGGCGTCCCGCTGCTTGGCCGGGATGCGGCCGAGGCGGCGCTCGATCTTGCCTGCCGCGTCGTCGGTGGCGCCGGCCCGCAGGTCGGCGGCCAGGTTGTCGAGTTCGGAGACCAGTTCGTGGGCGGTGGCGAAGGGCGTCTGGTTGTGGCGTGGCGCCGCGCTGTCGCGATGGAAGCGGAAGTCCGGATCACCGTAGCACTGGTAGGCACCCCAGGTGTTCACGTCCGGGAAGCGCAGCCAGACATCCTCGCGGGCGATGCGCACGGCCTCGCCGAAGGTTTCTCCGGCCAGCATGTTGCGGTAGAAGGTGGCGGCGAAGGCCTGTCCGGCCCGGTCGTCCACCGCCCAGCCGGCGGCGATGACGGCGCGCACGCCCATGGCGATGAACTCCTCGCCGAGATTGGCGGCCAGGCCCAGGCGGTCGAGCGGGCGGGCGCCATCGACGCGGCCGAGGTGGCAGCAGTTGATGAAGACCAGTTCCGGCACGTAGCGCATCTGGGCGATGTCGCCCGGGGTCAGGAAACTGCTTGGGCCGATGACCATGCCGGAGACCTTGCCGCTGGCGGCCGGGTGTTCATGCACGCCATGCCCGGCCAGGTGCAGGATGCGCCAGCTGTTCTTGTGCAGGGCCTCCATGATCGGCGTGGCTGGCTGGTCGATGCAGTCGATGACGTCATAAGCTTCGCCCGACAACTGGTCGGCGACGGCCTGCGCTTCCTCGCGGGCGCCGGGCAGGTCGGCGAATTCCGGGCTGCCCTGGAGATCCGGGTTGCCGATGACCAGCGCGGTGTTGCCCGGGCTGTGCAGCGGACGCTGGCGGAAGGTGTCGGTGCGGAACTGGCGGACGAAGCCGGCGGCCACCGAGGGCGGCCGTTCGCCGTTGCTCCAGCGGTTTTCCAGCAGTTCCCACGGGTAGCAGGCCGACTGGCGGTCGACGATGACGACCATGTTGCCCTGTTGCGGCGCCAGTTCGCGCAGGCGCAGCGGCAGCAGCATTTCGTAGAGCGTCTTGGTTGCCTCCGAGTTGCGCCCGGTATCGCGGCTGGCCGCCTGCACGAAGGCGTCGGCCAGGGCGAGCTGGCCGGTGGCCAGGGTTTCCTCGGCGCGCGCCTTGTCGGTCGGGAACAGGAAGCGCAGCTTGTCCTCCTGGCGGACGATCTCCAGGCGCTGGTACCACTCGTTGGCGGTATCGAAGCGCACGCGACGGCGCCCGGCCTGGGCGGTTTCGACGGCGCCGGCCGGCCAGCTTACGGCGTTGGCCAGCGTTTCGTTCTGCAATACACGGCCGAGGGCTTCCGCAGCCGAGATGGCGACGTCCTCGTACAGTTCGAGCAGTTCGAGGCGGTCGATCAGCACGCGGCCGTCGAGTTCCTGGTCGGCCAGCGTCTGGTTGGCGGCGACGGCGGCGCGCAGCATGGCTTCCAGCGAATCGCCGACCGGCAGCCCGCCGCCGCCGGTGCCGACGAGCAGGCAGGTGACGGCCGCCGAGCGTGGCCGGCCGGCTTCGCCGAAGCGGGCATCCGGCCAGTAGGCGACCTTCAGCGCATAGTCGAGCAGCGCGTCGCGCACCGAGGCTTCGAGCTGGCCCGGGCTGAGGCTGCCGATTTCGCCGAGGCCGACGACAATGGCGCCCATCGGCTTGGCGACCGGCGAATCGTTGAGGAAAACACTGTGGCTGCCGAGTGGCCCGGGGTAGATGCCGAGGTCGAGCCGGCGCGTCAGGTGGCCGTTGAGCTGGCGGTCGAGGGCGGCCTCGGCGCTGACCACCGTGTCGCCCTGGTAGTGGCCGACCAGCACCGGATGGCGGGCGTAGGTCAGGTTGCCGTGGCGGATGCTGACGGTGATGACCGGCGTGGCGCGCTCACCCGCCATCGCGTCCGGCAGCTGGCCGGAGAAGCCGAAGCCGGCGATGTCCTCTGGCCCCGGGATGCCGTCGGCCGGCGGGGCGGCCGGCAGCACGAAGCGTTCTTCGCCGGCAGCAGCGCGGGCGCGGGCCGGCGGGCTGCTCGGCAGCAACGTGGTCTGGCCATTGACCAGGATGTCGAGGTAGGCCGGGAAGGCCTTGGGCTGGGCGCACAGCATGTCGTGCGCGGTGTTGTCGACGTACCACAGCGGCACGCCGGGCAGGCGGCCGGAGGACCAGGCCACGGTGCCGTCACCCTCGCGGGTGGCGATGAATTCGAGGCGCTTGAGGTCGGGCCGGAACAGCACTTCGCCCGGCGTCAGCTGGTAGTCGATGACGGTGGCCGGCTGGCAACCCGCCACGTAGGCCATGAAGCGTGGGTCGGGTGCGGCGGCCTTGAGGAATTTCCAGGTGGCGCCGGCTTCCTGCAAATCGGCGGCCTGGGCGGTGTCCCAGCGGGCGCCGAGTTCCTGGCGCAGCTTCTGCCAGCGCGCGGTATCGGTGAAGTCGGGATCGTCCGGTGCGAAGGGCAGCAGTTCGAGCAGGCCGGGGTAGCGCGCCACCAGGTTGATGATCTGCTCGGTGCTTTGCGTGATGTCGAGCAGGCTGAGCTTGGCCTGTGTCGGGTTGAAGCCGGTCAGCCAGCGCACGGCCTCGTAGGAGCCGAGGTTGGGGGTGCCGAGCATCAGGAAGCGGCTGCCCGGCAGTTGGGTGATGCGCTTCCACAGCGCCGTGCCGGCGCCGCCATCGGCGATCATCGAACGGACGACCAGCCCGCCCATCGAGTGGGCAACCAGGCGCAGCGGCTGGCCCGAGCGTTCGGCCTGGGCAACCAGCGGCTCCAGCGCGCCGACCAGCCGGGCGGCGGCCTTGCGCACCGAGAAGCGCCAGTCGTAGGGGAAGATCTCGACCTGATGGCTGCGTGCCAGGAATTCGACCAGCGGCCCGTAGAACGCGTCGACCAGCCCGACCGGCGCGATGCCGTCGCGACCCATGGCGATCTTCTTCAGGCCGCCCTTGAGCAGCGCCCAGTAATTGAGCCAGACCGGATCGTCGCTGGCCGTTAGCTCGCTGCCCATGGTGCCGGGCAGCACGACGGCAATCGGGCGCGGCTTGTTGCCGCCCCGGCTGCGGGCGATGGCGGCGGCGCAGCGCGGCGCGGCAGCCGGCTTGGGGGCGAGGCTCTGGAAACCGGCGTTGTCGCCGTCGGCCCGCGACAGCCCGGCGCTCAGCCAGCGCACGCTCTGGTCGTTGGTGAAATAGCGGAAATGATTGACCTTCGGCCCCTGGTCCTGGCGATAGCGCGCCGCCCCGCCCAGGCGCGGCAGGCCGCCGAGCATGGAGGCGGTGTCGACGACGAGGTCGTGCTCGTTCTTGTAGAACCAGTCGGTGGCCAGCACCTTGAGCGTGTTCCACAGGCCGTCGCCGGCCTCGATGTCGCCGGC
>ERZ1645189.261-NODE-261-length-11884-cov-5.435624_pt1 | contig 11884 bp, 11 predicted proteins | sample MGYA00575350_ERZ1645189 | MGnify/ENA primary metagenome ERZ1645189 (study PRJEB40845, sample SAMN11283421) | freshwater sediment metagenome | isolation source: river sediment | host: Sediment | place: India: Jajmau, Kanpur | collected 2015-12-17 ...
AGATCGAGAATGCGCACGGTTTCGGTCGGCTGCTCCATCGCCGCCGATTCGGTGATCTCGAACATCAGGTTTTCGGCCTTCAGTTCGAAGGCCTCCATGATGCCGCGGACCAGCATGGGCAGATTGCCATTGCGCATCTGGATGGCGGAAATGTTGATCGCCATGCGCAAGTTGCCCAGCCCGGCCTCGCGGAAGGCTGCCAGCTGGCGACAGGCGGCCCACAGCACCCACTCGCCGATCGGCTGGATCAAGCCGGTCTCTTCGGCGATGCCGATGAAACGCCCCGGCATCAGCAAGCCCTTCTCGGGATGCTGCCAACGCACCAGCGCCTCGACACTGCACACCCGGCCGCTCGCCAGGTCGATGACCGGCTGGTAGTGCAGGCAGAACTCGTCGTTGGCCAGCGCCAGGCGCAGGCTGTGCTCGATCTTCAGCCGGTCGATGGCGGCATCGTTCATTTTCTGGTCGAAGAACTGGAAGTTGTTCCGCCCGGCCATCTTGGCGTGGTACATGGCGGCATCGGCATTCTTCATCAGCGTCTCGCCATCGACGCCATCGGTGGGATAGATGGCGATACCGATACTCGGCGATGTGTACAGGTCGAGGCCGCCGATCTGGTAGGAACGGCCAACGTTGAAAACCAGCTTTTCGGCCACGAGGGCAATCGCCGAGCTGTGGTCGATGCCGGTCAGCATGATCACGAACTCGTCGCCACCGAGCCGGGCGACGACATCGCTGTCGCGCACGGTTTCCTGCAGGCGGTGCGCCACTTCGATCAGCAACTCGTCGCCGACATGATGGCCCAGGGTGTCGTTGATCACCTTGAAACGGTCGAGGTCGATAAAGAGCAGCGCCACCCGCGAGCCATCCCGCCGGGAAGCCGCCAGCGCCTGATCGAGATGACCCTTCAGGCTGAAGCGGTTGAACAGGCCGGTCAGTACGTCGTGGTGGGCGATATGGTGCAGGCGCTCCTCGGCCGCCCGCTCGGAGGAGACATCGGTGAAATGCGCCACGTAGTAACGCACGCCGCCGTTTTCGTCGCGGATCACCGAGATCGACATCCACTTCGGATAAACCCCGCCATCCTTGCGCCGATCCCAGATCTCGCCTTGCCAGAAGCCACTTTCATTCAGGCTGTTCCACAGGTGCGCATACTCGTCGGCGGTGGTTCGTCCGGCCGACAGGAAACGCGGATTGCGCCCGACCACCTCGGCCTCCTCGTAACCGGTCAGCCGCGTGAAGGCAGGGTTGACGGTGACGATGCGGTTCTCGGCATCGGTGATCAGGATCGCCTCGCCGCTGTACTGAACCGCACTGGCCAGCAGCAGCATCTGCGACATCATCTCCTGCTCGCTGGTCACATCCTGCGAGGTGCCGATGATGCGCCGCGGCGTGCCATCGGCCGCGTACTCGCACTCGCAGCATTCGAGCACATACTTGATCCGCCCATCGGGCAGGAGCAGGCGGTGTTTCAGCGAGGCCGGCTGACGGGTGGCGATCGAATCCATCAACACCTTGTGGGTGTTCTCCTGGTCTTCCGGATGCACCCGCGCCATGAAATCGTCGTACTTCGCCGCCGGACGCAGCGAGTCGGGAAGTTCGAAAATGCGGAACAGCTCGGCCGAACAGCGGACGTTCATGCTCGGCAGTTCGATCTCCCAACTCCCGAGTTGCGCAATGCGCTGGGCGGAATTGAGGCGTTCGTCGTTGCGCAGCAGATCCTGCGCCACGGCGTGCTCGCGGCGCTGCGAGCGATACAGCCCGACGACAACGGCCACCAGGCTGACGAACAACAGGCTGCCGAGCAAGGCGACAAACACGATACGCCGGCGCCAGGCAGCCATGACATCCTGTTCGGACAAGCCGGCCAGGACGTAGAACGGATAGTTTTCGAGCACGCGATAGCCATAGACCCGCTCGATACCATCGGCCTGCGCCTTGAATTCGAGCACACCGCGCCGCTCGCCGGCCTTGAGGTGGCGCACGATGGGATGGGCGCCATCGAGTGCGCGGTTGACCTCGTCCGGGGCGGGGGGATGGCGGACGACCAGCGTCTGCAGGTCGCTGCGCCGGATGACCAGCGCCCCCGACTCGCCCAGACGAACCGATTTGAACAACGCTTCGAAGTAGGCAAGGTCGATCGCCGCACTGACAACACCGATGAAACGGCCGTCAGCAGAACGGATGGCGCGGGCCGCGGCCAGCGTCGAGCGGCCGGTGATCCGGGAGGAGATGACCTCGGAGAACACCAGGCCCGCCGCGCCGTTGTCCTTGAGCATCCTGAAATAGGCGCGATCGGCCAGATTGGCATACTCACCCCCGCCCGAACGATAGAGGAGCCCCCCGTCGGCATCGATGATGCGGAAACCGAAGACCTCGGGAAAGGCATGGCGGGCGCGCTCCAGTTCTGCCTCGATCGCCGGCCGGAAGCGCTCCACGCTGCCTGGCCGGAAAGCCTCGGCAGGGACGCGCACGGCCATGTCGTCGAGGGTCGATTCGACACGCCGCAAGGTCGCATCGAAACGCGCCTCCAGCAACTCCGCCTGGCTGCTCGCCACCGAGCGCGCCTCGGCCCACACATCCTGATAGGCCGACCACAACACGTAGGCGAGCAGAATAAAGCCAGCGCCCACCAGGGAAATCAGGGCAATCCACGGATGGTACCCATAGCGGGCATCCTGCTTAGGCATTGTCTCCACTCGCCAACGCTTCTCGTTAGAATTTCAGGATATTCTGCTCAGCCGGGGGCCGAATTGCAATCCGGAACGGGAAGCGGCAGGGGATTTCGCTGTCGATACACCAAAAAACGACAGTTTACGTCGCCACGGGTCTTGTATTCCGGCAACTGGCGGACCGTTTCGCTTTCGATAAGCCAGCCGCTCAGATCGATCTCTTCCGGAAAACGCGAATCGCCATCGAAGGAACGCTCGATCCGCGTCAGGTAGAAGCGCTCGCAATAGCGCCAGGCGGCGGCATAGACCGAGGCTCCGCCAATCACGAAGACCGGCTTGCCAGTGGCCAGCGCGGCGCGCAGCCCGGCCTCGACCGAATCCACCCGCCGGCAACCCGGCCGCAGTTGCAGATCGTCACGCCGCGACACGATGAAGGAATCGACCGGCACCACATCCATCGATTCGTAGGTCAGGCGGCCGATGACCAGGGCGGCGCCATCCACCGTCTGCTCGAAATACGCCAGCTCCTCGGGAATATCCCATGGCAGCCAGCCATCGAGGCCGATCATGCCGTTCGCCGATACGGCACCGATCGCCGAAATCATCGCTGGCTCTTTTGCCATTGCTCGCGCGTCATGGACAAGGAAATGGCCGGCGTTCCCTGGCCGTTATAGACATGCGGCTTGTGCATCGAAATAAACGCAGAGGTCACGATCGGCATGCCGAAAATGGCATCCATGACTTCCAGGATGCTCGACTCCAGGCAGATGCAGTGATCGTTTTGCTCCAGCTTGCGAATAGCCAGGAAGATCACCTCGTAATCGACCACCTGGCGGATATCGTGTGGATCGGCGATGGCATCCATCGGCGCCCAGGCATCGGCGTGCACCAGCACGGCCTGCGGCCCATGTTTTTCAAGCGGATTGCACCCGGTCCGCAACTGAATGGTGGCATCCACGGAAGCACACCAGTGGTTGGCTAGCACTACGCGACTCCTTCAGAATTCGTGACAACGACTTCACAACAATGACAAAACCATGAAAAAGGGCGCCAGCAGCGCCCTCTCATGCCCGAACGACAACGCCAATCAAGCGGTCACATTGACCAGCGTTCCTGTTTCCTGACCAAAGGCGTTGACCACCGGAGCCAAGGCTGCAGGCTCGGCTGCCGGGGCCGGTGGCTGGAGTATCTTGCCGATCTGCTGGCGCACATCGGACAGTTGCGTTTGCACACCTTCCAGCGACTTCATGGCAGACAAATTGCGCCTCGCCTCACCGGCGTCGCTGCGCGCCGAATTCGACTCGACCTGCAGGGAACGCGCGTTTTCCTGGGCGCGGTCAGCTTCGCTCTGCGCCGCGCGGGCCTGGCCCTGCAAGGCCTGCGCCCGCTGCTCGGCCTGATCGGCGTTGCGTTGCGCCTGTTGCTGCTGAATCTGCGACCACAAGGCACCACTTGCGCCTTGCGAACTGGTCAGGGAAGCGACCGGCATGTCCGGCACCTGCTCTTGCGGGTAGCGCCTTCAGGCGATGACGTTGATCAGGGTACCGGTCTGCTGGCCCTGGGCATTGACCACCGGGCGTGGCGGCTCTTCCTTGCGCTCGACCCGCTCTTCCGGACGCGGCTCGCGCTGTTCGGCCTGCCTCGCCTGTTGCGCTTGCTGGGCCTGTTGGGCCTGGCTGGTTTGGGCGCTGCCATTCGAATAGGCGCTGCTGATGTTGGAAGTTACTGATTGGACAGCCATAACGTCACCTCATATGAACACGGCCTTACACCGTGAACTTTATACCACTTCGGCAAATATTCCAGAATTACCTTACCTCTCAAATCACCCGCAGGCCGCCCGAACAATACGCTCGGTCTTCGCCGCATCGACCTCGGCATGCGTGCCGAGCGCGGCATTGCCGTGTTCCTGGACAGCCTGCCAGACCCGCCCGGCCGCATCACTCTCCATGATGCCGGCCTCGCGCAGGTGCAGCGGCATGCGCAGGCTGCGGTAGAAGGCCTCGATGGCGGCAATGGTGTCCTCGGCGCTCGGCTCGGCCAGGCCAAAGACATTGCGCCCCAGTTGCTCCAGCTTGGCGCGCTTGGGCTCGACCAGTTCGCGCAACAGCCAGGGCTGGACGATGCTCAGCGTGCGGCCGTGGTCGATACCCCACAGCGCCGTCAGTTCGACGGCGATGCGATGGGTGATCCAGTCCTGGGGCACGCCGACGCCGATGACGCCGCACAGGGCCTGGTTGGCCGCCCACATCAGGTTTTGCCGCCAGGCGTTGTCGTGGCGCTGGTCGAAGGTATCGGCCAGCGTTTTCAGCGCCTTCATCACCGCTTCGGCGTAACCGTCCTGCACCAGCGCACCGACCGGATAGGTCAGGTACTGCTCGCAAACATGAACAAAGGCATCGACGATGCCGTTTTCCAGCTGGCGATCCGGCAGGCTGGCCATGACTTGCGGATTGAGGATGGCAAAGCGCGGCCGGGCCGGCGGCACGTAGAAGACCTTTTTCTGCTGCGTCGCCCGCTTGGTCACCACGGCCCCGACATTCGACTCCGAGCCGGTCGCCGGCAAGGTCAGCACGATGCCAACCGGCAGCGCCTGCCGGGGGGCATGCTTGCCGCTGACGATATCCCAGCCATCGCCGTCGTAAAGTGCAGCGCAGGCAACGAACTTGGCGCCATCGGACACCGAACCGCCGCCAACGCCGAGGATGAAATCGACGCCCTGCTCGCGCACCAGCGCCACGGCCTGTTCCAGTGTTTCCAGCGTCGGATTCGGTTCGACCCCGGCGAACTCGACGATCTGGCGCCCCGCCAGCGCCTGCGTCACCTGCTCGTAGACACCATTGCGCTTGATCGAACCGCCGCCGTAAAGCAGCAATACCCTGGCTTCCGGCGGAATGAGCTCACCCAGTCTGGCAAAGCTGTGGGTGCCGAAAACGATCTGGGTCGGGTTGCTGTAGTTGAAGTCGAACAGATAGGCCATCGTGGAACTCCTCAAAAGGCTGGTCAGGACTGCCCGCACACGTCGGCGGCAATCGTCAGCGAGCGCTGGCGCAAGGCGGGATCAAAGATATCGCAAACGAACATGAATTCATCCGCCCCGGAGGCAGCCAGCAGATCGTTCAAGCCGGCGCGAACGGTCTCCGGCCCACCGATCACCGCCGCCCCGAGAAAATCGGCAATGCCCGACCGTTCGCGCGGATGCAGGCCCTGCAAAAAGCCGGCGACCGGTGGCTGCAGGCAACCGCGATCACCGCGCAAAATGCCGAGCACGCGCTGGAAGGTGCTGCTCGCCAGGAATTCCGCTTCGTCGTCGGTCGCCGCCGCAATCAGCGGTACGCCGATGACGACATAGGGCTGATCAAGGTGGACGGAAGGCCGGAAACTGCGGCGATAGATGTCGATGGCCTGGCGCAGCATGGCCGGCGCGAAATGCGAGGCAAAGGCATAGGGCAAGCCGCGCTCGGCTGCCAGGCGGGCCGAGAACAGGCTGGAGCCGAGCAGCCAGATCGGCACTTCCGTCCCCGCCCCCGGCACGGCAACCACCGGCTGCCCCGGCTGTTGCGGGCCGAGCAGACGCTGCAGTTCGGCCACCTCGCGGGGGAAATCGGCCTCTGTTTCGATGCGGTCGCGACGCAGAGCGCGCATGGTGACGGCATCGGTACCCGGCGCCCGGCCCAGCCCGAGATCGATACGGCCGGGATACAACTCGGCCAGCGTGCCGAAGGCTTCCGCCACCACCAGCGGCGCGTGATTGGGCAGCATGATGCCGCCGGAACCAACCCGGATGCGCTGCGTGCCGCCGGCGATATGGCCGACCAGCACGGCGGTCGCCGAACTGGCGATGCCCGGCATGTTGTGGTGTTCGGCCAGCCAGTAGCGGGTGAAACCCAAGGCCTCGACGTGGCGGGCATTGGCCAGCGAAAGCTGCAAGGCCTCGCCAACCGTGCCGCCTTGACGAACGGCAACCAGGTCGAGCATGGACAGGCGGATGTTGTTGAGCGAATTCATTGCTTCTCCCCGGCAAGATCACGATGGGCGCCCGGATTGCGCCGGCTGGCCGCCCAACTGAGCAGCGACAGCAAAACCAGCCCGCTACCGATGAGCAGGATGCCGGCCACCTCGGTGGCCTTGAATTCCTCCCCGAAGGTCAGGCGCGACGACAGGATGGCGACCACCGGCGTGCCGAGCACTGACAGGCTGGCCTCCCACGCCGGAACGCGGTCGAGGATGTAGATCCACAGCCACCAGCACATGGCCGTGCTGGCCACCGACATGAAGCCGAGGAGGCCAACGTAGGACAGGGTCCATTGCGTCGGCGGCTCGGGCACGACCAGGCTGAGCAGCACCAGTGGCACGGCGCCGAGCACCATCTGCCAGGCGGTCAGGGTCAGCAGGTCGACCGGCGTGGTCGAGCGCAGGCGCTTGATCAAAATGGTGCCGGTAGCCCAGCACAGCGCCGCCATCAGGCCGAGGAACTTGCTGAACAGGCTGGCCTGCATGTCCCACGGCTCGATGATCATCAGCAACCCGGTCAGCGTGCTGGCTGCCGCCAGCCACTGCTTGCCGCGCACCCGCTCGCCGAGCAGCGGCCAGGCCAGCAGCAAGGTCCAGATCGGCATGGTGAAGATGAGCACCGCTGTCTTGCCGGGGCCGCCTTCGACCAGTGCCCAGGTCTGGAAAATCATGAAGCCGGCCACCTGGGTCAGGCCGATGGCCAGCGTCTGGCCGGGCGCCACCAGCTTGAGCGGCTTGCCGATCAGCTTGAGGACGAGGAGCAGCGACAGCGCGCCGCCCACGCAACGCTCGGCGGCGAAGGCGAACGGCGGGGCGTACTGCAGGCCCTGTTTGGCCAGCACCCAGGTGTAGCCCCAGGTCAGCGACAGGACGACAAGTGCGATGGCTGGTAGCCAGCGGCGATAGGAATTCATTCAGTTCTCGAAACGGCCATGACCGGCAAAACCGGCCATGGCTGCTTTTTAGTTGGCCAGCGTCGGGTAATCGGTGTAACCCTCGGCCCCGCCGCCGTAGAGCTTGTCGGCGCGCAGTTCGTTCAGCGCAGCCCCTTCGCGCAGACGGCGAACCAGGTCCGGCGTGCTGATGAACGAGCGGCCAAAGGCGATCAGGTCGGCCTTGCCATCGGCGACGGTCTGCAGGGCGAGATCGCGGCTGTAGCCGTTATTGACCATCCACGCCCCCTTGCAGGCGCGATGCAGCGCTTCGTAATCGAAGGGCTTGCCTTCCGGCGTCCGCGTGCCGCCGGTTTCACCCTCGATCACGTGCAGATAGGCCAGGCCGAAGGGCGCCAACTGCTCGACGACGTAGCCATAGAGGGCTTGCGGGTCGCTGTCGAGCGGTGCGGTGAAGGTAGTCATCGGGCTCAGGCGGATACCCGTGCGCCCGGCGCCGATCTCGCCGGCAATGGCGGCAACGACTTCGAGCAGCAGACGGGCACGGTTCGCGATGCTGCCGCCGTAGGGGCCGCTGCGGTCATTGACGCTGTCGCGCAGGAACTGCTCGATCAGGTAGGTGTTGGCGGCGTGGATTTCCACCCCGTCAAAACCGGCGTCGATGGCGTTGCGCGCAGCGCGGCGGTAGTCCTCGATCAGTGCGGGGATTTCGTCATCACGCAGGGCACGCGGCTTGGAAACCGGAATGAAGCCTTCGCGGGTAAAGGTCGAGGCATTGGCCACCCGGTCGGTCGAGGACACCGGCGCGGCACCGTCCGGCAACAGCGAGCTATGCGAAATACGCCCCACATGCCAGAGCTGCAGCACGATCTTGCCGCCCTCGCCATGCACGGCCGAGGTCACCTCGCGCCAGGCGGCGACCTGCTCTGCCGACCAGATGCCCGGGGTGTCGAGATAGCCCTGGGCGAGCGGGCTGATCGGGCTGGCCTCGGCGATGATCAGGCCGGCCGTGGCGCGCTGGCGGTAATACTCGACCGTCAGCGGGCCGGGCTTGTTGCCTTCGATGGCGCGGTTGCGGGTCAGCGGCGCCATCACGATGCGGTTGGCCAGGGCCATGTCGCCTACTTGAATCGGATCGAACAAGGTAGTCATCTGATCTTCCTTTCAACAAAGTAAAAATTAGACCGGTCGTCTAAAAAACAGCAGCAAAAATTGGCCACCTTCCGGCGACCAACAAGGTGAGGAAAAACTCAGGGGGCCAGCAGGCTCCGGGTAAAGGCCATGGCATTGGCCAGTGCCGCACCATCGCGATGCAGCTTGCCGATCAGGCTGGCGCCCAGCCACAGCTGGTACAGCGTCTGGGCAATCGCCGGCGCATCCATCGGCGGAATCGAACCATCGGCCACGCCCGCTTCGATCACGCGGGCAATGCGCTGCACGACCTGCTCGGTGCCATCGCGCAGGGTGACCCGCATGGCATCGGAGAGATCGGCCACCTCCCCGCCCAGCTTGACGACCATGCATTTCTGTTCGGCACAGGCGTCGACCTGCTTGTCCAGCCAGGTCTGCCAGTAGCGCATCAGGCGCTCGCGCCCGCAGCCGGCTTCGGCGGCAAACAAGGCGTCGAGCTCGGCCAGGTAACGGTCGAAATAGTCCTGCAGCAAGGCCTGGCCGTACTGCTCCTTGGACGCGAAGTAATGGTAGAACGAACCCTTGGGCACGCCGGCGGCGGTCAGGATTTCGTTCAGGCCCACACTGGCGAAGCCCTTGCCGACGATGATGCGTTGGCCGGTTTCGAGAATGTGCTGGCGGGTGTTGTCGTGGCGTGTGTTCATGGCGAGATGGTTTCCGCCAAATTAGACCGGTCGTCTAGAAAAAGTTCCCCCTATTTTCCGGGGCTACCGAAGCACCTGGCAAATAGCCTGGAATCGCCCTACCATCGGGCTTTTCCAGGCGTCTCAATCGACCATGCCCGCACCGGCTTCGCCGCTCACCGACTCAAGACAACTCGTCCGCGTGCTCGCCGCCGACTGGAACAGCCCGCATGCCGTGCTGCAGCGCTACACCCGGACTCAGGCTGCCGCTGCCTGGCAGCCCGTCGGCGACGCGCTACCCGTCATGCTTGGCCGCGCCGGGCTGGCCTGGGGCCGGGGCCTGCACCCGGAATCCGCCAACCAAGGCCCCCTCAAGTGCGAAGGCGACGGTCGCGCGCCAGCCGGCATCTTCGCCCTTACCGCCCTGTTCGGCACCGCTGATCCGGCCGGCCAGCTCGTGCAATCGGCCAGCTTGCCCTTCCTGTGCGCCAGCGGCGACCTGAAGTGCGTCGATGATCCGGCCTCGCCGCATTACAACCAGATCGTCGACCAGACCCGGGTCGCTCGAATCGACTGGGCATCCTGCGAAGACATGCTGCGCCCCGATACGCGCTACGCCATCGGCGCCGTCGTCGGGCACAACCCCGACAACCGGCCGGGCGCCGGCTCCTGCATCTTCCTGCATGTCTGGCAGGATGCGGCGATGCCCACGGCTGGCTGCACCGCCGCTTCGCTCGCCAACATGAGCGAGGTCTGCGCCTGGCTCGACGCCACGGCCAATCCGCTACTCGTCCAGTTGCCGCAAGCCGAATACATCCGCTACCGGCAGGCCTGGGCGCTGCCGTGACAGCCCGGGCGGCGGCCATTAGACTGACGCCCTTTCCTCCCGCCTGAAGCCCTCTCCCGTGCTCAACCTCATCTGGGTCGCCTTCATCCTCGTCGGCTTCGTCGCCGCGCTGGCGCAAGCCCTGCAGGGCGACCTCGACATTTTCGCCCGGGTCTTGAACGGCTTGTTCGACAGCGCCAAAACCGGTTTCGAGATTTCACTCGGCCTGGTCGGCGTGATGAGCCTGTGGCTGGGCATCATGAAAATCGGCGAGCGCGGCGGCCTGATCCAGCTCTTCGGGCGGCTGGTGGCCCCCTTCTTCCGCCGCGTCTTTCCCGACATCCCGCCCGGCCACCCGGCGAGCGGCAGCATCGTGATGAATTTCAGCGCCAACATGCTCGGCCTGGACAACGCCGCCACCCCGCTCGGCCTGAAGGCCATGCGCGAATTGCAGGAAATCAACCCGAAGCCGGATACCGCCAGCAACCCGATGATCATGTTCCTGGTGCTCAACACGGCCGGCATCACGCTGATTCCCACCACGGTCATCGCCATCCGCCAGAGCATCGCGCTCAAGCAGGGGCTGGTCGGCTTCAACGCCGCCGACATCTTCCTGCCCACCCTGCTCGGCACCTTCGTTTCCTTCTGCGCCGGCCTGGTCGCCGTGGCCGTCTGGCAACGCATCAACCTGTTCAGCCGGCCGGTACTGGCCTTCTTCGCCGGCTTTGCCGCGCTGATGGGCGGCCTCTACGCCTGGCTCGCCGGCCTGCCGCCCGAGCGCATGGCGCAGATGATCGGCCTGCTCGGCAGCGGACTGATCGTGACCATCATCGCCCTCTTCGTGGCCGTTGCCGCCTGGCAGCGCATCGATGTGTATGAATCCTTCGTCGACGGCGCCAAGGAGGGCTTCGCCGTCGCCGTGCAGATCATTCCCTACCTGATCGCCATGCTGGCCGCCATTTCGGTGTTCCGCAGCACCGGCGGCATGGACTACCTGATCGGCGGCATCCGCACGGTAGTGCTGGCGCTCGGCCTGAATGCCGATTTCGTCCCCGCCCTGCCGGTCGGCCTGATGAAGACCCTGAGCGGCAGCGGTGCGCGCGGCCTGATGGTCGATGTGATGACCACCTACGGCGTCGACTCATTCCCGGGCAAGCTGGCTGCCATCATCCAGGGTTCGACAGAAACCACCTTCTACGTGCTGGCCGTCTATTTCGGCAGCGTGAATATCACCAAAACACGCTACGCCCTGGCCTGCGGGCTGATCGCCGACGCGGTCGGCCTGGTCGGCGCCATCCTGATCGGCTACGCCTTCTACCACTAACGCGTCAGGAAACTTTCCAGCAACTCAGCCACCCGCTCCGGCTGATCGTGTTGCAGGTTGTGCCCGGCCTCGGCCACCGTCTCGACGCGCAGGTCGGCAAAACAGCCCAGGCGCCGCTGGTATTCCTCCGGCTCCTTGCCGAAGCGCATGTTCACGAAGCCCTTTTCGGCAATCAGCATCAGCACCGGGGCGCTAATCTTGCGCCAGGCCGCCATCGCATCCTCGACCCGGTAGAGGTTGGGGGCCGCCACCTTGTGCCAGGGATCGCAGGCCATCTCCACCTGGCCGTCGGGCAGTGTCCGGCTCACCGCCCGCGACAGGAATTCCGCCCGTTCCGCAGT
>ERZ1645189.263-NODE-263-length-11843-cov-5.801154_pt1 | contig 11843 bp, 11 predicted proteins | sample MGYA00575350_ERZ1645189 | MGnify/ENA primary metagenome ERZ1645189 (study PRJEB40845, sample SAMN11283421) | freshwater sediment metagenome | isolation source: river sediment | host: Sediment | place: India: Jajmau, Kanpur | collected 2015-12-17 ...
GCACCTGTGATAATTGTTGGAAGAGTAATCAAACTCATGGCATTATTGGAGAAGACACCATAAGAAGAGGTGGCTTCAGATAACGAAACCCCAATGGCTAGAAGACGGTTGGTGATAATCATGGAATCTGCCAAAAGAAATGTGGGTAATCCGATACCGGCGAAACTAATTGGGATCGCATATTGTAAGATTTTTCGGTAGATTGCTTTCGAAGTATATCTTCTTTTCGGTTTGCTATCTGCCATAGGCATCGTCTGCTGTTGAAACAGGTGGCGTAAGTAAAGGGAAGCTCCGATGGCTCCGGCAGCCGCCCCAAGGGTAGCCCCCGCAGCTGCATAAGTTAAGCCAAATGGCTTGAAAAGCCAAGCCAAACTTAACATCACCAAAATTCGGAACCCTTGTTCGATTAATTGAGAGATCGCGTTGGGCTTCATGTTCTGCAAGCCCTGAAAATAACCCCGATATACCGCTTGGAAGGAGGTTAAAAATGCAGTAGGAGCTAATGCGATGTAGGAGAAAAGAGCTCTGCTGTCGCTATGAACCCATAAGGCCATAGGATAGGCCACTAAAAATAACAAAAGAGTTCCTGCCATGCCTAGATATAGACTGAGCTTCATACCTAAGTGAAACACTTTATTGGCGTGGTATTCATCTTTTTTGGCCCGAAATTCAGAGACTAGTTTGGATATAGCAACATTGAAACCGATGGATGAAAAAGATAAGATGATAGCAAAAAAGGGATATGGGTAATTGTAAATGCCGACGCCCTCTTCACCGATCAGCCATAAAAGGAAGATTTTAGAAAACACTCCGAGAAGTTGACTGATCAATCCTGCTATACTCAAGATCATCGCACCGGTCAAAAAAGATTGCTTTTCTAATCGTCTTTGAGGAAATATCTCCACTACATCACCTCCTAATACCAGTAATCTTACCTCATCGGCAGGTCTTTGTCCATATTTTGCAGAATATTTATTATAGTGTGGAACCAATGAAAGAGGTGATGTATTGGTCGAAGAGCATATGCCATTGAAGACTTCATACAAAGAGCCAATCACCTACTGTTTTTTGCTCGAATTGCCCCATACATGCCATATTGAAGTAGGGAAAATGGGAAACATTTCTTTTCCCGGTGGAGTATATGCCTATATTGGGAGTGCTAAAAGAAACGCACAGCATCGATTGAATAGACATTGGATGGGTACTGGAAAGAAGAAATGGCACATCGATTTTCTAAGAGCACAGAGTCAACCAATCGCAATATGGGCTTTCAATCAGACTTTTCTTCAAGAATGCAAGCTGGCAGAAGCAATGGATAGTTTGTCCATGGCGAATATTCCACGGTTCGGTTCTTCCGATTGTCATTGTCCATCCCATTTATACTATTGTGAAAGTGAAGGAAAGGTGGATACAATTCTAGCGAACTTTGTAGAGGCACTAATATTTTATGCGAAATACGAAAGGAGTCTATTATGAGAGAGAATGTAAAAGATTTGCAGTTATTGTTTGAGAGAAGAAGCATTCGACGATTTACCGGGGAGAGTATTCCTAAGGATCATTTGCTTTTGATTTCAGAAGCAGGATTTGCAGCGCCATCTGCATCCAATCGACGGCCCTGGCATATTACGATCATTACGAATCGGGAGATGCTGGATAAGCTGGCCGAGGTAAATCCTTATGGAAAGATGCTCACAAAAGCAAGTGCTGCTTTTCTGGTCAGCGGTGATCGTCATCGAATGTATGAGGGCGAAGCGAAAGAATTTTGGATTCAAGATTGCTCGGCTGTGACCCAAAACGTTTTGTTAGCTACTCAAGCACTAGGTTACGGTGCGGTATGGATTGGGCAACATCCGCTCAAGAGCAGGGTAGAGTCAGCAAAAGAAATTGTTCTTCTTCCGGAACATTTGGAGCCACTCAGTCTTATCGCGATAGGTGTTCCAGATGAAAAGAAAGAAGCACGAACTCAATGGGAAGAAAGTCAAGTTCTGTGGCGGGAATCATAGATAGCCAAAAGCACACCAAGAGGTGTGCTTTTTATTATTAACAGTGGTTGATCCAATCCTGGATTTTTGAGGATTCTTGACTATGTGCCAAAGCTAAGCTTAATAAAACACGGGCCTTCTGAGGGTTGAGATTGTCGGCAGTTAGAATTCCCTTTTCTTCCTGAGTGGGCTTAGCCGGTCCGACTAAACCTGCTCCTGTTCTTGACCCAATGAGCACAACTAGGCCGGCCTGAACTGCTTTTTCCAAGGAAGCACCCATTGCTCGAGTAATCGCACCTGCCCCAGCTGCAGCAACTACAATACCTTTTGCCCCTGCAGATTGGTATGCTTCAATAGCAACTCCATCCGCCATGATATGCGAATAAGCAATATCCACACGGGGCAGATCGGTAATTTCACTGATATCGAAAATCGTCTGATAGGTGTGGAGACGAGAGGGTTGATGATAGAATCGCACCTCATCCCCTTTGACAAAGCCCAATGGACCACTATACAAGCTTTGGAAGGTTTCGACCTTATTCGCGTTGCTTTTGGTCACGTCTCTAGCACAGTGAATTTCGTCATTTAAAACAACTAACACACCTTTTCCTACAGCTTCCGGGTCCATAGCGACTCGCACTGCATTGAGTAAATTCAAAGGGCCATCAGCAGATAATGCTGTTGCTGGTCGCATAGAGCCAACCACCACCACCGGGCGAGGATCTTTCACGGTCAAATGAAGGAAATAAGCAGTCTCTTCCAATGTATCGGTTCCGTGGGTGATAACGACTCCACTAAGACTACTGTCTTCCGAAAATTTCAGATTTATTAGGTTCGCCAAACGCAACCAATCTTGATGAGTGATGGCTATCGAGCCGATGTTTAAGAATTGAATTGCTTCAATCTCTGCCAATTCGTCAATACCGGGAACACTGTCCAAGAGAGCTTCCACAGAGATTTCTCCCGGCCGATAATTTGTTGTTTTCCCTGGCGAACCTTTTCCTGCAATGGTTCCCCCGGTAGCTATCAACAAAATTTTCGCTTTATTACTTGACATGATTCTAAATTCCTCTCGGGAATCCATGCGATTCCACTTCTTTGCGTATGTTTTCATCCGAAAACCATTGAACCAACCATAGCTGTTTTTGCATCGGTATAAAGAAGCGACATCCATCCTCGGTGATTTCAATTACCTCTTCTTGCGCTAAATAACCACCGGACGTGTCTACCCCAAACTCGAGAGTGAAAATCTGACCTTGTTCCAATACATGATAAGGACGATTGCCGTATCTTTCCCATCTGGGACCCAGCACCGAACCTCCATCGTGTGCCCAAATGCCAACTTGGTGACCTAAGGCATGCTGATATACAGGATAACCGCGTTCCTCTAAAAAGGTACGTACTGCTTGATCAACCTGCCAACCCGGAATACCCGGTTTGATGACAGACGCCGCCAAACGGATTCCGTCTTGAACTGTTTCAAAAGCTTTCTGAATATCGGGCGGTGCGGTGGTTTCGCCTGGTTTTAGGATATACCAGCATCGTTGATAATCAGAACAATAACCATCTTTCTTTATCCCAAAATCCAAATGAAGAACATGGCCGGGTTCGACCAAAGTATCATCCGGTTTTGCGTGCCCGGCAGTCATCTTAGGACCGGATGTAATCCCAGGATCATCATGCCAGTTCCATGATGCGCCTAAATGGCGTTCTGCCATCTTGTTATGCATGAAATCTGATATGTTACGAAGGGTCCAACCAGGTCGAAGTTCTTGCGTCAACAAGCCAAACAGCTCTAAAGTTTCCCAAGCAGCTGCAACGATTCTCTTTTTCTCTTCTCCGGTTTTACATTTTCTCAAATGGTCAATGATAGGCTCTGCCGAACAAAATCGGGTTTCCCACTCGGGTAAATATGTGGCAAGTTTTATAAACATGCCATGACTTAACCCATCTGCAGAGACAGAATCCACAGAATAATTGAGCGCGATGTTTAAAGGATTCTCTTTCAGCAATTCGGCTCTTAGTGGAGTACGAAAAGACTCTACATAAGGTATGACTTCATCGTAGATACCTAAGCTCTTATAATTTCCGTGATCACCAGCACCGAGGATGGCTACTTTTCTTCCGTTTTTGTAAAGAAGGAAGGCAGCTTCCCACACGACATGACCATCACCTGCAAGGAAAGTCATGGCTGGATCTCGGTTCTCAATAGTCTCTCGAACATAAGTGCACCAACAATCAATAGAGAGTAGTTTCATCATTTCGGTGGCTTGTTCCAGTTTCTCATGAATCAGTTTGGATTGTTGCATAGTATCTCCTTTCATATCAACGAAGTATAACGATGGATTATCCATAAAAGTGTTAAGAAGATTGGTTGATGAAGCAAGTATAAGATGAGGGAATTTCTACCTATCCATTGAAGTATAGGAATCTGGAGCTGAGGGTACATGGATTTCTTGTCTGCATAAAGCCATTTACCCAAGAGAATTCCAATTAGGGTGTAAGCAACAAAAGGGAAAATCGGAAAGTAATCGCTACTCCTAAATCCGGGGTACGTCATACCAATGGGAAACAACCAAGTGATGTTTGTCGAAACTGACGAAAAAAAAGCCCCTGCTCCCCAACTAATAAAAGTCATGAGGAGTAAGATACCATTGGATAAATGAACAAAGAAGTAAGATAAGAACATGGTGGTCGCTAAAAAGTGTAATGTGCCAAAAAGGACAAAATAATCTGGATTCTGAAGGTATGTGAACACGGTAACCATGAGGGCCGCGATCCCGACTTTTGCCGCTCGTTTTAGAATGTTCTTACTAAAATGAGTACTGATGCCTGCCAATACAAAAAAAACAGGTGCAGCAAGAGCAGCTAGTCTTAAAGACAGATGATTCAAATCAAAAGGTTTTCCATAGAAAAACACCAAGTCATAAATGAAATGATAATAAATCATTGCCATGACGGCTAGCCCACGAAGAATATCGATTTCGTGAATGCGAGGGGGATTCTCCTTCATGAGATTGTTCTCCTAACTGGAATCGTTACCGACTGTATTTCTACTATATCAAAATTCTATTTCTAAATAAGAAATCCTGCCTGGTTTGTACTTGTCAGGAAGAAGGAGTTTGGGCAGTCATTTGAGAAAATAAAAATGAAACATACAATAAGGAGGAACACGAATGCAAACCATAGTCATTAAGAATGCAAAAATCTATACCATGACCGAGCTAGGGATTATCAAGGGTGAAGTTCTTTTGGTGAATGGAAAGATTAAGGAAATTGGAGCTAGTGTCCAAGTGCCTGAAGGTGCTAAAGTCATCAATGCGAAAAACCACATCGTTACTCCGGGACTCATTGACGCACACTGTCATATTGGTATGATTGAAGACTCAATTGGCTTTGAAGGATCCGACGTAAACGAGGCAATCAGCCCAAATACTTCTCAAGTACGTGGAATTGATGGATTTAATCCCATGGACCGTACGGTAAAAGAAGCCTTATCCGGTGGAGTCATTACAGCGGCAACCGGACCGGGATCTGCCAATGTATTGGGAGGTACCTTCTTCGCCTGCAAACTTCATGGAGATTGTGTAGATGACATGATTATCAAAGATCCCATTGCCATGAAGTGTGCTTTTGGTGAGAATCCGAAACGAGTGTACAGTGGTCAGAAGAAAATGCCTTCTACCCGTATGGGTACCGCTGCTGTGATGAGAGAAGCGTTAGTTGCTGCTGGCAACTACATGAAAAAAGTGGAAGATGCTGCCAAAGAAGGGAAAGCTGCACCGGATCGCAACTTACAGCATGAATCGCTGATTCCTGTTTTAAAAGGGGATATTCCTTTAAAAGCACATGCTCATCGAGCCGATGATATCTTTACATCCATCCGTATCGCGAAAGAATTTGGAGTAAAAATCACCCTCGAACATTGTACTGAAGGACATCTCATTGCGGATAAAATAGCAGAATGGAAACTTCCAGCCGTTGTAGGTCCTAGCTTTGGTCATAGAACAAAATTTGAGTTGAAGGAGAAAGGCTTTGCTACACCCGGAGCACTGTCAAAAGCAGGTGTAAAAGTTGCAATCTGTACCGATAGCCCTGTAGTTCCGTTAGAAAGTCTACCCCTCATGGCTGGCATGGCAGTGGCAGAGGGCATGGATGAAATCGAAGCAATGAAAGCGATTACCATAAATGCTGCAGAAATAATTGGCGTTGAAGATCGTGTGGGCTCGTTAGCGATTGGCAAAGATGCTGACGTTGTCATCTGGAACAAGCATCCATTTGATAATGGCGCAAAACCGACGACTGTTATCGTGAATGGCGAAATCGTCATCGGATAATTAGAAAAAAGGAGATTACACCTGTAATCTCCTTTTCGTTTGGAGGGGAGTCTTTGGAATATTTAGATTTGACGCATCGGTTACATAGTAACATCAATGTTTACCCCGGCACACCAAAACCAGTTATCGAGGATGTACATCATGTGAAGACCGACGATTTTGCTGAGAAGAAACTAACTTTGTATTCACATCATGGTACACATATTGATTCGCAACGACATGTGTTTGACGAAGGAAGCTTTTTAGAAAGTGTACCACTGGACTGTTTTTTTGGCACAGGTATTGTGCTAAGAGTTCACGATTGGGCAATACTCGAATCTATCCATTCTGAAGAACTGCTTCGTAGAATACCCGCTCTGATTGATGCTGATTTTTTGCTGATTGATAGTGGTTGGGGTAAGCATTGGGGTACGCCTATCTATGATCAGTACTCTCCCAAAGTCTCAGCGGATATCATCCATTGGTTAGTTGAACATAAAAAGAAGGGTATTGGAATTGATGCCCATTCCATCGATTCAATGTATGGTCTAACCAATCACCGCATCGCTTTGTCCGGAGCTTTGCTTATCCTGGAGAATTTAAATCAGGTCCATCTCTTGCCCGAGACATTGTTTCATATTACGGCATTGCCGCTTTTATATGCGGAAGCAGATGGTGCACCGGCTAGAATAGTAGCACAATGGAGGACTTAAAATTGGTGAAAGCATTGAAAGATATGGCTGCACCGGAATGCAGAATCAGCACAGGTCTGATGGTATCTTGGAAGCAATACTATTGTTTTGCGACAAGCCAACCTGCCTACTGGGAAAAAACATCAGAGAACAAAACCATCATTCATTGTATTGGGATCGGTGGTGGATTGGAAGGAAACGAGGGTTTCATGGAAGCGGTTCAAAGGGAAGCGTTGGAAGAATCCTCCGCTTCCATCCGCATAATGGAGCCGCCTGCAAAGAAGACTCTATATTGGGGACATAACCAAGAACCGATGTGGATGGTTGGCCCATGGTCAGATAGTGAAGTGTCTCCACTTCTCGTATGGCAGCGAGAGTGGATTGTTAGAAAACCGAATCAAGAACCGTATTTACGGAAGTGGTTTACACCTGTGTATTGGGCAGAATTTCAAGCAGAACCTCAAGCTTCTATGGAGAATCCAGCCATCATATTTGTACCGAAGCATTTGTTCCCCTGTCTACTTCATCCCATGTCTTATGAGCAAGCAGAGCAAGAAGGTATTGTGGTGAGAGGAACGGGGATACCGCCTTTTGACAAAATGGTGATTGGTTTGTCGGGTTCCGCTTATTATACTGCGCAGGTATGGGATAAATTGATGAAGGTAAATTAGAAATAACCTTGATGAGCGACAAACTCATCAAGGTTATTTTCTCTTAACATCTTAAATCAGGCCACACACTCGTACGACTTCAACCCCATTTTTCTCCCAGACAGATAAAATCTGATTGAAGCCTAGTGAGTCGCTAGCCATATGACCGGCAACAATAATATTGCTCTTGTTATGTTTCTTCATGCCTTCAATCACTTCTGGTGTGGCATGCATGCAAATGAAAGTGCCAATACCGGCATCGGAGCAAGCCATATACTCCTCAAGGCTCGGTGCGCCAACACCATACATTTCAACATAAATTCTTCCGGCGAAACTGCTTGGTGAGCCAACCCAAACTTCGGGCTGCTGTCCTTTTAAAGCTTCTTTATATTCCCGTATGGTCAATAATTCGTCCATAACATCTTGTACTGTGCAGCGCGGATTGCGTGCAAAGAGTTGATCCAGAACCTGTTGTGCATGCTTCTCAGCCAACATATCTGCAGGAGTGTGTAATGCCAGCGCATTGATATCCAACAGTTTCGCCATGCTGGGAAATTGTTCTCTGTTGCGAGAATGGGTGGCTTGATGCGATTTTTCTTTGCGTGCATATGCAAGTTTCTGAGCTGCGTTAATGGGAACTCCACATTCCATGAGCTTTTTCATATGATCTCTACCAAACAACTCACCAATATCTGGATGAGTAATTCCATTTGGATGATGCAATGCAACACAGTCAAACCCAGTTTGTTTCGCGATGGCCAATTCTGCGGTCGTCATATCGATTCCAGCCATGACACGTTTAATATCTTTGCCGTTGTCATAAATCATACCCGAGTCTTCCGGCATCACATCAAGTTGGTTTAAATCAAGCGCAACCTGAAGCATTTCTTTCATTTTCATTAAAATCTACCTCCTCATTTTTTCTCCTTAGGGATTTCGCGGTGTAGCAAAGAAATCCTTTGAGAAGCGAAAAGTTTTTTGTTACGAGGCATACATATTTTGTATATGTTAGATTGACAGGTACTACAAAAAAGCGAGTGAACCTAACGAAGATTGAACGTGTCATATCACTAGAAAAGTCGTTTCGGGTTGGAAGGTAAATGTTTTTGAGTTGGGAAGGAACGTCTCTGTTATATCACGAATGTAACGATATATCATATTTGTGGAGGTTAAGACATGGTAGAACATACGAGTAGAGCTGTTAAAATTTGTGATACCACCTTGCGTGATGGACATCAATCCTTAATGGCGACGCGTTTAAAAATGGAAGATATGATTCCTTTGTTGGATTCAATGGATGAAGTGGGATTTTATTCGGTGGAATGTTGGGGCGGAGCAACCTTCGACTCTTGTCTGCGTTACCTCAATGAGGACCCATGGGAAAGATTGCGGACATTCAGAAAACACTTTAAGAAAACAAAACTGCAAATGTTGCTTCGTGGTCAAAACTTACTCGGTTACAAACCATATCCCGATGATGTCATCGAATTATTCATTAAGAGAATGGTCGCCAATGGTATGGATATCGTTCGAGTTTTTGACGCCTTGAATGACTTAAGAAACCTAGAAACGTCTATTCGCGTAGCAAAAGCAGAAGGTGCACATGTACAAGGTTCTGTGGTGTATACCACTAGTCCAGTTCACGATGCAGCGATGTATGCGAAGCTAGCCAAGGAATTAGTACAAATGGGAGCAGATTCCATCTGTATTAAGGATATGGGAGGAATCATTTCCCCCACTGCTGCAGCCGCTATTGTTACGAACATAAAGAAAGTAGTGCAGGTTCCTGTGGAAGTACATACTCATTATACATCAGGGATGGCTGGTGCTGCTTATTTGAAAGCGGTCGAAGCCGGTGCCGATATCATTGACACTGCGTTATCTCCATTGGCAATGGGTACCTCCCAACCGGCTACCGAAACATTGGTAGCTATGCTCAAAGATACTCCGTGGGATACAGGACTTGATGTAGCAAAAATGTATCCGATTAGTGCAGATCTGCGTAAGAGTCTAAAAAAATACAATATTAAATACGATGTTGTCGGTGGAGTGGACGCCAATGTATTGACCTACCAGGTTCCTGGTGGTATGATGTCGAATTTTGCCGAACAACTCGGTCCCAATATCGATAAATTACCGGCTGTACTTGAGGAAGTTCCTAGAGTCCGCGCAGACTTAGGTTATCCACCATTAGTAACTCCTTCCAGCCAAATGGTTGGTTCACAGGCTGTGTTAAATGTTCTTTCCGGACAGCGTTATAAAATGGTCACTAACGAAGTGAAAGCATATTTGGGTGGGCAATATGGTCAAGCTCCCGGTGAAGTGGATGAAGCATTCAGAAAATCCATTATTGGTGATGCCCCTGTTCTGACCCATCGATATGCTGACGATTTGGAACCTGGTCTTCCTGCTGCCAGAAAAGAAATCGGCTACCTCATGGAAAATGACGAAGACTTGCTATCTTATGTTGCATTTCCAGCGGTAGCAGAAAAATTCCTTAAGGAAAGAATGGCTGGAAGAACACGTACGGACTATGCTATTGCAGATGAAAATGAAAAAGACGGGAAAAAAGGCGTATATCCTGTCCAATAATATAGTGATTTTAGGGCAGACTTATCAATAATACATCTGCCCTTTTTTTAGAAAGAAAGGTGATTGACATGGATGATAAGAAGTTAACTGAATTTCTGCAAAAGGAATTCCAAGAAAGCAATGTTCCGGGAGCTCAGGTATTTGTTCAGGATTCATGTGGGGAGACCTTTTCCTTCGTTTATGGATTTGCCGATGCTGAGAAGAGCAAACCGATCAACGAAGAAACCATCTTTGGAATTGCCTCTATGAGTAAGTCGTTGACTTGCACTGCAATTTCGATTTTGGAGCATGAAGGAAAAGTCTCTTGGAAAGATCCGGTTCGGAAGTTCTTTCCTCAGTTTAGCCTTCCCGGTATACCCCCGGAAGCAATCCTTTTAGAACATTTAGCGATGCATACCACAGGAGTGCCCCCACTGCCGATTTTGTCTTGGTCAATCGCTCAACACACCGAACCAGATCCTTGGGAGATGAAAGAATACCAAGAACTGAAGCAAGAAGCAACATCGGCGATGGGTTCGATTGACGAAATCATTGAGTACCTTGCTGAAGGCAACTACAAATTGCTTGGACAACCAGGTGAATATAGAAGTTATTTAAATGAAGGGTATGCGCTTCTCTCTTCGGTTGTGGATATCGTCGCACAACAACCCTTGGAAGAATTCTTAAGAGAAAGGGTTTTTATTCCATTAGGGATGAAGCATACCACCTTTGACCTAGAGGAAGCCAAAAGCATCTCCTCAATAACCGATCTTTTTTCGAAAGTTGATGGCGACATCAAAGTATCTCAAATATGGGATGAAGCTCCCCCCTATAGAGGATGTGGGTGGGTAAAATCCACTGCAAGTGACATGGTTCGTTATTATCGTTGTTTGGCGCTACATGGGAAAGAGGGCTCCCAACAAATCTTGCCAACAACTGTAGCAGATAGGATGTTTGGCCCGCGCTTTGAAACAACGGAAGAAGGCACATATTGCTTTGGCTTAAACAAACGCTTGCTACACCAGAGTATCGTTTGCGATCACTCAGGTGGGTTGAAGGGTGTTGCTTCTCGAGGGGGTTTCATGGAAGGCACAGGATTTGCAGTAACCATACTAACGAATTTAGGTAGTTATAATACGACACCGGCGTATAATGCGCTCTTCAATGCCAAATGGAACCTTCCCCTCGAAACAGAGCATGTTTTTTGTATGCCGACCCAGTCTCAGTTTTTTACACCGGATTTTTATACGGGTCGCTTCTCCATTCGTGAAGGAAAAAATGTGGAAATTGAAATCGTTTTCACGGAACAAGATGGATTGCATTTTGTTACTGAAGGTCTGAAGTATCGCTTAACTCACTGTGGGGGTTCTGATTTTCTCATGATTCCGGATGGCGGCAAAAGCAAAGATGCCATCGTTTTAAAGGCATACATCAGAAACGGAAAAACTTGGGCTTATCGACGTGGCTCAAGAATGTTGCAAAGAGTGGAATAACAGGCAGATGATAGCCAACCCTTATGAAGGATTTCGAAAAGGGCTGGCTATATTTTTTTTAATTTGTGGTTGACAAAGAAAAACGGCTGTGTTATTATTACAAGGCACTCACAAAAAAGAACCTTTTGCGAGGCAACAG
>ERZ1645189.264-NODE-264-length-11841-cov-4.145681_pt1 | contig 11841 bp, 12 predicted proteins | sample MGYA00575350_ERZ1645189 | MGnify/ENA primary metagenome ERZ1645189 (study PRJEB40845, sample SAMN11283421) | freshwater sediment metagenome | isolation source: river sediment | host: Sediment | place: India: Jajmau, Kanpur | collected 2015-12-17 ...
CCAAGTGTGAGTGGCTATCGTTGCTGTCGTGTCAGACCAGAGGGGAGCGAGGTCGTTGAGCATGACTGTATCATAAATGTTCTGCAACGCCTGCATTTCGTTATTAGTCAGCAGCTCCAGATCAAGGCTGTCAAGCATGATAATCACATCATTGATTTTCATGAAGGCCGTCCTGAGAGGGTCGCCCGTGCCATCGTTGGCTGTCGTTCCGATGTTCACGGTGTCAAGGGCACGGGAGAGGCTGAATGGGTTACTGATAAAGTCCTTTACCGTCCTGTCGATCCTGAATACCTGGATAAGGACAAAGACGGCGAAGGCGATTGATGTCACCGACAGCGCAATCCTTCCCCAGTTGATTTTCTTTTCTTCCATGACTACCCGGCATAAGCGATTAGCACCACGTTTGCGGCAACGGTCAGGCTATCTACTGGGTGAATAAAGGTCAGTATCTCGGTCACGCTTGACAGATCCTCGCCGACAATGTTATTCACGGCAGGCAGGTCGATAGCCGTCTTTCCTTCGGGCTTAATCTGAAGGGCGGAGATGGCAGCAGCAGCCCCGGTCACGACCTTTATCATGCACACACCCCGAATAAGCGTCCCGGCCGACACGGAATAATCACCGGCTGCGTTGATTATCTGGCAGCCACCGGCTCCTGAAAGTTTACCTAACTCATTCATATCTTTTGTTTTAAATTGTTATCAGTCTGTTACTCCGAGGCTTGCAGTTGTAGTAAGGGAAAAGTGAACTGTTGGCCTCAATGTATTTCTTGCAGTCCTCCCAGTATTGCATGGCGGTTTCGACGGCGAGATCCCGCAGGTTCTTTTTGTCACCCTGACTGGCCGGCTGGCTGTCCTCATTACTCTTTGTGACGAAGCCCGTGAACGTGTCCTCAAGGTTGTCGACGATGTAATTGGCAAAAAAGAAGTTTGCGAGGACGTATTTCAGCCCGTCAAAAGTGTACGTTACGCCGTTATAGGTAAAGGTGCCACCGGCTAAAAGGGCAGCATTGGCGGTTGACGCAGGATTCTGAATCAAATCCTGGAACATATCATAACCAAGCAAGGGTTTTAAATCCTTGACCTGCGTCAATTCTGCAAGCCTGTCGAACTTCCGGGTGAGGTTATTGGCTGAGATGGGCCGGATTGTAGTCTGATCATCAGATGTCCAAAGTAGGTTCATGGCTGTACGGGTGTTGGTGTGGGCGCTGCTTCTTTCGGTGTGCCAAGCATCTTCTCTGCCGTTGCGGTGTCAACGCCGTATATCTCCTCAAGGATTGCAATGCCGGCAGTTCTGTCTGTAGTGCCGGCGGCAACGGATTTCTGAAGCTCAAGGAGTGCCGTTACGCCACCGACAGAGCCTTTAAGCAATGCCTGTGATTCACGTTTCTTTGCAAGTGCGGGATCTTCTTCCACTCCGCCGGTGTTGAAGTCAAGCTCCTGAATAGTCCAGTCCCTGCCACGCAGGGCCGGGTCAATAAAGTTCTTGAACAGCTCATTAAAAATCTGAGTGACCTTCATCCGGGCGTCAACCGTCATGGCGTTGTAGAATTCCGCCGCTTGCTTCAGGGCTTCCCCGGAGGTAGTGCCGAGCTGTGAGGTTTCATAGTCAATAAGTATCTGAGGGATGGCGTTAAAAGCCTTCCTGATGGCATTCTGCGTTGAGCTTTCGTAGCCCTCGAACATCTTGTCATTGATGTTCTGCTCAATCTTTTCGAGCTTGACGTTTTCACCATCAATGATTTTACCGTCCGTGCCGAAGCTACCCTCAAGGACCATCATTGCCTTTTCATGGTCGCCTCCCATGAAGCCCTGCATCTTCTTTACAAAGTCGTCAGCTTCATCGTCGGTGTTAAACTTGGTGTGATGAATGATGTACTTCAGGAAAAAGCCACGTCTTAACTCGCCGTTCTTAAAGATGGCTATCTGCGATTCCGTGTCAGCGTCCCACTTCGTGACGTCGATAGGGGAGAGAGGGTATATATATTCGTCGTCAAGGAACGAATAATACATCTGTCCCTTCCACTTGCCGAATGATCCGGCAGCGGCGACCTGTGCGTCAATGACAGCCTTGAGAGGGTTCCACGCATCGACGGCAATGTATTTGCCCCTTTCGAGTTTAGGTCCCTTCCACCTGTCCCAGTTGTTGTAAACGACAATCTTTGCGCTGAAGTCCCGGTCATCCATGTCGCCTAACCGGCAGTACCGGAATGGCTCAATGCGAAATGCCGAAGGGTTGTAACCGGTGAACTGCGCCCGGACGTACACCCCGTTAAACTTTGCTATTGAAGCTGCAATTTTCCGCAGCAGCTCCAATGCGGTGATGCTTCTGAAATTATCCTTGCCGACGATAACCGTGTTCAGGCTTTCATCTGCGAAGCCCTGACCGGAGAGAAACCGGGCGTACATGCCGGCAGCGGCCTTTGCCGTGACGGATGAATTAATAAGCCTCTCCATGCGTGACGGATAGGCGTTATCTATGTCGTAGGATATTATGCCGTCAACCTTGACGGGCTTTAAAGTAAAAGGAGCAGGGAGGTCAACGAGCGTCAACCTCCGTGTTCCGCTTGACGAATGTCTTTCAACTGATCGGCGTTCTGATACCTGGTCCATGAGCTTTAGGTATCATTATTTCTTTTTTCTGGGAGCCTTCGGTTTGGCCTCTGCTGCCGGGGCAGCTTCTGCGGGCTCATCTTTGATGATGAAATTCCCTGCAGCCTTCGGGAACTTAGCCAGATAATCTTCGGCTATCGCATCGGTCATGGTCGAAGCGTTATAGCTCTGGCCGTTGTGAACGATAAAGATTCCGGGTTTAAGCTGGTATTTCATGTTTGATAGTTTTTTTTCTATTTTGACGCCTTCGAGTTGCAGTCTGCGGTAGTAGTTCCTGCAGGAGCTGTCGCATGAACTCACGGGTGCGCCACCGTAAAAGAGATTTCTTGTATAGCTCACCACCGCCTGCCTGAGAAGAGGGGTCCGTAAGACCTCCTCTATCTCATGGCTAAGCAGTTCAGTGAGGGGAATCATAGCTTATGATTCAAGTGCGACAAGTGCGGCAAGTGAGGTGGCGTAAGAGGTATCCCAGAACACGTACCGTGAATGAGATTCTTCCTCGCCGTCCCTTGTTGCGAACTCGTAGGTGGGAATACCGTTATTGTCGTTTGCCCGGTAGCTCAGTCCCGAAGGATGAAGCCCCGTTTCAAGGCCGAAGATGACAAAGCAGCCCTGGGTTTTCTTACCCTTCAGCTCAGCGACAATGACAATATCTGTCATGTCATCCATTGCCTTCACTCCCGCAGCACTGCGGTCATAAGGCTGAAAGCTGAAGTAATGCTTGAAAGCATTCGGCAAGTTATCGGCAATAACAGCATCAGCACCGATGTTGGCCTCTTTCTTGACAGCGGTCACGGGATAAGCCAGCGTTACACCTGACATTGCTATCGCAGTGCAAAGGGTTTCCGTGGTACCGTCCATCGTGAAGGTTGCATCGGCCCGGTTGATCGCCCACATCTTCGGCTCAAGGCCGCCTGATGGCCTGTTTGTACAGGAGTTGGTGACCGCTGCTGCTATTTTGGATGCGCATGCCATAGCCGTCTTATTTTGTAGGTAGGACGTTTATGAACAATGACTTCACCCACATAGTATCCGAGGGCGTAACTGTAAACCTCAGATACGGGTACGACAGGGGCGAGCTGGTGATATTGCCGATAATGGTAGTATCTGCGCCGTTGCCTGTGTATGAAACGGTGGTGATAGTCTTGTAATACGCATTGTCAAGCGATCCCGCAAGCACAACGGTGGCTGTGTTACTCCCGGTATTGTCAAGGAGTTTCACGCCATAGCTGTAGTAGTACGGGGCTTCGACGTCGAGCTTCACAACATAGTTGTAGGCAGCTGTCTTGCGGGCCTGGGTCACGAGATAGTAACCAGCGAGGCCGCTTTTCTTGATGGTTGCATCCTGTGCGCTCACAGCAAATATGCCAGCCAGCAGGAGAACAAATAATGCGAAGATCTTTTTCATTGCTGTTTCCTCCTTTCTGTTAGTATGCTGCGCCACACATTGCTTCCTCAAGAACCTTCACGTCGATGTAGAATGCACCGTCGAGATAGTGGCTCCTGGTCACCTTGTCGTAGAAGGCATCAAGCCTTGTCATGCTCTCCTCGTCGGAAGTTCCGATAGGAACGTTATCGATCGGGGTGAGGATCATCCTGTGCGGGTACAGGAGAGTGTCGCCGAGGTCGTTCCAGGTCCTGATGTTGCGGTCCCAGTCATTGCGTACCTCAATCGGAATGCCCCTGTAGGATGCTTTGGTGCTGCCCTGCTCTGTCCTGTCGAGGGAGAAAGCGAGAGATTTGTCCTCAAGGAAGTCGCTCCAGTTGTTCCACAGTGAACGGGTCATCTGGAATTTCAGACCCTGCACGTCGAACACCCTTGAATCGATCTCATTGTAGAGATAACGCATGGCCTGAAGGGCACGGTCACTTGCAAGTGCAAGCTGTGCGGCTTCGGTTGCGAGAGCGTTCTCAGCAATGGTGTACCTCTTAACGGTTGCGCTGGCAAAAATCTGCTGCCACAGGCCGTTAATCATTGTCAGGAATGCAATGTCTTTCCCTGCGGTGATGTAACCACCATTAGCCACGAGGGCTGCGCTGGTGTCACCAAACTGGGAGATACGGAGGATTGCCTCGGTCACGGCGTCAATACCACGGTCGGTAATGAAAGCCATCATTTCGTTGTCAACATCTTCCCATGTGCCGAGGGCTATGCGTGAGCGTTTCCACATCTTGAAAAGCTGTGAAACGTCACCCTGGCAATGAGTGAGACGGAAGTCAACGAGTGCGGGAGCCCAGTATTTCTCGGTAAGGTTAACCTTCTCCGAGCTGGCGTTAGGAGTACAGCCTGAAGAAACCTTACCTACTGCGCCTATGAGGCCGTAGAAAGGAATCTGCGTCTGCATCTGGATACCGGTCTGTATTCCATGCACGTTTGAAATCTGCGGCTTGGAATAGACCTTTTCGAAAATTGCCTGAGACACCGATAGCGCTTCCTGCGCATTCAGTGTCAAATCAGCGGTGTCAACAAGTGATGCCATTATTTACTTGATTTAAAGGGTTTGCGTACTGTTTCCCCGCCCTCTCCACCGGCAGGAGGTTCTGATCTGAAGCCTTTGATGTCAGAGGTGATCTGCGCCTTGAAGTCAGCCAGGTCCTGCTGCACTGCAGCGAGGGTATCCTGTGCCTCTTTCAGAGCTGCGTCACGTTCTGCAAGCTGTGCTTTCAGCGTGTCGTTCTCGGTCTTGAGAGCAGCGTCCGGTTCGGGATCTGCTGCCGGGGCTTTGATCTCTGTCACCTTGCCGCCGGAGCATACATAGATGGTCCCGTCGGGCATGGTGTATTCACCTTCGGCCGGAGCACCGTCAACGGTACAGGGAGTTCCCTCCTGTATGTCACCGGCCTCCTGTATGTCCTCTCCGAAGTCAAGGTTCTTGTCGTCGGCAGTCTTCAGGACAAGGGCCTTGATCAGCCCCTGCTTCTTGAAAAACGCCTTGATCTTGGAGAGGATGCTGTTGCCCTTCTCCTCAATCTTGTCATTGAGTTCTTTTTCTGTCATATTGAATTTGTTAATTAATGCCACTGCTTTGAGCTGCGTCACCTTCACGGTTGCAAAGCCTTTGCTTATTGCCTCGTCAGCATTCAGGTATGTTTCCTCGTTCATCATGACTTTGAGGTCATCAACTGATTGCCCGGTTTTGGAGGCGTAAAAAGCGGCCATACGGTCCTCCTCCTTGCGAAGCTGGTCGGCATACTTCTGCACATCATCAGCATTGCCCCCGGCAAAGCCCCACGGGTTGTGAATCATGAGCTGCGAGTTTTCGGTGATGCGTCTTTCGTCCCCGGCTAAAAAGACAACTGTTGCAATGGATGCAACCAGCCCTTCAGCCTGAGTTATAATCTTCTTGCCTGTTGCCCGGATGACGTCGTGCATTGCAAAGCCCTCATATACGTCACCGCCCATTGAGTTGATATGCACAATGAGTGTATCAGCCTCCTTGTTGTTGGTGAGCTGATTGCTTATATCTTTAAGATTGACTTCGCCGTATTTTCCTGGTTCGTCGTCCTGCCAGGGACTTACTATTCCGTAAACGTAAATATGACCTTCCATACTGCTATGTCGTAGTAGAAATACTACGTTGTTTTACATTGACAAAAATACGTCATAGGCATTGCGAAGTCCACAGGGAAATACTATCTTTGTCCAAGTCTGGACAAAACAATGAACCAAAACAACGAAGAGCCTGATTTTCAGTCGTTACTCGAAGGGGTGACAATAGAGATAAGAAACTACCGGGATAACATCAAAGATTCCCGCAGGGCACTGCGACACTGCGCACGGGATGAGCGCAGGATGTACCGCAACGTCATCAGGTACAACCGCAAGCAGCTGCGGCAGGCAAAACTAAAACGACGTCTTATTGAGGCTCAGGTCTCATCAACCTGGTGGATGTGGCTGATTGCTGCCATCCTCTGCGTTGTCATTCTCGTTACCGTGCCGGGCGCACCGATGGCTGTTGTATTCGCCCCGCTGTGGATACTGGCCTTATTTGGATTCGTTTATATACTTTTTGCGGTTAAGAAATGATCTACACGCCTGCTGAATATGCTGTCACTTTTACCTTCGGCGGCATACATATCTCCGAAAGGAGCATCAGGCGCAGATGTGAGAGGGGACAATTACCTGCCGGACATGTGGCCCACAGGAAAAGAGGATTCTGGGTTATTGAGGTGTTGCAGTTTTCAGGGCTGACGAAGAACTTTAATGTCACCCTCACCCCGAAAAAAGAAACGGTTTAAAGCTCCCCGGCCTGTTTGACCTGAACCTGTCGTCCCTGTACCATCTGAAACTCTTCCAGTACAAGCACCGTCTGCGGCTGTGACACATTGGTCACATAGGTTGTCTGTGGCGTACCGGTCATCTGTGACGCTCCTGCACCGGCACCAGGCACACCGGAGAATGATGCACCTTCACCTCCACCCTTACCCTGTTTCATGATGTTACGGACAGCGGCCACGCCCGTTGCGACTGCTGCTGCAGCAGCTGCCGACTTAATGATGATCCCGCCAGGCGTCTCAGCAAAGGCTGCCATCGCTCCCTTATAGGTGTTGATGACAGTCTGGGTTATTGCTGCTGCCTTGCCAAGTTTTGTTTCCTCGCCGAAGAGTTGTGCAAGGGATCCGGCAAAGGAGCCGATGATTGCCAGCTTCGCCTGCTGCTTTTCGTATTCAATAGCCTTTTCAATGGCTGCGTATTTCTTGACGATCAGTGATACGCTGGCCCCGGTCTTGAGTGCCGCTGCAATCTCTGCCTCCTGCTCACGCCCCAGTGCGTCAAGCTCCGCCTGGAAGCGGTCATTCATCTCAACCTCACGGGTGATGCGTTCATTCTCTGCGTCAATCAGGGCTTTTTCCTGCCGGAACGTGGCATAATCTTCATCCCACTGCTTCTGTTTTGCAATGTCCTCCTGTCTCAGCCGTTCCTTTTCGGCGTATTTCTGCTTCTCAAGTTCAATCTCGGCAAGCATTTCAGCCTCGGCAGCGGCCAGCTGTGTCTCATAATAATTCTCCTCGGCCTCGCCTAACTCGAGCAGTGCCTTGCGGGCCTCGGCATCCCGTGCCCTTTGCTTTTCGGCTGCCTTCGCTGCGGCCTCTTCTCCCTTTTCAATAATTGCATTTTGCCTGTTTATTACCTTCTCCCTGATTGATATGCTTTCATTTAATATCCTCTCCTGATTAGCAAGGGCAGTGGCAAGGGCCTGAACCTCTTCATCCGTGACGGCCTTTGTTTCTTTTAGCTTTAGAGCATAGGCAACGCCCTGCTCCCGCAGCTGCTTCTTTTGCTCCTCGGTTAATTTGCGGCCAACAATGATTTTATTAAAGGCAATTTCCGTCTCGGCGTCGGCAACCTTCTTCCGCTCATTATACTGCTCTTCCTCTAACTTCAATGCCCGGTCAATAAGATCCTGTCTTTCCTTTTCTGATTTCGTCCTGTCTTTAGATTGCAATAAAAGCTCATCTATCTGCCTCTTGCTTTTTGCATCAGATACCTCAAGGAGTAGTTGAACGTCAACCAGATCCTGTTCCGCTTTCTTTAATTCGACAGCGGCGGCCACGGCTTCCCGCATCGATTCTGCATGGTCACGGTGCCCGGTGATAAGTCCGATAATGCCCGATTGTATGTTTTTGAAGATAGCCCCGAGAGCTGCCATGCTCTGCTCTATTTTATCAACTATAGGGTCAAAAGTCTTGAACACCTTAACGAGCCCCATAACGGCAGCTGCCACTGCCATAATCACAATTCCAACCGGGTTTGCAATAAGTGCCTTAAATCCTACAGCAAGTGTCTTTGCCCCTGAAGCTGCGTTCTTAAATGAAGCCGGAAGCATATCAAGCGCAGACTGATAATTCCCGATGTTCATCTTCTGCTGAATTGCAGCGTCGGAGTTCTGACGGATAAACTCGGTGTTCTTGTTAATCTGCGCAATGTAATCTTTCTGCGATTTCTGTCCCTCTTTTGTCGTCAGGTCAAGGCCTCGCAGTGACGCCCGCAGCTTTTTGTTCTCTGCGTCGAGCTTTTGAATAGTCCCCAGTTCCTCGTTCTTCGCAGAGATAGCCCCCTCAAGTACCCTCTGATTGTTCTTGTACTCTGTCTGCAGCCCGGCAACGGCAGTTTTATTGGCCTCAATCGCCTTTGCGTTTTCCTTATACTGCTCGCTGTCCTTACGGTTCCCCTGGCGCAGTACCTCCTGCGTGGCCTCCAATAGCTTTGTCTCTTCATTTAACTCCCGCATTCGTTCCTTTAAAGCGGCCTGTGCCTCAAGGACATCCTTATATCCGATCTCTAATTCTGCTATTTTAATTTTGTCCACTGTTGCCATTATGTAGGTATTATAAGTTCAAACTGTGCCGAGGTTATCACATAGGACCCGGCTTCATAACCTATACGAAATGTATAATCAGTACCCACCACTCCGGGCGTAGTAAGACCGGTAAATGAATAATCATTTGTCCCCATTGCTATCGTAAAATCCTGATACCCGTTATCGACAAGGGTGGCGCCTTTGTAAACGGACCAGAATACCCTTCGTGTGCCGGTATCTACAGCCGTGGCCGTAAACGTCGGAAGAGGGGTATAATTACCATTAATGGGCTGTGTTCCGATCGTGTCGATTGAATCAAGCGTCATGTCGGTCATGAACGCATCTACATCGAGAAAGGATCCCGCAAAATTAAACCTTATGACTGCGCTGATTACTCCGTAGATATTTGATGTGGCAGTAACGGTATCATTGCCCGTGCCGGAATATTTATCAAGCACTATTCCTGACCCGATAACGCTGACCGTCCATAAAACATTAGATGTTACGGTTATAGTCTGGGCGTGACCGTCATAGGTAAACGTAAGCTCATCAGTGCTTAGTGAGTAGATTGCTGATGCCCATTTTACCAGCTGGCACTTTGCAAGCCTCCCGCTGTCAGGGTCAAAGCCTGTAATCTTGTTAAGATAAAACAGCCCGCCAAGTTCGTTTGTGCGGACCAGCAGCCACGGGCGTAGCTTGCTAAGTGTGTAGTGATCAAGCCAAATTTCTGCATCGTAGACTATTCCCTGCGTTGATATTAGCTGATATGTTGCCCACCACGCAGCGAGAGGCATAAACGTCAATATTTTCAGCAAAATATCAACCTCAGTGTCTGTGCCGTGTGTGATCGTTGTGTAGCCGGTGGCACCTGCATCATATAACAACATCGGGATATTTGCAAGCGAACCATTATTGTTGAAGTCGGTATTGAAAAAATTTTTAAAATACTGTCCCACATATAGCTGGCCCGGCAGCATCAGGTCAAGGGTCAATAAATCTTTTTCCTCCACTGGCTTAACAGGCGAGGTGATGGTCATCCTTGCAAAATCTTTCGCAAGGTTATCAGTGTTGCGGTAGGTGATATGGTTTGATGACGCATGGCCGGGGATGGCAAAGTATTTCTTCTCCGCCCGTACCTTGCCCGTGAGATCCACGGCCCCGGTGGTGGCAATATTATTCAGGGGAATCAAAGTGATCTCGGTGCCGTCCTGGTATATGGCAGCACAGAACAGCTGCGCAACAGCCTTGATAAACTCCCACGACGTGCGCCCTCCGAAGGTGACCATCTGCGACCGGTCAACCACCTCGCCGTTTATCAGCCTCTGACCGCTCGCCACCTCAATAGTCCACGCCGCACCGCCGTCGTACAGCACCCAGTTCCAACATGGCATATAGAGCGACTGAAGGTCTGCCCATAATGCTGAGCTATCAATGTCAATCATGGTGCCGCTCTGCCATACTTTGATTGTCGCAACTCCCTCCGCAATCATTTGGGTGATGATGGCTGCTGCGCTCAGCCATACTTCGTGAGTGTGACCGTTGGCGGTACTGTAGATAGTCCAGATTGATGACGCAATGCTGCCCTCGAGCGTCCGGGGAAGGATAAAACCTGGATTTACGCCAGCATCTGCGCCACTACGCAAACTTTCAATAGCACCGGCATAGCTCGCATAAGTAAACGTGGCGGCGCAGTCGGCTATGATTTCATCCAGGGTGTAGCCCTCAATGGCCTCAATGTACTGGTTCCGACCGGTTATCGTGCCCTGGTATCCGTCTTTGGTTGATGAAAGCACCTTCAGTGTGCCGCCCTTAATGAACCGCAGGGGACCGATCCACAGGTCAACATCCTGAATATCCCTCACGTTCGTAGGATCGCCGCCCACAACGTCCGCAAAACCCATGATGCTTTTATTCTTTGGCGTGAACGGCAAGGTCAGCGATGACGTGTATGGGCTGTATTTCTTGCCCGGCTCAGAGAGGTTAAGATATTCCCAGTTGATTGCAATGGGTGCCTCGGAGAGATCAGCCTGCCGTCCGTCTATGAGTATCCTTTTCATCAGAATCTCACGTTAAAGGGTTCGGGAAGGATCAGGTCAACGGTAAACGTACCACGGCTGCGATCGCTGCGAAATGAGGCACCGCCGCTGACCTCGCACTCAATCCATGTCGCAGAGCTGTCTGCCGCACCGTCGGCACCGACAAAGAGGTAAACATGACGGGAAGAATAAAGAGCCTGCAACAGCGGCCAGTAATCGGAGTTAGCCTTTGTTGTAAGTGTCACTTTCTTCTCCGGGTCGTAACCGGTTATTTCCTTCAGGCGGTTATTATTTACCTGTGTGAGATTAAACTTGTCAAGCTCAAGACCTTTTCTGCTGCTCACAGATTCGATCTTAGTGCCGTTGAAAGGAAATGAAACATAGCCCAAAAGAGGGTGCTGCCAGCATAGGGCATGATAATTAGCGCAGACAGGATCATAATCAATGACAATCGACTTACTGCCCCCCGGCGTTGTGATGGTGATGCTGTTCAGTCCCTTGTCAAGATAAACAGAGTTCTTTGCAAACTTGTACTGATAGTATCCATCAGTGACGGTGCCGGAATAGATTGTTGTTGCCGTGCTTGCAGCGGGGATAAATGCGTTATCCTCATCGTTATTGTAAGAGCACCGTGCCCCGCTCGTGAGTGCCGCCCATGTTGGGCCGTCCGTCACCTCGGGTATGGGATCACCGTTGCGGTAAAGCGTTTCACAGAGGTTGTCGGCTAACCATTCCTGCGTGCCTATACAAATAGTCCGATAAACCTTGCCGTCATTACCTGTATATGTTCCGGTCTGTCCGTGAGTAAGACTAGTAGAATCTTTAAGGAGGCGGATAGATTGACCCGCATTAAAAGACGTAACAACGTTAAAGACGAATGAGGCCAGGGAC
>ERZ1645189.265-NODE-265-length-11802-cov-5.727335_pt1 | contig 11802 bp, 9 predicted proteins | sample MGYA00575350_ERZ1645189 | MGnify/ENA primary metagenome ERZ1645189 (study PRJEB40845, sample SAMN11283421) | freshwater sediment metagenome | isolation source: river sediment | host: Sediment | place: India: Jajmau, Kanpur | collected 2015-12-17 ...
TCTTGTACGTTATAGGCAGCGATATCGTCAATGTACCTGATAGGTTCAGGTTTTTTGTGAATAGTGAAAATATCCTGGTTCAGTTCGGTGTATCTGCGCTGGAGCATTGAATCGAACATTTCCTTATTCGGAAAATATTCTTCAATTCTTTGAATTCCAACGATTCCCATATTTTGAGTTATTTCTACCGCATTGGTACTCCATGGGGTAATCATTTCACGGCGCGGACCAATAAAATTACCCTGAATTATTTCATTGTCAAGTAGTTTAGCTTCGCCAAATAGCCAGGTTAGTTTGTTTATTGTTTCGCTGTTGAATTCTGAAGTGGATTGTACTGCGAAAATTTGCTGATCGGGAGTTTGAAAAAAGTAAATCATGCGGATGAATGCTAAGGATTAAACTCAATTTAGTGATTTTTATCAGAGCACAAAGGTACTAATTAAATGGCACGCTGAAAAGTAAAAAAAAGATTTTTAAGTGATTGCAATCAATTCATAGTCAATCTAAAAAAACTCATAGATTTGTTGTTGCCGTCGTTTTTGACTAATTTTGACATCCAAAAAGGAATTTGGTTTTATTCTGATTTCAATACATGGTTAACTAAATGATAAAAGCTGTTTTTTTTGATATTGATGGTACGCTTGTAAGTTTCGAAACTCATCAGGTTCCGGCAAGTGCACGCAGGGCTGTAGAGGAATTGAGAGCTAAAGGTATTAACGTGTTTATTGCTACCGGACGTCATAAATCGGCCATCAACAATCTTGGCGATATGCAGTTCGATGGATTTGTAACCATCAACGGCGGCTACTGCATGCTCGGTGACGGTACGTGCATTTATCGCAACAGTATTCCCCGTTCAGACATGGAAGCTTTACTCAACTATCAGCAAATTGATACTTTTCCCTGTGTGACGATGGACGACAATGAAATGTACATCAACTTTCACAACCAAAACGTGGAAAAGGTACTGGAAATGCTTGCATTTCCAAAATTGCGGGTTCGTCCTCTCGAAGAAACATTGCAATATGATGTTTTGCAGGTCATTGCATTTTTTGAAAAAGAACAGGAAAGTGATATAATGGCAGCGCTGCCCGGATGTGATTCCACCAGGTGGTTTCCACTGTTTACCGATATAGTTCCCCGGGGCAGTAATAAAAGTGTAGGGATTGACAAAATGCTTGCACATTTTAATATTTTACCCGAAGAAACAATCGCTTTTGGTGATGGCGGAAACGATATGGCTATGTTGCAGCATGTGGGGTTGGGTATAGCTATGGGTAATGCTGAAGATGCCGTTAAGTCGTGTGCCGGTTTTGTAACCGATACGGTTGATGCTGACGGTGTGTATAAAGCCCTGAAAAAGTTTGAATTGCTTTGAAGTATCAAAAATAGTATCCTGCACTGATGAAGGGATAAATCTTTCGGGTGCGGTCAGAATAGCTGAATCGTACTATCAGAGGCCCTATAATTGTATTGTATGAATATCCCAGTGTACCTCCCAGAATAGGTTTTCTGTCAGGCAGCTGCCGTATATTTTCATCGTGCATGGTGCAGTTAATGGTTGCTTGTACCGAATGTTGTTTATAGAAATTATACTTCAACACCAGTTCGGTTTTTATCAGCGATTTTTCAAAAATTTCCATTCCCTGTAATCCCTGAATCGAAATTTGCTGATTGAGATAATGACTATCCCACTGACCACCCGCGAGATTGGAATATATAAAGGGAACGGTGTCGCTCAGGATAATCCGGCCTGCTATAAGAGGTGTAATAGTCATTTTTTTGTTGATGGCATGGGGTTTTATGAACGTAAACTTAATCGATTGCATGGGTTTATGACCTTCAAAGCGGTAAAAATTATCGGTTTTCACTGCATACCTGAAGTTGAAATAAAACCCGCGGGTAGGGTAGTAGCTGCTGTTCAGGTTGTCGTAAGTTCCGCTCAGAAAATAATTCATATACGGCTTTGATTCCAGATTCAAATCAGGTAGTCCCGAATTCTTGAGTTCGTACAGATAGTAGAAATAATCAATGTCCATGCCCAGACGTAAATTCATATTGTAGAATTGAAATTCGCTAAAGTTCACATTCAGGGTATTCTGATAAAATCCCAGGTTGTAGGCCAATCTGCCTTTGTCGTAAATGTTGATGTCGTTTTTGGATGTTTTGAATTGTACTCCACCTTTGTATAACATCGTACTACTCAGCGAATAATTTATCTGCAGATACGGATTTTTATTGAGCCGGGCAGTCACTTCAAATGTAGAATTGAGTGAAGTTCTCAATCTGATGGTGCTGTTGAGTAGTATTGAAGCCAGATCTTGCGTGTCAAAGCGAATGCCTACGTTGAGATTGCGGATGTCTTTCTTTTCGATTTCGAATACCAGATCGTACGGAGGTTTTTGATTTTCGAGTCTGTAAAAAACTTTCGAAAATAAATCAGTGCCATACATTCGCGAAATGATGTTTTGCAACTCTTTTCGCGTGGTTTTGGGGCCAATGCGCAGACGATTCAGCACCAGTTGCTGATCTTCGGCCGATAAACCTTCGATATAAACGCTTCTGATCAACAGAGTGTCTGTCCCGATGTATGGATTTTTTATCTGTCGGATTGAAATTTCATCGTCCGATCCCAGTTTATTCTTCAGTTCAATCAGCTCATTCCACTTATTTCGGGTCGTTGTTTCTCCAATCCGGATAATGCTGTCAACTTCATCCGACCGAAAACTGGCTATATTGTATTTATCTAGTTTCACCCGAATGGAAAGATCAGTATTCCGAAGGTTTTCCTCCAGCTTTTCGTTACCCAGAAAATTGCCGAAATCATTTGTCAGTTCGAGGAATGAACCCATATTTTTTTCTATTTTTTTCTCATCCTTATCGAAACTGACACCGATTACAATATCAGCTCCCATCTTCTTTACCACATCCACAGGATAGTTGTTGAGAATTCCTCCATCAATAAGTAGCATACTGTCAATCTTAACAGGACTGAAAAATCCTGGAATGGCCATACTGGCTCGCAAAGCTTGCGGAAGAATCCCGTCTGAGAGAACAACTTCCTTTCCCGTTTTGACATCTGCTGCCACGCAGCTGAAAGGAATCGGTAGTCGGTGAAAATCTACGCTTTCGTGATATCCGGTGGTTACATCAAGCATCAGGTTGTAAATATTCTGACCGCTCACAATACTTGAAGGCAGCTTAATGCCCTGTTTTTCGTAGTTCATCGTCACGATGTAGGTTTGTGCCTTATCTTTTTCAGATCCATACAAGTTGTATCTGTATATTTCGTCGGTAAGTAAATGCATCCAGTCCTGATTTTTCGAGAGCGAATCAAGATCGTGTGAATCGTATCCGATGCTGTAAAGTCCGCCTACAATAGCTCCCATACTTGTTCCGGCTATATAATCAATCGGTATTCCGGCTTCTTCGATGACTTTCAGGGCGCCAATATGGGCAAATCCTTTAGCGCCGCCACCCATCAGTACCACACCAACTTTCGGACGCTCGCTGTGAAGCGGGGTAAGTGTGATCATGCAAGCCGACCAAATCAGGAATATTTTGGTAAAGAGATTCATCTTTTAAGAAATAATTTGAACAGAATCTGACTAATATTATAACTATGGCAGCGACGAATTGTTTTGTAAAAGATGGTGAGTGCAGTTGATTTAATGAAACAGAAGAGATAAATTTCTACGGAACAATCATCTGTATTGCTTCAGGAATAATGGAAACACGGCTGTTATGCCCATCGGGGACAATTATCCCATCTGCTTCAATCAGAATCTCATTTTTGGTTTTTATCCAAATTTCCTTTGCTTGAAAACTCTGAATAACGGGATGCTGAGTGAGTTTGCCGTTGAAAATGAGCGGAAGAGCTGTAAGTATATCACGTACGGTGGGTTTTTCCACTACAATCATATCAAAGGTACCATCGTAGGGGAGTGCATAGGGATTTTGTTTGATGCCTCCACCGCTGAATGGTCCGTTGGCAATGTTCATGGTGAAAAGTTTTACTTCTCGTGACTTACCATTGATTGTCAGTTGCGTAGGAGTAGGTTTGTATCTGAAAACGGCGAGCAGTAATGCCAGCGTGTACAACAGGGAGAAACTTCCGATATATTTTTTCATCCGGTGAGTTATTTCCACTACTTCGGCATCAAGCCCGAAACCTACCGAATTGATGAAATAATGACTTTCGGATTGATTGTTGTCTTCGATGAAATCAATTTTTCCGATATCAATCAGCTTGCAATTGCCTTTTCGGAAAATTTTAATTGATTCTTTGTTGTTTTTTCTTAATCCCCAGAATCTTCCCCAATCATTTCCGGTACCTCGCGGTATGAGTGCTATTTTTATTTTCGATGTATCATCCGGCTCGGCTGCGAATATACCATTTATGACTTCACTTACCGACCCGTCGCCGCCTAATACAAGATAATTCAGACATCCGCGCCTGGCATACGATTTTGCTATTTCAATGGTATGTCCGGAGTATTCGGTTAGTTTGTAAATATACGGAATGTGTGCTTTGTCGAGTTCCGAAAGTACATATTTCCCCTGTTCCTGAAATTTTCTTTTTCCGGAAGTTGGGTTGGTGATTACCAGCCAATGATTGGATGTGATGATTTCTTCGGACATATTTGCCCCTCCAACCTCCCCGAATGGGAGGCTTTATGAGTTATTGTTTTTGTTTAAAAGTTTTTTGTACCCGATTTCGAGGTTTTTTTTTATTGACTTTGATAGCAATATCACTGTTTAGAACGCCTGAAAGCATGGCAATGCCTTGTTCTCTAAAAGCAAACGTGAGATAACTCCCCAACCTGAGGTGAAATTTTGGTACCTCAAATTTTCCAATTCAATAGATGTCAATTCAAACATAAAATCAGCCGCTATGCGTTTAATATTACGTCTTACAGCACGTTTTAACGCTTTTTTTTTCAATCTGGTACATTTCAGCCAAATCAAAATCAAGCATTACTTTTACACCCCGAATCTCAAAGATTTTGTTTTGAATAAGTTGAATATCAGTCATTTCTTTCAGTTTATTTACTTATCAGGTACAAATCCACCAACGTAAGCGCAGCCATGGCTTCCACAATGGGTACTGCACGGGGCAGCACACATGGATCATGCCGACCGCGGGCTTCAAGTTCTATTTTATTCAGCTGTTTATCAAGCGTTTCTTGTTTTTTGCTGATGGTGGCTACCGGTTTGAACAACACGCGGAAATAAATATCCTGACCGTTGCTGATGCCCCCCTGAATGCCGCCTGAGTTGTTGGTTTTTGTAGTTACGTTTTCACCCTTCAGCGTGAAAGCGTCGTTCATTTCGGCACCGGTGAGGCGAACACCTTCAAAACCGCTTCCGTAATCAAATCCGTGAACTGCATTGATGTTCATCATCGCATTGGCAAGGCGGGCATGCAGCTTATCGAATACGGGTTCTCCCCAACCTGCAGGGACACCTTTCACCACACAACTGACAATACCGCCAATGGAATTTCCTTCAGTCCGCAATTCATCAATGTAGGCAATCATTTTTTCGGCCGTTTCGGGTTCCGGACAACGAACAATATTACTCTCAATCAACGATAAATCCAGGTTTTCGTACGATTTACCCACCGAAATATGTCCCACCTGCGAAGTGTATGCTTTAATTTCAACACCTTTTTGATTTAATACCAGTTTGGCAATGGCTCCTGCTGCCACCCACGCAGCCGTAGCGCGTGCTGAACTCCGTCCGCCACCCCGATGGTCGCGTATACCGTATTTCTGCTGGTAGGTAAAGTCTGCATGCGATGGCCGATAGACATCTTTCAGGTGGTCGTAATCTTTACTTTCCTGATTTTTGTTCCAGATGACAAACGCAATGGGTGTGCCGGTGGTTTTACCTTCAAAAATACCTGACAGAAACTCTACATTATCTTCTTCGGAGCGGGGTGTGGAAATAATGGACTGACCCGGACGACGACGCGAGAGTTCATTCTGAATAAATGTTTCATCCAGTTCAATTCCGGCAGGACATCCGTCGATAATGCCGCCGATACCTTTGCCATGCGATTCGCCGAAAGATGTGAATGTGAAGAGTTTGCCTGTCGTATTCATGAACACCCGTAACTTTCTAAAAAAGGAAATTTCGTTAAGTTTGCTGTAAATTTATTGCAAAGTTAAAATAAAATTTGATTAAAAATAAATCAATTGATATTTCAATGCTTTAAAAGCTCACAAATTGAAAAAAAAGGATTAAAATTCAAATAAAAAACGCCACATTACATGGCGTTTTATTTATTTCATTTAGTAAGACTTACAGTTGAATTCAGTCAGTTTATGCGATATTAGCAATTCTCTTAATTTCTTCCATAATTGCTTTTGCAAAGTTATCTGCCTGCTCCGGAGTGCCTGCTTCGGAGTAAATGCGGATAATCGGTTCGGTGTTGGATTTGCGCAGATGCACCCAGCCTTGCGGGAAGTCAATTTTCACTCCGTCGATATCATTCACTTCGTATTGTTTATAGCTGCCTTTAATTACTGCCAGTACGCCGTCCACATCAATATTCGGAGTGAGTTCAATTTTATTTTTACTCATGAAATAGTTTGGATACGTCTTGCGGAGTTCGGAAACCGTTTTCTTTTCTTTGGCTAAATGGGTAAGAAAAAGAGCAATACCCACCAGCGCATCCCGTCCGTAGTGGCTCGCTGGATAGATTACACCACCGTTTCCTTCGCCACCGATTACAGCATTAGTTTCTTTCATTTTAGCTACTACATTTACTTCGCCTACTGCTGCAGCATTGTAGTCGCAGTTGTATTTTCGTGTCACATCGCGCAGTGCGCGGGTGGAACTCAGGTTTGAAACCGTATTGCCGGGTGTATGCCGGAGGATGTAATCGGCAATGGATACAAGCGTATATTCTTCTCCAAACATGCTGCCGTCTTCGGCAATAATGGCCAGACGGTCTACATCGGGATCTACTACAAAACCTACATCGAATTTTCCTTTTTTCATCACATCTGAAATATCTGTCAGGTGCTCGGGCAGTGGCTCGGGATTGTGCGGAAAATGTCCGTTCGGTTCGCAGTAAAGTTTTTCTACGGTTTTAACGCCGAGTGCTTCCAATAATTCGGGTATGGCAATTCCGCCCACAGAATTTACACAGTCAATTGCTACGCGGAAATTAGCTGCTTTGATGGCTTCCACGTCCACCAGTTGAAGTGCCAAAACACTTTCGATGTGTTTTTGCGTATAAAAGTCTTTTACGGTCAGTTTACCGATATTATCCACATCTGTAAATGTAAAGTCTTCGGCTTCAGCCAGTTTCAATATGGTTTCACCTTCTTTGGCATTCAGAAATTCACCTTTTTCGTTCAGCAGTTTCAGTGCATTCCATTGTTTCGGATTGTGGCTGGCAGTAAGTATAATGCCTCCTGCAGCTTTTTCCATAGTTACCGCCAATTCGGTGGTAGGTGTTGTTGCCAGTCCGATATCGGTAACGTTCATTCCCATTCCAAGTAGCGTTCCCACTACCAGTTTGTTAACCATTTCTCCCGAGATGCGCGCATCGCGTCCTACGACGATGGTGCGCGAGTCCGATTTTCCGCCTGATTTGATAAATGCTGCGTAGGCTGATGTGAATTTTACAACGTCAAGCGGACTTAATCCTTCACCGGCACGTCCGCCGATGGTTCCTCTGATTCCTGAGATTGATTTAACTAATGCCATAGAAATTTGTAAATGAAGTATGTGTATATGAAACCAAAAACCCCTTATGAAGGGGCTCTTGTTTAATTAATTACGGTAATTTTGATGTCGCTTCCAACCGGAATTACATTTTGATTGTAGGTGCTTATATTCAATCCGGAGGGAACAATGACTTTAGCTTCTGAATTTTTATATTTCATAAATCCGATTGCCTCGTGCATCCCTGTACCGATACTCGAAATGGCTGTGCTGCTGCCGTAGGTAAACTGAATGGGATTGTTGTAATCTCTCACTTCCCAGTTTTTGAACTGAATGGTTTTCTTTTCGTCCAGCAGGTATTCAATGACTCTGTAACCTACTGTCGAATTCACAACCAGAGAATCGGTTTTGTCGCCTGTGTTAACTATGTGGATATAAAGTCCTGATGCGGTTTTATAGTACACGTTGGTTCCCCAGGCATTGTCAGCCGGTTTGGTGGTAACAACCTGAATGTTATTTTTCTTAATGTAATTTTCAATAGTGACAATTTCTTCGTCCTGAAGCTCGGAGTAACTTTTAGTATTATCGCAAGCAGCAAATACTATGATGAAAAACAAGGAGAAAAATGCGGTTAAAATCTTTTTCATTTAGAGATTTATTTTCCTAATTTATAGAGTTTGGAATTTGGATGCAAATATCCGATTTTATCGTGATATACAAAAGTTAATTTTCAGTAATCTGGTGTCAGAGCTGTTATTTGTGTTAAAAAAAATGGTTTATTCAAGTACTTCCACTTCGTAAATAAGGGTGGTGTAGGGTTTAATTTTTCCGCTTCCCAGCGAGCCGTAAGCCAGGTACCAGGGAACGATGAAGCGTGCTTTCCCGCCATGTTTCAGTAGTTTTAATCCTTCCTCGAGTCCGGTTACTGCCTCTTTTTTTCCAAAATGTATAGTTTTGAGTTCTTCGTGCATCACTTGTGTACCTTCAAGTGTGAATGCCGTGTAGCTGAATACAGCTACTGAATCATCGACTACATATCCGGAGCCGCCGGTTTGCTGAATGTGATACCAGAAACCTGCATTTGCTTTGGTGTAGCTCCCGGGCTGAAGCGCCAGAAATGCCACAATAGCGCTGTCTTCGAGTTGTGTGATTCTTTTATTGAGTTCAAGGAGTTTTATCTCAGTAGAATCTGTTTCAAGAGTTTTATTGGCTGGCAATTGAGCTGTTTGTTTCCGGCATGATACATTAAGGAGTAAAAAAATTACACATCCAAAAATCAGAAATAAAATTGTTGGTTGACGAAACGAATTATGAAATTTTGAAATCATGTATTTATTTCGGTTTACAATTTATTTTGAAAAAAATAATTTTATCTAAAACAAGTTCAACGCCTGGTTGCAGAAATTTTAGATCATTTTTTTACCTGATATTGGCAATGCTGATGATGTCGGCAAAAACTCCGGCTGCCGTAACGCTGGCACCGGCTCCGTAGCCTTTGATGATCAGCGGGTATTCGTTGTAACGCTCGGTGGTGATTCTCACGATGTTGTTGCTGCCCTGCAAATCGTAAAACGGATGTATGCTGTCGATGGTTTGAAGTCCTACGCTGCATTCTCCTCTGTCCATGGTGGCAACGAAGCGCCAGTATTTACCAGCTGTACTAAGTTCTTTGCGGTCTTTTTCGAATTTCTCGTCGAGTTCCGGAATTTTTTTCCAGAAATCATCCAGCGATCCTTCAAAATACCGGTCGGGGATAAACAGATTTTTCTTCACATTTTCCTGTTCTACCTTGTAGCCGGCTTCGCGCGCCAGAATAACGAGTTTGCGAATCACATCCTTTCCGCTTAAATCGATGCGCGGATCAGGCTCGGAAAATCCGGATTCTTTAGCCATCCGTATCGCCTTGCTTAGCGTAACATTTTCACTTATGGTGTTGAAAATGAAATTTAACGTACCTGAAAGCACCGCTTCCATTTTCAGAATGTGATCGCCGCTGTTGGTCAGGTTGTTCATTGTATTGATAATGGGCAAACCGGCTCCTACGTTGGTTTCAAACAGGAATTTCACACCACGCAGTCTGGAAGTGTCTTTGAGTTTCATGTATTTTTCATACTCGGATGAAGCTGCAATCTTATTGGCAGTAACCACCGAGATGTTATTTTCAAGCAACGACTGATAAATATCCGAAACTTCCTGACTGGCAGTGCAGTCAACGAAAACGGAATTGAATATATTCATTTTCAAAATTTCATCCCGTATGGTTTTAGTGTTACATTCCTCGCCTTCGGCTCTGAGTGTGGCTACGCAATTTTCAAGATCAATGCCTGCGCGCGAAAACATCATTTTGGAGCTGGAAGCGATGCCTGCCACGTTGATTTTCAGTCCGTTCTGATCCATCAGTTTCTGGCGCTGACTCTTGATCTGGTTCAGCAGACTGCTGCCTACGGTTCCTACGCCTACGATAAACAAGTTGAGGACTTTGTATTCCGAGAGGAAAAATGAGTCGTGAATGACGTTGAGTGTTTTACGAAGTACCGCCCTGTCGGTGACGAAAGATATGTTGGTCTCCGAGGCTCCCTGCGCACAGGCTATTACATTGATACCATTCCGGCCTAGTGTACCGAAAAGTTTACCGGCAATGCCCGGAGTGCGTTTCATATTGTCGCCTACGATGGCCACAGTGACCAGATCGTCTTCCGAAAAAATCTGATTGATTTCTCCCTGCTGAATTTCTGTTTTGAATTCTTCGCGAAGTACATCTACTGCCATGCGGCTGTCGGCGTTTCGCACCCCGATGGAAGTGGTATTTTCCGATGAAGCCTGGGAAACCATGAAAACACTGATGCCGTTTTTGGCCAGAGCGCGGAAAATGCGGTAGTTTACTCCGATTACACCTACCATGCCGAGTCCCTGGATGGTGATAAGGGAAGTATCGTTGATAGAAGAAATACCTTTAATGGCTTTGGTTTCTCCGTTCTTGTTCGGTTTCTTTTCGCTGGAAATGAGCGTACCCGGAGTGTCGGGATTGAAGGTGTTTTTTATTTCTACAGGTATATTTTTATGATATACCGGAAAAATGGTGGGTGGATAAATCACTTTGGCACCGAAGTTGGATAGTTCCATCGCTTCGCTGAAGCTCAAATGTTCGATTACATAAGCGTTGCTGATGATTTTTGGATCGGCGGTCATAAACCCATCCACGTCGGTCCAGATTTCGAGTTTGGAAGCGTTGAGTGCCGATGCGATGATGGAAGCCGTATAGTCCGAACCACCACGACCCAGATTGGTGATATAGCCCGTACTTACATCAGTAGAAATGAATCCTCCGCAAACAGAAATGCCGGTAACGTTTCTAAATGTATCGGCAATGAGCTTGTTGGTAATTGGAAAATCAACAATGTGCTTATCGAACTTATTGACGGTTTTGATAAAATTACGTGCATCGTAATGTGTGGCATTTTCAATCAAATTGCTCACAATGACTGATGAAAGGACTTCACCGTAACTTACAATGGTATCGGTAATGCGGGTAGAAATATCCTTAATAAGATAAATGCCTCTGAAGATGTTGGTCAGATCACTGAAATATTCGTTCAGTTTCTGTATCGTTTTTGTTTTTCTTGATTCGGGGACTACCTCTTCCACCAGCTGATAATGGCGTGATACCATTTCTTCGTAAGCTGTGAGGTAGTTTTCATTTCCCTGCGAAGCCATATTGGAAGTAGCGTAAAGCTGATCGGTAATGCCCGATAATGCCGAAACAATTACCACAACCGACTCTTGCTGCGATTCCGCAATTTTTTTTACACTTAATATTCCTTCAATCGAACCGACCGATGAACCGCCAAATTTTATTACCTTCATCCTGAATAATTGTTTGAAAAATTTCAGGTTGCAATATTACTCATTTTTTGGCAAATAATGAGAAATCTGATTGCTTTTTTGGCGATAAGTGTTGCTTAGTTGTAAAAAATCACGTACTTTTGCAAAACTTTTTTTTTGAAAAATGGTCTCGTAGCTCAGCTGGATAGAGCAACAGCCTTCTAAGCTGTGGGTCGTGGGTTCGAATCCAGATCGGAAGAGCACACGTCTGAACTCCAGTCACATCACGATCTCGTATGC
>ERZ1645189.268-NODE-268-length-11758-cov-5.637443_pt1 | contig 11758 bp, 10 predicted proteins | sample MGYA00575350_ERZ1645189 | MGnify/ENA primary metagenome ERZ1645189 (study PRJEB40845, sample SAMN11283421) | freshwater sediment metagenome | isolation source: river sediment | host: Sediment | place: India: Jajmau, Kanpur | collected 2015-12-17 ...
CATACGAGATCGTGATGTGACTGGAGTTCAGACGTGTGCTCTTCCGATCTGTCGTAGCGGGAAGTGAGATAAAACATCAGGGTACAAAACAGTGTGATAATCAGTAGCGTAGGAGTGACCTGTTTCAATAGAATATCCCAGCTGAAACAAATAAGCGAGGCGTACAGCGGATGCCTGATGTAACGAGAAACACCGGTATCAACAAGCTCGGTGTTTTTTTTTCAAAACCTAACAAATGCCTTTCTGCCCAAAAACTCCGTCTGAGGAGGAGTTGGAGGGGGCTTTTCATTTTACTTATCCATAACAACCGTTAAACGATGGTAAAATATAATATTCTCCGGAAATTCTGTTTGTCTGCTTTTTTATTAATAGTTATCTTTGTAGTTAAAATACAACTTATTAATGAAATTCTCAGAAAAATTCAAATTTTGTCCTGCCTGCGGTTCCGATAAGTATATCATTCACAACGTAAAATCAAAACGGTGCGATATTTGCGGGTTTATCTACTATCAAAATCCCTCGGCAGCCACAGCGGCTTTCATTCGAAATGAAGACGGCGATTTGCTGGTGTGCCGCCGCTCACACGAACCGGCTAAAGGAACACTCGATTTGCCGGGCGGATTCATTGATTACGACGAAACAGCCGAAGAGGGCATTGCCCGCGAGGTGAACGAAGAGCTGGGTATCCGGATGGATAATCTCCGGTACGTTTTTTCGCTGCCGAACGATTATTTATATTCCGGACTGAACGTTCCTACACTGGATATGTTTTTCGAAGGAAAAGTAGCCAATAACGTGGAAATCCATGCTGCCGATGATGTGGAAGAATGTTTTTTTCTACCCGTTAGAGAAATAAATCCCCGGCTTTTCGGTTTAAACTCTGTAAGGAAAGCAGTCAGGATGTTTATTTCAGAGAATGAAAGCCGAAGAAAAGAAACGTTTTTGGGTTAGCTGATTAAGTTAGAAATTAGAACTCAGAACTCAGAATTCAATATTCCAAACTACAAACAAAATAAATTATGTCTAAAAAAATAATCCTTGCTGCTGTTTTTGCGTTGCTTATACAAGTAGCGGGAGCACAGCATTCGATGGTTTTTACCCAACGGGATAATCTTTTCCACGAAGGGAAAGAACTTTTCGACCAGCGAAAGTGGGCTGCATCATACCGCAATTTCGAGGAATTTCTGAAAAATACGGAGACTACCAACGCCGGCATGATTCAGGAAGCAGCTTTTTACATGGCATCGGGTGCCTACGAACTCCGCCAGAAAAATGCTTTCGACTTGCTGCTGCAGTACCTGGACAATCATCCCTACACCCCTTACCTGGACCGCATTCAGCTGATGCTCGGCATGCTCGAATATGAAAGCCGCAACTACGACAAAGCGCTTGCATACTTCAGGCAGATAGATGAAACGCACCTCGTGGAGCGCGACAGAACCGATTACCTCTTCAGTCGCGGATATGCCAACCTGGAAATAAACGACATTCCAAAAGCCCTCGATATTTTCAAAACGCTGAAAAGCATGAATTCTGCCTATCAGCCGGCTGCCCGCTATTATACGGGCTACAGCCAATACCGCCTTGGCAACTACGACGAGGCCCTCACCGACCTGCTTGCCGTAGAGAAAAATCCCGAATTTGAAGACATTGCTCCTTACTACATTGCCCAGATATACTATTTCAAAAGGAATTTCGGCGAAATGGAGAAAAGGGCTGAGATGCTGATTCGTAAATATCCGGACAATATCAATAATGCCGAAATTTACAGAATGACGGGCGAAAAAGCATACGCCGACGGCAACTACACCAAAGCCATCGACAACCTGAAAAAATACGAAAACCTGTTCCCACAGGTGCTCCGAAACGACATGTACTACCTCGGCATCAGCTACTTGAAAACCGGTAAACCGGCCGATGCCGTGAAATATCTCTCACAGGTAACCATAGAGCCCGATGAAATGACCGAAAGCGCTTACCTTCAGCTCGGCAATGCATACGTGGCGATGGGCAATAAGGAAAACGCCCGGCTGGCATTCGAAGCAGCCACGCAAACCAATTTCAATACTAAAGTGAGGGAAGAAGCCCTTTTCAACTACGCTCTCACCACCTACGAAACTAATACGGCTTTCGGCGAATCGGTCAAAGCATTCGAACTATTCATCCGGGAATTTCCAAATTCTGCCAATATCGACAAAGCCTACGATTATTTATCCACGGTGTACCTGACTTCAAAAAATTACAGCGCCGCTTATCAGTCGGTATCAAACATAAAAACACTGACGCCGAAACTCCGCGAAACGAAACAATACCTGGAATATCAGCTTGGTACCGAGTCGTTTGCCGAAAGTAACTACCAGCGGGCCATTGAGTTTTTCACCAAAGCCATCCAGTCGGCTCCCACTGGCAGATACCTGGCCGACAGCTATTTCTGGCGGGGCGAAAGCCATTACCGCAGCCGCGATTATGTGAGGTCGGTATCCGACTTAAACTCATTCTTTTCCCAGCCCAATGTAATGAGTAATCCAAACTATACGCAGGCACACTATGCGCTTGGATATGCCTGGTTCAGCCAGAAGAAATACAACGAATCGCTCTCATCGTTTCTGAAATACGTGAATGAAGAAAAAAACAGCTCCACACCGACTTATGCCGATGCTCTGAACCGCATTGGCGATGCCTACTTCAGCAACCGCAACTTTACCAAAGCCTCCGAATACTACGAAAAAGTGATGAACACTACCTACAACGGCGATTATGCGCTGTTTCAGTCGGCTTACATGACGGGACTGAATAAAAACTACAATCAGAAAATTTCGAAACTGGAGGATCTGCTCAACAAATACCCGAATTCGGAATACGGCGATGATGCCCTGTATGAAATAGCGCGGGCATACCTGATGCTCGAAAACAATGCAAAAACAATAGAAACATATAACCGCCTGATAGCCGGCTACCCCAATAGTCAACTGGCTCCGAAAGCTCTGCTGGAAACCGGTATGGTGTATTTCAACCAGCACGAATTCGACCGGGCAATTCCCGCCTTCAAAAAAGTGGTGGCGGAATATCCGGCCAGCGAAGAAGCCGATACGGCACTTGAAAGTCTTGAAACCATCTACATCAACACCAATAAGGTGGGCGACTACCTGGATTACACCAAATCGATAGGTAAAAACATCGAAAGCGGCAGCATGGCAAGGGCAGACTCCATCCTCTTTGTAGCTGCCGAGAAACAATATATGGCCGGCAATCATGCCGAAGCTGCTGCCGGTCTTCACTCGTACCTGAGCAGGTATTGTCCGGGAGGAAAATTCTGCACCATAGCTCAGTACTACCTGGCTGACAGTTACTACACCTTGGGTGATAAACTAAAAGCCCTGGATGAATACATAAAGATACTTGATTCACGCGGAAATCCTTACACCGAAGAAGCCGCCCTTCGTGCTGCCGGAATAGCATTCGACAACAAGGATTACACAGCTTCAATGGCTTACTTCAAACGGCTGGAACAGGTGGCACAAACTACCGAAAACAAAAACATTGCCCGGCTTGGTGTGCTCCGTACGAGCTTCTTCCTTAATAACACGGATGAAACGATTCAGATAGCCGGCGAAATCATTGCCGATTCAAAATCAACAGCTCAGATGCGTACAGAGGCACTGCTCAACCGCGCCAAAGCCCTTTCCAGGCAAAACAAATTCAACGAGGCACTCAAAGACTTGAAAGAAATAAAAATTGATACACGCACCTCATTAGGCGCCGAAGCCAAATTTGCCCTGTCGGAAACTTACTTCAAACTGAATAAACTGAACGACTCCGAAAAGGAAGTACTTGACTTTGCAAAGAAAAGTACACCCCATCAGTACTGGCTCGCTCGCAGCTTTATCGTACTTTCGGATATTTATACACAGAAAGGCGATGATTTTCAGGCAAAACAGTATCTGCAGAGTCTGCAGAAAAACTATACCGCGAAGGACGATGTGCAGGAAATGATTGCCGTGAGAATGGCCGGAATTGAAAAACGGGCAAAGGAAAGGGTAATAAAATAAACCTGCCTGAACCTCCGGACTGAGGGTGGCAAACTTTAAGGAGATTTTTTTTGGAATTTTACCGATTTTGGTAAGAGGGCACATTGAGTTATTGATTTTTAAAAAAAACGTAATTATAAAATGTTCTGATAGTATAAAATCTATTGGTCACACAATCCACATAAAATGAATAAGAAGATATTTTATTTCCTGTCGTTACCGGTTTTTATTTCTGCATTGCCGGTTGCTGCTCAGGAAAACGACACGGTGGTTCATAAAAGTGTAACAGTTACCCGTGAATTTCAGCCTGTGATAATCGATGCAGGTAAAATCATCACATTCCCTACAGTGATTGAGCCCTCGGTGGAAAAAACAAAACCGGTATATTCGGATATTACAACTCCGCTCAACATCGACTACAACATTCACCTGCTCAAGCCCGAAGAACTGGTTCACAAACCGCTGCCTGCCAAAAACGGATTTTTCAGAGCAGGATTCGGATATCCGCTCAACACGCTGGGCGATTTCATGTACCCGCTTCTGAAAAACGACCAGAACAGGCTGGATGTAGGTTTGCATCACCTGGGCACTTTCGGTGATAAGGTTCACTCCAAAACTTCCGGATCGCTGCAGTTCAACCATTTATTTGACAAGCTGGAACTGTATGCCGGTGCAGGAGGCAGGCACGACTTCTTCAATTACTACGCCCGCAGTTTTGCAGGGACTGACCCCGTCATCATGTCGGATGTGGCATCCAGATACGGCGATGCCTCCTACTCTACGCCCGAAGACAATTCATTATCGCTGTTTCAACTCTCGGCATTGCCACTGAACGATACCCACTGGCGCTTCAACTCCCACGTGGGCGCCCGGTCGCTACCGCTTGCCGACGATCTGATTTTTGATGCGGGAGTAAATTACGATTTATTCAAATCTGCCGGAAACAACCTCACGGAGAACCGGATACGGATTAATGGCTCATTCAGTGTGCCTTTCCAAAAGAACAGGCTCGGAATGGATGTGGATATCAACAGTTTTATGTACAACAAAAATTCAGCTTCGGGTTTGAATTTCGACGAACAGTACTCCCTACTGAAGTTCAATCCCTACTGGATGCTTACCGGAGAGAGCGGTTACCTTCGCTTGGGAGTTAAGACAGGCATATCGATAGGGTACGGACAGGTTTTCACCCCTTCACCTGACGTGACAGCGCAATGGAATGCCCTGCCCGAATACCTGGCACTCTACGGCGGCGTAACGGGCGATCTGACCGTGAATTCACTTAACCGCATTTACAACGAAAACAGGTACCTGTCGCCCCAAAACCGACCGGAAGACACCTATACACCCATAGATGCGTATGCAGGCCTGAAATTCAGTCCTGTATTCAATCTCCTGATCGATGTATACGGACAGTATAAAATCATCAACAACCAGTATTTCTACATCAACAGACCTTATGAACTGCTTGTACCTTCGGCAAGCCAGATGCCCGGCAACATGAACAATTTTTTCCACAACCGTTTTGATGTAATCTACTCAAAAGCGCAACGGGCTACCGTGGGTATGCGCACTGCATGGGACTTCAAAAATCAGGTAAATGTTTATCTGAAGGGTGCTTACCATTACTGGAATGTGGACGGACAGGCACATGCCTGGCAGTTGCCCGCCTGGGATGCCGACCTGGGAGCCAGTGTAAAAATCAATAACGACATCAGCGTAAATACGCAATTTATTTTTCAGGAAGGCAGATACGCCCTGCTCTCCGAAACCGACGGCACACGAATGGCTCCCGTACTTGATCTCAATCTGGGTGCCGCTTACGCATACCGCGACTGGATGTCGGTTTTCCTCAAAGTGAACAACATCCTGAACAAAAAATACGAAACCTACAGCGGATACGATGTGCAGGGAATAAATGCGATGATAGGTGCTGCATTTTCGTTCTGAGACAGTTTTGTCGGAATAAACAATTCATTCACAAAAATATCCCGGTGATTTTTCATCGGGATATTTTATTTATGATTATTCGCATACTTACCTGAAATACATTGGCATGCTTTCAAGGATTGGAATCAATATTTTTTAAGGAATTGGATTTAGTCAACGTTTTTTCTGTATTTACTTTCACATCAATCAGATTTGCCTTAAACAAGGTAAGTCGGGCTATCAGCTCCAGTGGAAGAGGCTCGTTATGCGGAAACTGAATGGATCCTTTGCCGACTTTATAGTGCAAAAGTTCTTCCCCGAATGCAGAATTGGTATCGGGAGTGGCATAGTAACCGATGTGATTTTTGAAAGCGGCAAAATACACCAGGATCTTTTTCCGGTATTTCAAAGCCGCCATTTCGTAACTGATTACTTCTACAGCTTCCGGCACCAGTTCATGAATCAACTTTCGGATAGCTGTAAGTCTGTCCTGAATATCCGGGGGAAATTGAGCTATGTATTCGGTGATTGTTTCGGGTTTATCCAGGCTATTTTTCATTCAGAAAATTCAAAACCGATGTTATAAATAAATCGAAAGTTTCAATATGAGGCATGTGGCCTACTCCTTTCAGTTCCACTAATTTTGATTCAGGAATGAGTCGTTGGGTTTTTCTGCCCAGTTTGTTGTAAAGTCCCATGTTGGGTTGCACATGTTTCGGAGCGCGGTCTTTTCCTATTGCAGTTCTGTCGCGCGTACCAATGATGAGCAAGGTGGGTACTTTAATATCCCCGAATTCATACACCACGGGTTGTGTCATTATCATGTCGGTGGTGAGTGCGGCAGTCCGGGCAATGACCGGATAATCCGGATGCAGTGTCCATCCGGCAAGCATATTGAGCCATTCGTCGTACTCGGGTTTCCATTTATTATCGTAATAAAAGGTCAACTGATATTTCCGGTAACTTTCGTACGTGTTTTTTAATTCGGCACTATATGCATCGTTCAGCGATTGCCACGTGGTGAGGGTCTTGTAATCTTCCAACCCGATAGGATTCTCCAAAATCAATTTCAAGGTCATATCCGGATACATCAGTGCAAACCGTGTAGCCAGCATTCCGCCCATGGAATGACCGAGCACTACCGTATGCTGTATTCCGAGCGTATCCAGCAGCTGTTTTGTATTGGAAGCCAGCTGATGAAAGCTGTATTGATAAGTAGTTGGTTTCGATGATTTTCCAAATCCAATCTGATCGGGCACAACCACCCGATACCCGTTTGCGGTAAGTTGCTGAATGGTGGTGCGCCAGTAAGCACCGTTGAAATTCTTACCGTGAAGCAACAGGATGTTCTTTCCGTTGTAATTATCGGGCATTACATCCATGTATGCCATGGTGAGTGTCTGGCCCTGTGTATTGAATTCAAACAAATGAACTTCAAAGGGATAATTAATGGTGCTCAAATGCCGGTCGAGCGGCACTAACCCCGACTGCGAAAACAAAAAACCACCTGAAACAGAAAGCATCAGTGCAAAAACAAAATATAGTAATCTCATATTGATTTGTATTAATTCATTAAAAAAGAGCACCCTGGGTATACTCTTTTTTTGAATTTATTACTGAAAATTATTTTTTGTCCAATTGTCCGAAAACCCGTTTCAAAATGGCTGTGATGCGTGCTACAGGATTTTCCCGGATTTTCTTTTCTTCCTCTCCCACTTTCAGAAACAACGCATCCAGTGCTTTCTGAGTCACGTATTCCTCCAGATTGACGTTAACGGGTTTCATTCCACCATAAATGCCCACGGGGCTTGCGGCAACCTTATTGAAAGCAGAGGTGAGTGCATTCCACGATTGGGTGGTCGATAAATTGGCAACCAGAGGTTTTCCGAGGGAGTTTTTCACTTTCGGTGCGAATGCTGCAAGCAAGTCAGCCGAAGTTTTTTCCTTCAGGTAGCTGGTGGCTGCGTAATCGCCGCCGAAGAGTATTCCAGCGGCATCTTTGAAAGTGATGGAGGTGATAGCATGTTTGAAAATGGGCGTGGCTTCTTTTACAGCATCTTCGGCCGTACGGTTGAGAGAAAGGATGGCACGGTTGACCAGCTCTTCGCCGCCTGGAATCAACCTGATGTTGTCGATAATGGGTTTAGCTTCGGCAGGCAGCAGAATTTTTACCAAAACGTCGTTCATAAATCCATTTTCGATGCCAAGAATGTTCACGGCATTCTCAATGCCCACATCGAGCGAAGATTTAAGCCCGGCAGCATTTTCGGCTTCTGAAACCGGAATATCCGGATTTCCCATTGTATTGGCTATTTGCAGCAGTTCGTTGCAGGAGCTGAGCGAGAGTGCCAGCGATGCAAGCGTAATAAGGATCAGTTTTTTCATGGTTTTATTTTTTATTGATTACATTTTATCCAATTCACTATTAATACAAATATCGCACCTGAAAGTTCATTAAAATGATACACGAAGTAAAAAATACCGAACAGAGTAAGAAAAAACAATTTTTTTTCAACGAAAGTAATTAAATATTCTGTAATTTTGTTATCATGATTCCGAAAGATGAGAAATACATGGCACGATGCCTGCACCTCGCAAAGCTCGGATGCGGTAGCGTTTCGCCCAACCCCATGGTAGGCGCTGTGGTTGTATATGACGACAGGATTATCGGCGAAGGTTATCATCATCGCTTTGGCGGTCATCATGCCGAGCCGGAGGCCATTGCATCGGTCAGAGAGAAGCATTTGCTGCCGGAAGCTACGCTGTATGTCAACCTGGAGCCATGTTCGCACTACGGGAAAACACCGCCTTGCGCGAACCTGATAGTGTCGGAAAAGATCAAACGGGTTGTAATCGGCTGCCCGGATCCGAATCCGAAGGTTTCGGGACGGGGGGTGAAAATTCTGAAAGATGCCGGCATAGAAGTGGAAGTGGGCATACTGAGGAAAGAATCTGAAAAACTCAACCGGCGGTTTATTTGTTTTCAGGAGAAAAAAAGACCGTACATATTGCTTAAATGGGCTCAAACCAGCGATGGATTCATTGATACAATCAGAAAAAGCCATTCGGAAGAGGCATTGAAAATTTCAAATCCGATTACACAGCAACTCACTCACAAGATGCGAAGTGAGAATATGGCCATCATGGTAAGTACAAATACCGTTTTACTCGATAATCCGTCGTTGACAGTGCGTTACTGGAGCGGCAAATCGCCCGTACGGATTGCCATTGACAGAAAAGGGATCATTCCCGGTAATTTCAATCTGAAAAATCAAAAAGAAAGAACAATCATTTTCACAGCCGTAGCATCCGTATCGAAACCGAACCTGGAATACGTTCAGATTCCGGATGAGAGCAATGATAATCTGCCTTTTATACTTCGGAAACTGTACGAACTGAACATTCATTCCGTACTGGTGGAAGGAGGTGCCCGGCTGTTGACAAGTTTTATCCGGGCAGGACTCTGGGACGAATGTAACATTGAAATTTCTACCGCCACAGCGGGTCAGGGCATTAAGGCACCCGAACTTACTGACGCAGAACCTGAATCGGAAACAATTATCGACAATCATCAGTGGAAACACTTTTGCAAAGTTAGAAGTTAGAAATTAGAAATTAGAAATTAGAAGTAAGAAGTAAGAAGTAAGGAATATCAAACAAACAACCAAACAATCAAAAAATCAAAAAAATCAAACATCCAAACAATCAAACATCCAAACATCCAAACAACAAAACAATCAAACAACAAAACTACAAATAACCAAACTACAAACATTCATGCACGACGTAGTTACCATATTATTAATCGTATTTTATGTTTACATCATACTGTCGACCATCTCGGTGCTGTTGATGGAAAACCGCAATCCGGTGAAATCCATTTCGTGGCTGCTGGTGCTTGTTCTCATTCCCTTTCTCGGTCTGATCATTTATCTGGTTCTTGGGCAGGACTACCGGAAAAGAAAAATGATTTCGCGAAAAAGTATCCAGCGTATTGCCATGCGTCCCTGTGCAGCTACCAATATCAAAGACCTGGACACAAGCAACATCAATATCGATTACCAGAAGCTTATCTACATGCTGAAAAACAACAGCGAAGCAGATGCTTATGCTCACAACAAGATTGATGTTTATGCCGAAGGTGAAAATATCTTTGAGTCCATTTTCGAAGCAATAAGCAATGCCAAAAATCATATTCACATTGAATTTTTTATTTTTGAAGATGATAAGATCTCAAACAAACTGCGCGAACTGCTAATCAGGAAAAGTAAGGAAGGAGTGCGTGTGAGAATGATTTATGACTACATCGGCAGTTATAAACTATCCAAAAATTACCTCCGTTCGCTGCGTACAGCCGGCGTGTATGCCAAGCCATTCCTGCCCCTGCGCCTGAGGTTGAGAAGAAGCAAAATCAACTACCGGAATCACCGCAAACTCATCGTGGTGGATGGAATCATCGGCTTCACCGGCGGAATAAATATAGCCGACCGCTACCTCTACGGAAGTGAATTGGGCAAATGGCGCGATACACTGGTGCGTATTGAGGGAGCCGGTGTACACGGTATTCAGAAACTTTTCCTGATCGACTGGTATTTTGTGGAAAGAAAACTGATTACCGACGAAAAATATTTTCCAAAACCTGCCATGTTCAACAACAACATCCTGCAGGTCGTTTCATCGGGACCCGATACCGACTGGGAATCCATCATGCAGGGAATTTGTACGGCCATAATGGCTGCCGACCGCTACGTGTACATTCACACTCCCTATTTCATGCCCAACGAACTGGTGAGCGGCTGCATTCAGATGGCTGCACTGAGCAAAACGGAAATCCGCCTCATGATTCCCGAAAAATCGGATGCACGGCTATCCGACCTTAGCACTTCGAGTTTCCTGGGCGATATGCTCGAAGCCGGCGTGAGGGTCTTCAAATACCAGAACGGCATGCTCCACAGCAAAGCAATTGTAATCGACGACATCGTGTCTATCGTTGGCTCCACCAATATCGACGACCGCAGTTTCAAGCAGAACTTTGAAGTGAATGCCTTCATTTTCGATGAAAAAACGGCGCTCCAACTCAAAAAATTGTTCGTTGACGATATGGAAAACTGCAGAGAACTAACCCTCGACGAGTGGAACAACCGCCGCAGACGCCAGAAGCTGAAAGAATCACTGGCCAGGCTCTTCAGTCCGCTGATGTAAAAAAAGTTAGTCTTACTGCACAAAAAAAAGCGAACATTTCCGTTCGCTTTTTTTTATTGTTTATTTTTTGTTTCATCAGAATGCGTAACCGATTGACAGAGTAGCTGAAGGGAGTAAACCGGATGCTGATAAACCATTGCTTGACGCAATGCTGTACATCGGGCCAATACCCAAATCGAGCGTAAATCCGCTGGACCAAACCCACTGGTAGCCGATTTCGGCACCCAATCCAAGAGATGTTGCACTTTCTCTTGAATCGTAATCATCAAGGGTGCTTCCGAATGAAAATGAAGCCTGAGGATTGACATAAAAACCGGTGGGCACTTCTTTTTTCAAATGGGTAAAGTAATACCGGTAACCGAGTCCTAAACCTCCTAAATTCACATCCAGACCCAACAATTTGTACATGTATTGTCCCTTAAAAATCAATGATGAACTTGAGTTAATGACTTTTTCGTAGGTAGCATTAAAATTACCGAAAGCAAAAGTAATGGGATTGGTCTTGATAATGTTGGTTTGTGCAGTCGAACCCATCACTACGCATAACAGCGCAAGAGAAATGAACAGTTTTTTCATATAAATCATATTTTTTAGAATTT
>ERZ1645189.269-NODE-269-length-11752-cov-4.496452_pt1 | contig 11752 bp, 11 predicted proteins | sample MGYA00575350_ERZ1645189 | MGnify/ENA primary metagenome ERZ1645189 (study PRJEB40845, sample SAMN11283421) | freshwater sediment metagenome | isolation source: river sediment | host: Sediment | place: India: Jajmau, Kanpur | collected 2015-12-17 ...
GGTGTATTTATCAAAGTTGCTTGAACCACTCCATTGTTTACCATTAAATGTCAAAGTAATATTTGCCGTATCACTTTTATTCCAAACAATTTGTCGTTGAAAAGTTCCAATATAAGTTCCATCTGAAATCTTTTTTTGGATTTCTTCTTCTTTTTCACAACTTATAAAAAGAAATAATGCTAAAAGTGCGATGAAAATATGATGATTTTTCATTAATAATCAGTTATTGAGAGGAATTGTTATTACAAAGACCGATCCTTTTCCCGGTGTGCTGGAAAAGGTTATGTTTCCATTCATGATGTCTGTGTATGATTTTGAAATGTAGAGTCCTATACCTGAGCCCTCGAAGTTTTTATAGAGATCTTCACCACCCTGACTGAATTTTTCAAAGAGGTGCTTTTGAGTCTCCGCCTGAATGCCTATGCCAGTATCTGTTATTGAAATTTCCAGAACTTTCTCCTTCAGACAGCCGGATACCGTTACTTCCCCCTCCTCTGTAAATTTGATTGAATTGTCTACAATGTTGTAGACTACTGCAGATAACTTTTCAAAATCTGCAAAAATTTCGGCATCATCATTATTTATCAGGGAATTGCACTTAAAACTCAGTTTTTTGACGGCTGCATCAATTGTAAAGGCTTTGCAAATAGTTTCCAAGAGATTGTTAACATTGAATTTAGTCTTGTTAAGCTGAAGCAGACCACTATCAATAAGCGAGATGTTTACAATGTTGTCAATTGTTTTAAGCATTTTTGCTCCGGAATCATTAATAATCCGGATATATTCACACTTCTCTTCTTCAGTGATGTCCTTCTCTGTGAGCAATTCCGAGAACCCAAGAATTCCATTCAGAGGTGTTCTCATCTCGTGGCTTATGTTCGCCAGAAATTCGGACTTCAGCTTATCGCTTTTAACAGCTCTGTTCTTGGCCTCAATAGTCTCCTCAATGAGCTTTGTCTGTTCAGTTATATCCTCAGTAAAGATTACAATTCCGCCAATCTTACCGTTTGAGTATTTCCAGGGTCTTACCTCCCATTTTGTGAAGAATACAGTACCGTCTGCCCTGATGAATTTATCTTTATCCTTTGAAAGGACCTCTCCGTTTAAGCCTCTTTGATGAACCCTTTTCCACTCTTCACTTATCTCCGGAAATACTTCATAGTGATTTCTGCCTGTAAGTGATTCCTCTTTTAATGAAAAACCTGACAGCCATCTTTTGCTGCATGTAATGTAATTCATATCCCGGTCAAACATTGCCAGGCTGGCGGGAACATTCTCAATGAAAAGTTTGTTGATCTCTTCATTGTCTCGAATATTGTTTTCTGCCTGCAATCTCTGAGTTATGTCGTTAGCGCTGACATGTCTGGCATTTAATGAATTATAAATAAGTGCATGAGAGATAATTTCAACATAAATAATCTCCCCGTTTTTCTTCAAGTGTCTCCAGATTCCCGCGTTGTTGTAGGTGTTATGCACCTTCATGACATCGTCCAGCAGAGCATCAATGTCTTCAGTTGGTCTGATATCCATTATGGTCATGGATAAAAACTCTGTTCGTGTATAGCCGTAATGCTGAACAGCGGCATCGTTTACATCAAGTATCCTGAGAGTTTCAATCTCATAAATCCACATTGGCTGAGAATTATTGTTGAATATATTCTCATAATAGGTTTTATATTCAGACAATTCCTTTTCCAGCTTAACGATTTTATTCTGATAAAGGCCAATGTCATCAGAATCTGAATTGATATTCTTTTCAGAAGAGAAATCATCTATAGCCATAACATATTCCGGATTAAGCACTTTAATGCCAGCGAAGCACGGCTTAGTAAGTGTGATTAAATTATTTAGTAAATATAAATAAATTTACCATTAATTATGTTTCAGAGGGATTGTAAACCGGAATGATGTGCCCTTCCCCGGAATGCTTTCGAAAGAGATCTCTCCGCCCAGAAGTTCGATGTATGCTTTTGAAATATATAATCCCACACCGGATCCTTCGTAGTTTCTTGAAAATTTTTCGCTCCCCTGTCTGTATTTTTCAAATATGTATGGTTGTTGCTCTTCAGGAATTCCAATACCGGTGTCCAGCACTTCGAGTTCAATAAATTTACCATCTCTTTTTTTACAGCAGACAGTAATAGAACCGGATTCAGTAAACTTAAACGAATTTTCAACCATATTGTAAAGCACAGAAAGAACCTTGTCATAATCTGAATTAATGAGTGCTTCATCTGTGCTTAGCTTTGTTTGAGTACGAAATTCCAGATTCTGGTTAACTGCCTGAATGGTGAAGTATTTGTAGAGATAATCCAGAAGATCATTTATGTTAAAGACAGAGTAGTTGATTTTAATCAGTCCGCTGTCCAGAAGGGAGATATTCACAATGTTGTTGATTGTATTTAGCATTCTCTTTCCGCATGAGTCAATTATCTGAAGATACTCCTTACCTTCATCTTCACTGACGCTACCGCTCTGAAGTATTTCGGAAAATCCCAGAATACCATTAAGCGGTGTCCTGATTTCATGACTTATGTTTGCCAGAAAGGCAGATTTAAGCTTGTCGCTCTGAATTGCCCTGTTCTTTGCCTCAAGTGTTTCTGCCTCAAGTCTCAGTTTTTCAGTTATATCTTCAGAAAAAATCACCACTCCGCCAATTGAACCGTTTGAAAAGAGCCATGGACGGACTTCCCATCTCAAAAACTGTGAAGTTCCATCTTCACGAATGAATTCATCGCAATCCTTAATAATTATATCTCCATTCAGTGCCCTCTGGTGAATTCCTTTCCAGTAATCACCAATTTCCGGGAATACTTCATAATGACTTTTACCAATAATTGTTTCGTCTTTTATTGAGTATTCAGTCAGCCACCTTCTGCTGCATGTAATATAGCGCATGTTAATGTCAAACATCGCCAGACTTGCAGGGGCATTTTCAATAAATAGTTTCAGAATTATTTCATTGTCTTTTAGAGCGTTTTCAACCTTGAGACGGTGTGTGATGTCATTGACTTTTACATGTCTTGCCCTGCGATTGTTAAAAATAAGTGAGTGTGATACTATCTCTACAAAGATTGTCTCCCCGTTTTTTTTTATGTGTCTCCAGATACCTGCATTGTTGTAGGTGTTCATAGTGTTCTCAACATCCCTGAGCAGGAGTTCTGCATCTTCCTTTGGTCTGATGTCAAGGAGTGTCATAGAGAGAAACTCCTCTTTCGAAAAGCCGTAATGTTCAGTAGCAGCACTGTTTACATCCAGAAATCTGAGAGTCTCCAGATCGTAAATCCACATTGGCTGAGAATTATTGCTGAAAAGATTTTCGTAGTAGAACCTGAAATCTTTAAGCTCATTCTCTGCCTGCTCTCTGGCTTTTCTCTCCTGCTCAATAATAAAATTAAGTCTGTTGATTTTTGTCTCCAGATTATCGCTTCCGGAATCGCCGGTTTTATGCGAGTTGAAATTTGTCTCCAATGGGCTAAATGTTAGGGATTAAACATTTATACGGGAGTAAATTTAGTAAAAATATTTTACAATATTCAGCTTTTCTTCCGGTAGCTGAGCACTGCCCATCCGTTAAAGAAAATTGCAAAGGCCGACAGCATCCAGAAGGAGTTAAGAAGGTCGGTGAATCCGCTTCCCTTGAGGTATACCTGCCTGAGAACTATTATGATGTATTTAAGGGGGCTGATTATACTAAGCTTTTGTGCCCAGTCGGGCATATTGGCAACAGGGGTGTAGAGACCGCTCATGAAGATAAAAGTGAGCAGAAAGAAGAACATCATAAACATAGCCTGCTGTAGCGTGGTTGCATAGTTTGAGATAACCAGTCCAAAGCCCGAGAAGGAGAGCACAAAGAGGGCTGCAAACAGGTATATGGTAGCAAGAGAGCCTGCCGGAACAAGCCCGTAGGCAAACCAGGCTACGAAAAAGCAGATTGAGAGTACTACAAATCCAATAATCCAGTAGGGGAGGAGCTTTGAAAGTATAAAGGTGAGTTTGTTTACCGGAGTAACATTGATCTGTTCTATTGTTCCGTTCTCTTTCTCTCCCACAATGTTGAGGGCGGGAAGGAATCCGCATACCATGGCAAGAACCATAACCATGAGGGCCGGCACCATAAAGTATGTGTAGAGTAGCCGCGGGTTGTACCAGAAGCGAGGAGAGATGGTTATTGCCCCATCCTTAAGCTGAGTATTGATACTCTTGTTAAAGTCACCAATAATCCCGGCGAGGTATGCGCTTCCCAGACCGCCTTTGGTCTGGCTTACTGCATTTGCTGCAATAAAGAGTTTTGCGCTGCCTTCACGCTCCAGGTCGCGCTCAAAATTTGAAGGAATTTCCAGAATTATATCAGATGTGTTTAGTTCGACTCCCCTCATAGCAGCGCCATACGTTGCTGCACTCTCTGCCAGCCTGAAGTATCCGCCTGATGTGATTTTGTTGACCAGCTGAACTGATGTGACACTCTTGTCATTGTCCACAACTGCAAGATTAATATTCTTAATCTCAAAATTAGCGGCAAGCGGAAAGATGAGCATGGCCATAAATGGCATAATGACGGCCATCTTTGGGAGCGCCCTGCTCCTGAAAAACTGTTTGAACTCCTTTTCCAGCAAATATTTTAACATAATCTTTTACTCCAGTCTGTATTTGAATTTTTTAATACTGGCCATGAGAATGATAATTCCCATACCCGTGAGGATTGCAACCTCCTTTATTATTGAAGAGAATCCCAGCCCCTTGATCATCACGTTTCTTACAGCAATTATGAACCATTTAACCGGGAGAATATGTGAAAACCACTGCAAAACCTGAGGCATGCTCTCAACCGGAAACATAAGCCCCGAGAGGAACACGGCAGGCATCATGAGCAGCATGCCGGAAATGAGCAGAGCTACAATCTGTTTCTCGACCAGTGAAGATATAAGTATCCCAAACGAAAGGGAGACAAAAATAAAAAGCAGGGAAAGGGCTGTAAGAAGTACGAGGCTTCCGGCTATTGGAACCTTAAGTACAAATACCGAGAGCAGCAGGATAGTAATGTAGTTGACAATTGAGATTGTAAAGTATGGCACAAGCTTGCTGAGAATTATCAGGAAAGGTTTCATCGGAGATACCAGCAGAACCTCCATTGTTCCAAGCTCCTTTTCTCTGGCAATAGAGACAGAGGTCATGATAGCACAGATAAGCATCAGGATCATACCCATAATTCCCGGAACAATGTTGTAGGCACTTTTGAGAGTGGGGTTGTAGAGCAATCTGGTTTCGGCAGTAATTCCCCTTTTTCCGCCCTCTGCAATTAGTTGTGAAGCAAAGAGTTCCTGCTGATATGTGTTTATGAGCGCAGTTGCATAATTTGTAAGAATTGAGGCGGTGTTTGGGTCCGTCCCGTCTGCTATAAGCTGAATCTTTGCATCGCCTGTATGAAGCATCGACTGGTAGAATTTCTCCCCAAAGACAATTACAAATCCTACTCTTCCCTCTTTGAAGAGCTGTTCGATGTCGCCGGGCGAGGAGAGGTAGCTGTCGAGTGTGAAGTAGTCGCTGCTCTCAAGTTTGTTTACGATCTCCTGAGTTGCTGCGTCCCTTGAAGGATCGTAAACTGCAAATTTTGTGTTTCGGATCTCTGTGGTAATACCGAATCCAAAGAGAATTATCATAAGCACCGGAAGTACGAGCAAAATGAGAGTGGTCCATCTGTCTCTGAAGATGTGGAAAAACTCTTTCTGTACAAATATTCTGAACTCTCTCATAGTCCGTTGTTTTTAGATTTCCTTGCAAGATGCCTGAATACCTCGTCCATACTGGCTGCCGCAAATTCCCTTCGCAGTGCAGATGGTGAGTCAAGGGCATCAATTCTCCCGTCCACCATAATTGAAACCCGGTTGCAGTATTCGGCCTCGTCCATATAGTGAGTGGTCACAAAAACGGTAATACCTCTCTCCGAGGCTTTGTATATCATCTCCCAGAACTGCCTCCGGGTTACGGGGTCAACACCTCCGGTTGGTTCGTCAAGAAATACAATTTCGGGGTTATGAAAGATAGAAACTGAGAATGCCAGCTTCTGCCTCCATCCCAGAGGCAGGGATTTTACAAGTGACTCCTTCTCCTTTTCAAACCCCAGCTCTGCCAGCAGCATATCTGTTCTCTCTTTTGTCTCCTTTTCCGGAACTCCGTATATCCCCGCATAGAGCCTGATGTTCTCCCATACCTTTAAGTCTTCGTACAGGGCAAACTTCTGACTCATATATCCTATTGATGCCTTCACCTTTTCTGACTGATGCTGAATATCATATCCCGCAACAACTCCTTTGCCGGAGGTGGGCACAAGCAATCCGCAGAGCATCCGCATAGCTGTTGTCTTTCCTGCTCCGTTTGCTCCAAGGAAGCCGAAAATCTCCCCCTTCTCAACTGAAAAGGAGATATTGTCCACGGCTGTAAAGCTGCCGAATCTCTTTGTGAGGTTTTCTACTTCTATTACTTTCATTTTGCTGTCAGTTCCATGAAACAATCTTCAATACCGGGTTCAATATTTTTGACCTCAAGGTTTGTATACCCCTGTTTTTTCAGGTTCTCTGCCAGAGTATCAGCTGTTAGGGAGTTTAACTGATTGCTGCTGTTCTCTGCAGTAACGTGGTGAGAATCGCCAAATGCAAAGCAGGAGATTACTCCCGGTATTTCGCGCAGCCTTTTTAGCAACTCACCCATATTTTCTCCCTTTACGCTTATGAGCCCTTTACCAAAGGATTTCACAATGTTATCAGGAGTGTCTATTCTCAGAAAACTGCCGTTCTGGATGAGGGCAATTCTGTCGCAAAGAGAGGCTTCGTCCATATATGGAGTTGATACAATAATTGTTATCCCCTGTGATTTGAGGTTGCGGAGCATCTCCCACAGCTCTTTTCTTGAAACAGGATCTATGCCTGTGGTTGGCTCGTCAAGAAAAAGGATAGATGGTTTGTGAATGAGGGCGCAGCTCAGTGCAAGCTTCTGCTTCATGCCTCCCGAAAGTGCCCCGGCACGGCGGGTTTTAAATGGCTCAATCTGGCTGTAGATATCCTTTACAAGGTGATAGTTCTCTTCAATTGTAGTATTGAAAAGGGTGGCAAAGATTCTGAGGTTCTCCTCCACGGTGAGGTCCTGGTAAAGTGAGAATCTCCCGGGCATATAACCTACAATCTTTCGTATCTTTTTGTAATCCTTCACCACATCAAATCCCTCTACTGTTGCTTCTCCTGCATCAGGAAGGAGCAGGGTTGCAAGGATTCTGAACAGAGTACTTTTTCCCGCCCCGTCCGGTCCAATTACCCCAAAGATTTCTCCCTGCTGAACATCAAAGGTAATGTCGTGCAGCGCCTTTACCTTGCCGTAACTTTTTGAGATGTTCCGGCATGAGAGGGCGGGAGTATCAGGTGTGTTGTTCGGGGTTAGTTGTGACATAATTTCAGGTCTTGCATTTTAGTTCTTAATGTCGGCTCCGCCGTACATTCCAATTTTCAGATATCCGTCGTTCTTTACGGCTATCTTCACTGCGTAAACCAGGTTTGCGCGTTCACTTCTGGTCTGAATAGTCTTTGGAGTGAATTCGGCCTTGTCAGAAATCCAGATTACCTTACCCTCATACTCGCGGCTCTCATCCTCACCAAAGTCTGAAAATACCTTCACACTTTCACCCGGTTTGATTTTGGTAAGAAGATCTGAAGTGATGTAGGCTTTAAGCTGAATATCATTCATATCTGCAACTTTGAAGAGGGGCTTTCCGGGAGCCGTTACCTCTCCTGCCTCTGCATATTTTGCAAGGATAGTTCCTTTGATTGGGGAGGTTATACGGCTTCTTTGAAGCTGGTCATTGAGCTGTTCTGTCTGAATCATAAGTGCTGCAGCATCTTCTGTTATTCCGCCTGAAGTGTTGGTGAGAGATGAGCGCTGAGCCTCAAGCTGCTTCTTTAGAATTGAGATTGATGAGTTGATGTCGTCCAGTTGTTTTCCGGTGGCTGCATCGGCCTTAAGAAGCCTCTCAATGCGCTCTTTCTCGCGGGTCTGAACGGCTATCTGCTCCTCGATGGCTGCTATTTGTTTACGGAGCTCGGGGCGGCGCGCCTCCAGTGCCCGCACTGTTGCAAGAAGCTGTCTCTTTTTGAGGTAAAGCTGAATGGTGTCAATCTGACCCACAACCGCGCCGCCCTCAACTGAATCACCCTCGCTAATATTGAGTTCAAGTATCTTGCCTCCAACCTCAGAAGAGACAATGATTTCAGTTGCCTCAAAAGTTCCTGAGGCATCATGCATCTCTGAATCCCTTCCGCATGAGAGTGCGGTTAAAGAGAGAACGGAGAGAATCAGCAAAGCCTTTACAGAGTTACTTCCCGAAAGAATTCTGTTTGATCTTACAATAGAAGATTTCATATGATTAATTGTTTTTCAGATACTTGATTGTGTAAATTGCCATAAGATGCATGATTTCATGCGTTGCCCTCTCCTGTCTGGCCATGTTTTCTGCATTAATCTCCCGAAGAAGGTCAGAAACTGAGAGAGTTCCGTTCTCCACCTTTTTTTCTGCAGCTCTTTTAATGTTATTTCGAAGCTGAATGATTTCGTCATCTGCCTGCAGCTGTTTTGCATACTTCATAACCTCATTTCTTTGCTGCATCTCGGCCAGATTGCTGTTAAACAGGAATGTCTCCTGCATCACCTTCACGCTCTCCTTTCCTGTCTCCAGTTTTTTGAGTGAATTGGCTTTTGTGTAAAAGGAGCCAAAATTCCATGCAAGCCTTACTCCGCCAATGTAATATGCAGAAAACTCATTCTTAAGCATATTCAGCCCCGGGTTACCGTAACCTCCCTGTACAAAAAGGTTCAGTCTTGGCATTGTTGCTGCTTTGATTCCTGCCTCCTGACTGTTAATCAGGGTCAGTTGCGCATTAAACAGATCCAGTTCCGGCCTTCTGTTCTCACCAGCCGGCAAAATCCCCTCTGCCTCCGGTTTCATAAGGCCGATTCTCTTCGCCTCCTCTGCTCCCGTAATGGCCGCCAGCATCTCCCTGTATGTTCTGCATGTCATTAACAACTCTTCTTTGCGCTGTGCCGCCTTTAGAATCTCAACCTTTACAGCATCCAGGTCCGGCTTTGCAGCAACTCCGTTCTCTGCATATGCACTCACTTTTTTATGGTTTGTTGTGAGCTCGCCAGTTAGAATATCAGTCTGTTTAATCTGCTCCTCCAGAAGCAGAATTCCAAAGAAGAGCTGATTCACCCTCTCCCTCACAGCATAAAGCTCTGCAGCACTCTTTTTTAATTCAGTATCTGATGTTGCCCGTGCAATTTTCTTCTGAGATTCTATTGCCCCTCCATCCCAGATAGTCTGATTCAACTCAAGAACCGCCTGGTACTGATCTTTACTGAGCGGAGTAACTCCCGGCATATTTGCAGGTATCTGAGTAACCTCAGACTGGTAGGTAGCCCTGGCACTCAGCCCAAGCTGAGGCAGATAACCCTTTGATGCGTTAGAAACTGTGTAATCCCTGCTCAGTTCAGTCAGACCAAACTGCTTCACCAGCGGATAATTCTTCTCCGCCATCTGCTGCAGTACCTCTATCCTGAGCAGTTCCCCCTGACCTGCAGCCACCAGCGGAAGCATTAGCAAGGCCCCCGCAAGGCACTTGCCCAGAACGCTTTTGTCCCTGCGTACGTTCTCACCTCTGAGGTAAAGTGTCAAATACTTGATTGTTAGTCTCATATCGAAAATCGTTATTTTTTATAAACTATTATATTTCAGCTATTTGACACTTTACCTCTGAGGTCAACACCTTTTCTCTGCACCGCTCCGCTGAGGTGAAATGTGTCAGAATAAATTCATTTACGGCCGCAGGCTCCTTAAAATGGCATCAACATTTTCCTTTCTCCGCCTGCTCAGCATTATCCCGTACTCCTTTTCATCTGCTCCGGTGAGAGCCTTAATTATTGGATTGGCAATAAACATAATTGCATTCATGGAGATAATTGTAAGAATCAGATCAATTGCAGGGATCCTGCGGATTCGTCCCTCTTTTGCCTCCGCCTCAATTTCATTGTCAAATGCTTTGAGCAGAAGCTGAGGCATATCACCAAGATTTGCCCTGAAACTCTCAACCCTCTGCGGATTCACTGAAATTTCGTTGAAGAGCAGAAAGGGGAGCCTGGGATTTTTTCTCAGGATATCAAAGTGTGCCTCAATCTTGCGTGTAAGCTTGCCCTCAAAAGTTGTCTCCTCGTTGCCGGCAGTGAGAAAAGCAGAGATAAAGAGCTGAACCTTGGTTTTGAAAAATGATTCAAAAAGTTTCTCTTTTGTCCTGAAATAATAATGAACCAGAGCTTGATTACAACCAACCTCCCTCGCAATATCAGTTGTATGAGTCATTGCGAATCCGCGCTCATAAAAGAGCTTCTCTGCAGCCTCAAGTATCTGTTGCTCTGTTGTAGAGTCTTTAATTTTCTTCATAAGATGAAATTAAAAATTAATAGATATATTTAATAGCCCTATTAATTACGGTGCGAAGTAAAAGAATATTTTCTTATATGCAAAAAAAATATTTTTGGAATTACTGTGCCCAGCTGCAGATGAGAGCTTTCTGAGCCTCTGTGAGTGCAGCCTGAGGATTTTTGTTTATGAATGATTTAGGCGGCATCTTGCCACTTTGAACAGTTCTGCAGATAGCCGTGGCTTTCTTGATCTGTTTGGCAGAATCATAAGTGCCCCATTTTGTGAGATTCAGGTTTGCAAGCGCAGCTCCGCTGCCTCCCTGAGAGTGGCATTTGGCACAAGAGTTATTAAGGATTGTCATTACATCTTCAGAGATAGCCTTTCCGCCATCCTGATCACCTTTACCCGCACCCGGAGCAAAGGCACTCAGCACCACTGCCAGAACCATGACAGCTATTGCCGTACCCGAAAACAGAATTGATTTTTTCATCACAATTGCTTTGAGTTAGTACTACCAAATGTAAGAAAAATTTCTTATTGATTGTTTGATATGAAAATTTTGACATTTTTAAAGCAAAAAGTGCGTCAATGCTTGATTTTACTTGGATTGACAGAAATTTTGCCCTATATTTATAAAAGAAACTAACTCAAAAATTTTTTAAATATGAAAAGAGCTCTTTTACTGATTTGCGTTTTATTTTCGGCAATTTATGTTTCTGCCCAGACCTTCCCCAAAAAGGCCGACAGGATTATTATTGAGACACAGCAAACCAATGTAGAATCAGCAATGCTCCAGGCAGCCGGCAAACTTCTGGACGAAAAAATTGTGATTGATGTTATTGATTATAAGCTTGGTTATATCACCACAAAGGTATTTAATGAGAGATCGAATCTTTTTCAGAAGTTTCTGCTCAGATTTTCTTCAGAAAACGGATACATTACAATTACATTGAGCGGGCAGTACATTATAGGGGCATATGAAAAAGATGAAACTTCCCTGGGCTGGACTCACATTGATAATTCCGGAATGAAGGGAAGCTTCCAGCAAATAGCGTGGAACTCACTCGTAGCTAAAGCAAAAACATTTGGAACCATCTCAGCCGGAAATCAGCCTGAAGAAATTTCAAAGTGAAGATAAATGAAATCAATTCTTCTGCTTTTAATAATATTTATAACTCCTTTGACAGCAATTTCTCAGGAAATTCCACTTGGAGCGAATATTATTGAGCTTCAAACCAATCATAAAAGAATTTCATCCGCAGTCAGGAAAACTGCGGCTTTACTGAATGAAGA
>ERZ1645189.270-NODE-270-length-11751-cov-4.901505_pt1 | contig 11751 bp, 11 predicted proteins | sample MGYA00575350_ERZ1645189 | MGnify/ENA primary metagenome ERZ1645189 (study PRJEB40845, sample SAMN11283421) | freshwater sediment metagenome | isolation source: river sediment | host: Sediment | place: India: Jajmau, Kanpur | collected 2015-12-17 ...
CCCCCGTCAACCCTGAAGTTCGATATATTGAAAAGGGATACTTTCATTTTTTGCCTTATTAACGGCTGCAAGATAACCAATTTTGGTATTTTTGGCAGGTGAATCGGAACTGCACGCCAGCCAATGAACCCTGACTTCAATACGATACTGTTTGCCTTCACCCTGACCCTTTTTGCCGGTCTTGCCACAGGCGTGGGAAGCACTATTGCCTTCTTTGCCAAAAGGACGAACACAAGGTTTCTGACAGTCAGTCTCGGCTTTTCCGCCGGGGTGATGATCTATGTTGCCTTCGTTGAGATCTTCATCAAGGGCAGGGAGGTTCTGACCGGGGCAATGGGTGACCGGCAGGGATGGTGGGTGGCAGTCCTCTCCTTCTTCGGCGGCATCGCTCTTATTGGTATAATCGACAAGCTCATCCCGTCTCAGGAAAACCCTCACGAGGCAAGAAAGATCGAAGGTGGCGAAGAGGAAGCAAGGAGCGGAAAACTCCTCAGGATGGGAACAATGACTGCACTGGCAATCGGGATACACAACTTCCCGGAAGGGCTCGCGACATTCACTGCAGCTCTCTCCGATCCGAAGATCGGTATAGCAATTGCCGTGGCTGTGGCAATTCACAACATCCCGGAAGGTATCGCCGTTTCGGTGCCGATCTATTATGCCACCGGAAGCAAGAGAAAGGCTTTCAGGCTCTCCTTCCTGAGCGGCATTGCTGAACCCATCGGAGCAATTGTCGGGTACCTGCTGCTGCTTCCACTGATGACGGATACGCTGATGGGAGGTCTGTTCTGCTTCGTGGCAGGCATCATGGTCTTTATATCGCTCGATGAACTGCTGCCGGCTGCAGAAAAATACGGTGAGCATCACCTCTCAATATACGGACTGGTATCCGGAATGGCCGTAATGGCTATCAGTCTGTTACTCTTTAAGTAAACAAAAACTGGTCTTTTCTGTTGCTTAAGTAGTATATTTGCTCTTCAAACAAAACTAAAATTCATATTATGATGAAAAGAACACTGACTGTTATTCTGGTACTGGCCGCGCTGGCAACCGGCGCACAGGCTCAGAGCTACAAATCAGCCATCGGCCTAAGGGGCGGAGACCCCTCTGGTATCACCTTCAAGACATTTATTAACAGCACAAACGCACTTGAACTTATTGCCGGCAGCGGATACTGGGGCCACAACTTTGCAATCACCGGTTTTTACCAGTGGCAGAAACCGACCGACTGGACACCCAACCTCGACTGGTTCGTCGGTCCGGGAGCACATATAGGTTTCTGGAATGATTATTACAGGAATGATTACGGTACAGGCATCCTTATTGGGATAGACGGTATCATAGGTCTCGAATATACACTGGATGATATTCCTCTCAACTTCTCATTGGGATTTGGGCCTGCCATACAGCTTACAAGCGGACCCGGCTTCATGTACTGGAACGGAGGCTTCGCAGTAAGGTACGTCTTCTGATCCTTCTGACAGGCTCATAACGGGGCGGGTTCAGCGACGGCACATTTTTTTGTGAAATATTTTGTATTTTCAAAAATAGATGCCATCTTTGCATCCGCTTTTTTAAGTTCTTTAAGGTCCATTCGTCTAGTGGTTAGGACGTCAGGTTTTCATCCTGGTAACAGGGGTTCGATTCCCCTATGGACTACAAAATTTACTATAAACAGACAGTATGGCTAACCATAAGTCGGCGCTCAAAGCCGCCAGACAGGCAGAATCAAGGAAGGAAGACAACAAGTACTTCGCACGTACCATGCGTAATTCACTGAAGAAGATGCGCAAGACCACAGAGAAGGCTGAGGCGGAAAAGATGCTTCCTGAGCTGAGCGCGATGCTTGACAAGCTTGCAAAGAAGAATGTCATCCACAAGAACAAGGCATCAAACCTCAAGTCCTCAATCACGAAACACGCTCAGAGCCTGAAATAGGGTTCTACTCCAGATATATTTTAACAGCCGCCACTTTCATGTGACGGCTGTTTTTTTTATATTGCAGCGGGATAATATGTTTTGCTGCATGTCAATGAAAATCACAGACTGGGCTGTCGAGGACAGGCCCCGTGAACGGCTCTGGAACCAGGGCCCCGCAAGCCTCAGCGATGCTGAGCTGTTAGCCATTCTCATCGGATCAGGTACAAGGAACAACTCTGCACTTGACCTGGCACGCGAACTGCTGGCCCTTGCCGGCAACTCACTCGGTCAGCTGGGAAGACTCAGCACGGGCGAGATACGTAAAATCAAAGGGATGGGTGAGGCCAAGGCAGTTACTATCGCGGCAGCCCTCGAACTGGGCCGTCGCAGGAAGATCGCCGAAGCATCGGAAAACCCACAGATACGCTCCTCAGCCGATGTTTTCGGAATAGTCAGCCCGCTGATGGAAGACCTGACCCACGAGGAATTCTGGATACTCTTCCTCAACAGGGCCAATCGCGTCACCGGCCGGATGAAAATCAGCCAGGGTGGCGTCAGCGGTACTGTCACCGACGTACGCATCGTTATGAAAAAAGCGATCGAAACCCTTGCATCAGGCCTTGTCATCTGTCACAACCACCCTTCAGGAAATACCAGTCCAAGTGACTCTGACATCCGTATCACCCAGAAGATTAAGGAGGCAGGCGCACTGATGGACATTCAGCTGCTTGATCATCTGATAGTTGCAGGAAAGGATTATTACAGTTTTGCTGACAACGGGGCGCTTTAGAACTGCCTCTCTGAGAGCCTGACGTCAGACCTGTCATCACACAGTTCAAGCATTTCAGTAACTGTCAGGCCGGTTACAGGGTGCGTAGCCTCCGGTACCACCTCCGCCAGCGGCTCCAGCACGAACCGCCTCGAGTGAAGCTTCGGATGCGGTACCTCAAGCCCCGGCAAAGTGATAACACGGTTATCCCATAACAGTATGTCAAGGTCAATTATACGCGACTCGTACTGCCCTCCGCCGCTGCGCTTTCGCCCAATGCGGCCCTCGATGGACCGGAAGAGCTGCATCATCCGGGCCGGATCAAGGGTGGTTTTGATTACAACCACCATGTTCAGGAACAGCTCGTCAGCGTCAAAACCCCAGGGCTCCGTCTCCCAGACTGACGAAGCAGCAGCAATCTCCCCTGCTTCCTCCCTGATCAGTTCCATGGCACGCCCGAGGGCGGCAAACCTGTCTCCCAGGTTGCTTCCAAGTCCGGCAATGACCGTTGAGGTTACCTCCGTTTTCATATCATATGGTTCATTGCCTTAAAGATGCCTGTTTTTTTTATAATTTGGTCACTCAATTCAACGTACAGAAAAATGAAAACTTTCCTCAAAATGCTGCTCGCTGTGATAGCAGGGCTAATAATCACAAGTATCCTCTTTTTCGTGGTCATGCTGTCGGCTATATCGGGAATGGCTGCAGCCGGCAAAAAGAGTGTTACCGTACCCGAAAAGTCCGTGCTGGTGATAAAAACCGGTGCTGTGATACCTGACCGGTCCACGGGTAACCCCTTCAGCACTATTGACCCGGTAACAATGTCATTCACCCAGACCCCGGGCCTGAACGAGATCCTCAAAAACCTGAAAAAGGCAGCGGAAGACGAAAACATCAGCGGGATTCTCATCGAGAACGGCACAATGCCATCGGGATGGGCCACAGCAGATGAAATTCGCTCTGCGCTTAAAGAATTCAGGGAAAGCGGCAAGTTCGTCTATTCATATTCCGACTATATGCTTATGCAGGAGAGCTATTTCATCTCCACTGCAGCAGACAAAATCTGGATCAACCCTACGTCGATGTTCGACTTCAAGGGACTGGCTGCCGAGGTGACATTCTACAGGGAGGCCCTCGAGAAACTCGGTGTTGAGGTACAGGTGATCAGGCACGGCAGGTTCAAGGGAGCTGTGGAACCGTTCATGCTTGACAGGCTCAGCGATGAAAACAGGCTCCAGATAACCGAATACATGGGTTCAATCTGGGAGCATGTGGTGAACGTGATCTCTGAATCGCGAGGAGTACCCGTATCACGGGTGATGAGCATTGCTGACTCCCTGGGCGGATATGACCCCGCACTGATGACGGGGGCAGGACTGCTTGACGGAACAATCTACCGTGATCAGCTGGAGGACAGTATCAGGGCTGCCGCAGGAATAGAGGATGGCAAAAAGATCAGTTACATCTCAATGTCGAAGTATACGAACGCTCCCGCGAAAAATGCCCCGGAAGGAGGCAAGGATAAGATTGCCGTCCTCTTCGCCGAAGGAAGCATTGACATGGGCGAGGGTGACGACTCAAATATCGGAGGTGCCAGGTATGCCGCAGAGATGCGCAAGCTGAGACTGGACTCTACTGTCAAGGCAGTGGTCTTCAGGGTCAACTCCAGGGGTGGCAATGCAATCGCCTCTGACGAGATCTGGCGCGAGGTGGAGCTCACTGACAAGGTCAAGCCTGTTGTTGTTTCAATGGGCAACTATGCAGCCAGCGGAGGCTACTATATTTCTGCCGCCGCGAGGAAGATCATGGCTTCCCCGGTCACTGTCACCGGCTCAATCGGAGTATTCGGCCTCATACCAAATGCAGAGGTCCTGCTTGACAAAAAGCTGGGTATCAGTTCCGAAGTGGTTCGCACCAATGCCCACTCCGACACTCCTTCGCTGACAAGACCACTCAACGCTTTCGAAAGGGATGCACTGCAGTTCAATGTGGAACGCATATACAGCACCTTTACCGGCGTTGTCGCCGAAGGCAGAGGCATGAGACAGACAGCAGTTGACAGCATCGGTGAGGGTCGCGTATGGAGCGGTGCCGACGCCATGAACATAGGGCTTGTCGACTCCTTCGGCGGGCTCCGTGAGGCAATCAAAGAGGCAGCCTCCCTTGCAGGCCTGGAGGAGTACAGGACAATTGAGAAACCGGAAGCATCGGATTTCTATACCAAGCTTCTGAAGCAGCTGACAGAGGAGATGCGCGCAAGAGCCATCCGTAATGAGCTTGGCGAGGTCTCAAGGTATTACTATGATCTCAAGGAGATAATCTCATCAGGAGGGATAATGGCTGTAATGCCTTACCACCTGGAGATCCGTTAGGATGATCCGCCCTTTGAAGCCTCTCCTGTGGTCTGCCGCACAGCTTTACGGGCTCGCCGTGGCTGTCAGGAACCTGCTGTATGACCACGGTCTCCTCCGGAGTCACTCATTTGATTTTCCGGTGATCTGCATCGGGAATATAACTGCCGGAGGGACGGGCAAGACACCTCACGTGATCTGGCTGGCAGAAAGATTATACGCTCATTCCCGCGTGGCTGTGCTCAGCCGCGGTTACCTGAGAAAGAGCCGTGGTTTCCTGCCGGTGACCCCGGCCAGCACCCCCGCCGATGCCGGCGATGAGCCCCTTCTGATGGCACGGAGCCTCCCGGGCATACAGGTTTTTGTTGACCGCGACAGGGTAAACGGTATAAGGGAGATTATCAGGCGCGCTCCGGATATGGGCGCAATCATCCTCGACGACGGATTCCAGCACAGAGCTGTAAAAGCAGGCATGAATATCGTTCTTACCGACCTGAACAGGCTGATGACGCGTGACAGGCTCCTGCCGCTGGGAATGCTCAGGGAACAGATCGGCGCCGTCAAAAGAGCTGATATTATTATAGTTACAAAATCTCCATCGAATGTTTCCCGGGAAGATCGCGGGCAGGTCACCGGAGAACTCAGGGCGGCCGGTGCCACGGCGCCGGTTTACTTCACAACCCTTGCCTACGGAAACCCCAGGCACCTGTTCAGCGAAACTGTCAGGCAGATTACACCTGACTCCCACCTTCTGATGGTAACCGGAATAGCCAGCCCCGCACCAATGGCAGAATACCTCAGAGGCATTGCAGGGAGCGTGACTCAAATCGCCTTCCCGGACCATCACACTTTCACTGCAGACGACATCGGCAGGATCACCTCGGCCTTCGATAGTATGGTCGGTACAGACAAATTCATCGTCACAACCTCCAAGGATGGCGTCAGGTTAAAAGAAATCGCTAATATTGCAGATCACGTCCGGCAGGCCCTTCATTACCTGCCTGTAAGCGTGCAATTCATTGAAAATGAAGACGAATTCCTAAACAAATTGTATTCATATGTTGGAAAAGATTATCAGGACCGCTGAATTTCTGGCCTCCAAAGGATTTAAGGACCCCGAGGCAGGTATAGTTCTGGGAACCGGACTGGGCGGTTTAACAGCAGAGATCGACATCCAGGTTGAGATTCCCTACAGTGAAATTCCCGAGTTCCCGGTTTCAACCGTTCAGGGTCATGCCGGAAAACTTATATACGGAGACTTCGGAGGGAAGAAAGTTGTAGCCATGAAAGGCCGTTTCCATTATTACGAGGGATACGGCTCGGAACAGGTCACCTTCCCCATCAGGGTGATGAAGGAGCTCGGCATCAGGGCGCTCTTCCTTTCAAATGCCGCCGGAGGAGTCAATCCCGAATTCAGAATAGGTGATATAATGATAATTGAAGATCATATCTGCCTGGTTGACAATCCTCTGATCGGCCCCAACGATGACCGCATAGGTCCCCGTTTCCCCGACATGAGCGAGCCCTATGACAAGACCCTTATGGAAAAGGCACGGAAGATTGCCGCAGACCTTGGCATACCCGTTACCAGGGGGGTGTACCTGTCAACCACGGGACCCACTTTCGAGACCCCGGCCGAATACCGGTTCTTCAGGATCATCGGTGCCGACGCTGTGGGGATGTCAACAGTACCCGAGGTGATAACCGCAAGGCATATGAACCTGCCTGTTTTTGCAGTCAGCATCATCACCGACCTTGGAGTTGAAGGGAAGATAGAGTACACGACTCACGAATCCGTCCAGCAGGCTGCCGAGCACAGCGAAGAGAAGATGACACGAATCATGAAGGAGCTCATCGCAGCACTGTGACACACCGTCTGATTAATTGATCATCAATGTATTACTTAATGCCCGGGTATAAATTCCGGGCATTTTTATTTCAGCCATCTGTCTTTCACCTGTAAAGCACCGCACACACCTCTTTCCACCGTCCTGAAGCGCCGGCGGAATTGTAAGATTCAGCTATGATTATATACAAACCTGCCGGTAATCGTGCCCCCTGGTCCGTGAGACCGTCCCAGGTCAGGCTGGTGCCTGACCCGGCGGCAACCCTTTCAGCCAGTCGCCTTACAGGATAACCGCGGTCATTGAAGACAGTAACTGTAATTATATTTTCCTCTCCTCCGGGGAAAAGACTGATCAGCAACAGGTCCTCTAACCCGTCGCCGTCAGGGGAGATCCTTCCTGAAGAAAGGGTCAGCCCGGCAATCTCGCCCGGCTGTTCAGGCATGACGGAGTTGGGTGCCCCCGGCGATCCCCAGTTGCAAGCCTCAGAGGCTGAACGCCAGTTACCTGCCACTTGCGAGGGTAGTGACGGAGACACCTTTTCCAGGGCTACTCCCCGTGTGCCGGAGAGAAACGGCATATGCACAGCGGGACTGTAATCTACCCTGTCAATGATGTTCAGGCTTTTGTCATAGAGGATCAGCGAACCTCCGTCATTTGGCAGTGAGGGGAGACGGTCAGCCAGGAAGACGGCTGCGTCATCCGAGCATGGAAAGATATCACGGAATTCATCACTGCCTGTGGTGAGTGCCAGGTAATCGCCCGGCATCATCTGACGGTGCCTTGCGGTGATTGCAGTCGCCTGTGCCGTGGCCCCTCCTGCCAGGTACAAACGAGACAGATCGATAACCTTTTCTGAATTATTGAAGAGCTCTGTGTATTCGCTCTGCCCCTCTGACGGGTCAAACATCAACTCGTTGAAGAGGATCTCTCCGGATAGGGGATCTTCCGGTAAACCGGTTCTGAATTCCGTCAGGCAGGGTGCATTGCCGGCAAAGTCAGTTATCTCAGGTGCAAAGCTGACTGTGATCACACTGCCGGTAAGCAGAGGCTCATCCAGCGGCACAAGTGCAGTCCGGTCAGCCGGGTCATCGGATGTCGCGTACAGTGTCGGCCTGCCGTCAGCAAGCCACGGTGAGGCCCCGGCAAGCATCACCGTCTCATCAAAGAGAACCGCCAGTGTGTCTGGCGCTGCCGGCCAGGCTGCAATCAATCGCGGACATCGGTTGTCAATAACAGTCGCCACCGTTGAATTTGCCCTCCCCGGCGTGCCGCCCGAAGGATCTGACGAGGGACTCCAGGCATAAGGCTCATGAAAGGGATTGTCCGTGTCAGTCAGCTCCGCAGACCACCCTCCGCCGGAGCGGGGTCCGTCACCCAGAAACTCCGGGCCGTAGCTGATGGCATGAATCAGTATTCCGCCCGGATCACGAAGTGCTATAAGCTCACCGGCATCGTTCAGTGAGGGAAACGACTTCACTGCAATCACCCGTCCGTAAGGCAGCAGGTCACTCCTGCTACCGGTGGAACAAAGTATTACTCTCCCTCCGGGTTCAATCCATCCCGCGGACAGAAACGCGGTATCAGGACCTCCTATCAGCATGATGCCTTCTGTCGACAGGGTGTCTCCGGTGCGGTTGAAAATCTCGAGGTACTCCCGCTCAGGCAGCCCTCGTGAGGGGGTGGGATCGGCCATTATCTCGGTTATGACAACGTCGCCGGTGGCCGGATACCTGACGGCGCTGCCCCCTGTCTGTGCCGTAACAGACAGATACAATGAGAGTAACGGCAACAACAAAATCTTTTTCATGCAGCGGGACCAAAAAAGGATTAAATTTGTCGCACTTTTTCTCTTTATAAAGTTCGGATAAATTTTTTAAACACGAAAAAAATGAAAGTTGCAGTTATAGGAGCCACGGGGATGGTGGGCAGGATGATGCTGAAGGTTCTTGAAGAGAGGCAGTTCCCGGTTGACAGGCTCTTCCCGGCCGCTTCGGAGCGTTCCGCAGGAAGGGAGGTTATCTTCAGGGGCAAGCCGGTCAGGGTTGTAAGTGTGATGGAGGCGGTGGAAGCTGTTCCCGATGTGGCGCTCTTCTCTGCCGGTGCAAGCGTATCAAAAGAATGGGCTCCGGTATTCGCCGAAAACGGAACTGTTGTAATAGACAACTCCTCAGCATGGAGAATGGAAGAGGGAATACCTCTTGTGGTGCCGGAGATAAACGCAGGTACAATTGCAGCCGGCACCCGCATCATTGCCAATCCCAACTGCTCAACAATTCAGATGCTGATGGCTGTCGCACCCCTGCACAGGGAATATGGGATAAAGCGGCTTGTAATCTCTACATATCAGTCAGTTACCGGCACCGGCGTGAAGGCAGTGGCCCAGCTCGACAATGAACGGCGCGGTCTCGGCGGCGAGATGGCATACCCCTACCCCATCGACCTTAACTGCATCCCGCAGTGCGATGTCTTCCTCGACAACGGTTACACAAAGGAGGAGATGAAGCTTGTAAATGAGACCCACAAGATCCTTGGAGACGAATCGATCCGCGTTACAGCAACAGCCGTGAGAGTCCCGGTTAAGGGAGGACATTCGGAGTCAGTGAATATCGAGTTCCTTCGCGAGTTCGACCTTGACAGGGTCAGGGCACTGCTCTCATCTGCACCGGGAGTGATACTCTATGACGATCCGGCTGAAAGGAAATATCCAATGCCGCTAATAGCCCATGACAGGGACGAGGTGTTCGTGGGTCGGCTCAGGCGCGATTTCTCACAGGAGAAGACACTCAACCTCTGGGTTGTGGCTGACAACATTCGAAAGGGAGCCGCCACCAACGCGGTGCAGATTGCGGAACATATGATCTCAGCCGGCCTGCTTAAATAGCCGGCTCTTCCGTCTCGTACAGGAAATCGTTGTAGGGATACCGCGTCACGTGTATCTTACGGACCTCGTCGTAAAGCATGCGCCGAAGCTCCTCGAAGTTGTCACGCTTCTTTGCGGAGATAAATACAGTGTGCCGGTCTCCGGCCCTTGCCATCCACGTTTTGCGAAGATCATCGAGTGAGAGGTTCTCCCTTTTCACCGGTGTCAGGTCATCTTCATCCTTGCGGTTGAATGAAAACAGATCCGTCTTGTTGAAGACCAGGATCGTCGGCTTGTTGATGGCATCCAACTCCTTCAGGGTGTTGTTTACAACCTCAACCTGCTCCTCAAAGCCCGGATGAGAAATGTCAATCACGTGCAGAAGCAGGTCAGCCTCACGCACCTCGTCAAGGGTCGATTTGAACGACTCCACAAGGTCGTGCGGCAACTTGCGGATAAATCCCACTGTATCGGACAGGAGAAAAGGCAGGTTGCCAAGCACAACCTTCCTGACGGTTGTGTCAAGGGTGGCAAACAGCTTGTTCTCGGCAAAGAGATCACTCTTGCTGACCTGGTTCATCAGGGTTGATTTTCCAACGTTTGTATAGCCCACAAGCGCAACCCTGACCATCTTTTCCCTCCCTTTCCGGCGGGTGTTCATCTGGACGTCAATCTTCTTGAGCTGCTCCTTGAGTTTGGTGATCTTGTCACGGATGATACGGCGGTCTGTCTCTATCTCGGTCTCGCCGGGGCCCCGAAGGCCGATACCCCCGCGCTGACGCTCGAGGTGTGTCCACATGCCGGTAAGCCTGGGGAGAAGATACTGGTACTGAGCCAGCTCCACCTGGGTGCGGGCATGGGATGTGCGGGCACGGCTGGCAAATATGTCGAGGATAAGATTGGTGCGGTCAATGATACGGCAGTTGAGCTCCTTCTCGATGTTGCGCATCTGGCTGGGAGTCAGCTCATCATCAAAGATTGCAAGAGTGATCTCATTCTCAGCCACGAATCCGGCTATCTGCTCAATCTTCCCCTTGTTGACGAAGGTGCGGGGATTGGCATGCTCAACACGCTGCAGGAATGACTTCACCGGGAGAGCCCCGGCAGTCTCGGCCAGAAATGCGAGCTCGTCAATGTAATCGCGCGCACTGGCCTCATTTATTTCAGGGGTGATTACCCCTACAAGTATGGCTCGTTCTATGGTATTTAAATATTAATCAGTATGTATTGATCACCATCCGGCATGCCGGATGGTCTCCCCTGCCCCGGTCGGATGAGGCGGGGCGGGGGTCAAAATTAATACAAACTAATTAATATACCTCCTGTTGGCCTCCATGAAGCCCCTGATGGCATTCTTAAGGTTCTCCGAGCACATGATGATCATCTCGAAGTCCCTTGGGAACTCGATTATTCCTGACTGCAGCTCTTTTTTCTGCTCTGGGGTAAGGGCATTGACATCGCCTATGGCCCTTGCCGAAACGTGCTCAAAACCTGAGGTTGCACCTATGGGCTCCTTCTTGATTGTGCGCTCGGGATAGAGGGCACGCATCTCAACATCACCCTGGATGATGCACTCCTTCACCTGGAATGTACGGATCAGGGCACACTGAAGATCTCTGTACTTCTTCACCTTGACATCATTCCCAAGTGAATCCTTCACCACATTACCCCTTGCATCCTTTACATAGTCGAACCCGTCCTCAACGGTTGCCTTTACAAGGGTGTCACGCTGGAACTGCTTGTCAGGACTCACGGCCACAGTACGAAGGTTGACACTTATCAGGTAGTCAATCTGGGTCTCGTCATTTGGCAGTGTGGTGTGGTATTCAACCCAGTCGCTGTTGAGCCTGGGGAGGTCGAGGGCGAGAAGCTCCTTCTCAAATTCGTCGGGGAATTTGGTGGCGGAATAATTCTTTACCGTAACGTATGCGCGGCTTATCCCAAGGTAGCGCGACTCCTGCATCATCTGGTCGATGTTCGGGTAGTCACCGACATACTCCCTGG
>ERZ1645189.275-NODE-275-length-11672-cov-4.952311_pt1 | contig 11672 bp, 8 predicted proteins | sample MGYA00575350_ERZ1645189 | MGnify/ENA primary metagenome ERZ1645189 (study PRJEB40845, sample SAMN11283421) | freshwater sediment metagenome | isolation source: river sediment | host: Sediment | place: India: Jajmau, Kanpur | collected 2015-12-17 ...
TTACGGGGCAAGATTGTATTTCTCAATCTTGGCGTTAAGGGTAGGACGTGTGATGTCAAGCACTCGGGATGCCTCGATTTTGTTCCATTTGCAGTCGTCAAGAATATGCTTGATGTGGGCTTTTTCGATATCTGCAAGAGTACGAAATTCCATCATATATGTTGCACCCTGCTGAGGCTCGCTGGTTCTTGTATTAAGCATGATGTTGTCCTTCTCAAGAACATCACTTTTAGCCATTACAATTGCCTGCATTATGGTGTTTTCAAGTTCACGGACGTTACCCGGCCAGGTGTGCTCCTGCAGCATATCAATCACTCCGTCACCAATCTTTGTCACCTTTTTGTTGAATCTGTGGCTGAGTTTGTGGAGGAAGTGAACAGTGAGATCCTTGATGTCCTCTTTACGGTCACGGAGAGGAGGGAGGTTAATTGTAAACACCTTTAATCTGTAGTAAAGGTCTTCTCTGAATTTGCCCTCTTCAATTAGTTTCTCAAGTTTTGTATTTGTAGCAGCAATAATGCGTGCCTTCATAGGGATTGTAGTCTCTCCTCCCACGCGTTCAAATTCCAGCTCCTGGAGAACACGAAGAAGTTTAACCTGTGTATTCAGTGAAATCTCAGAAATCTCATCCAGGAAGATTGTACCGTCGCCTGCGAGTTCGAATTTTCCCTTTTTGTTTCTTACTGAGCCGGTGAAAGATCCCTTTTCGTGACCAAAAAGTTCACTTTCAAGAAGGGTTTCGGTTAATGCGCTGCAGTTAACCACCACAAGCGGTTTCTCTCTGGTTATACCCGAGTAGTGAATTAACCTTACAATAAGCTCTTTTCCTGTACCGGTTTCACCTTCGATAAGAACGTTTACCTTATTGAGGGATACATGTCCAATGCTCTTGAAGATATTCTTCATCATAGGAGATTTTCCTATGAGGATGTTTTCCTGAATCTTGGCATCACTTGTAACTCCTTCTGCAATAACAGCAGACCTGCTCTTACTGCTGAGAAGCGAATTTACTGCATGCTGTACTACCGTTTTCAGGTGAGGAGCGTTGATAGGTTTTTCGATAAAGTCGAAAGCACCAAGCTGAATAGCTTTGATTGTAAGTTCTATATCACCAAATCCGGTAAGCACTATTACCGGTAAATTGGGATCATATTTTCTGATTTCAGCCAGAGTCTGAAGTCCGTTCATTCCAGGCATCTGATAGTCAGTTATAACTACTTCAGGAGTATCTGACTTGACAAGTGCAAGTCCCTCTTCGCCACTTCCCGCCTCAAACGGGGCGTAACCTGCTCTCACAAGAATCTCTTTAATCAGCCTTCGGGTTACTTTGTCATCGTCAATGATTAAGATTTTTTCCATATTCATTCAGTAGTGTTTTATTGTTCCCGGGCTTCATAATAAACTTTGTGCGTTGATTATGAACTAGTCAAAGATAATAATTTTAATTATAAATTGTTATTTATGTAAAAAAAAGAGTGTCAAAATCTTGACACTCTTTTTTAAAATTGCTGTAAAAATTCTTACTCGAATTTCTGTAACAGAAGCTCCATAAGCTTCACAGAGGCTCCCATAACTGATGTTCCAGGGCCAAAGATTGCAACTGCACCTGCCTTATAAAGAGCATCATAGTCCTGAGCAGGAATTACTCCTCCCACAATTACCATAATGTCTTCGCGGCCAAGTTTCTTAAGTTCACTTACAATCTGAGGAACCAGAGTCTTGTGACCTGCTGCAAGTGAAGATACACCCACAATGTGAACGTCATTTTCCACAGCTTGTTTAGCTGCCTCTTCAGGAGTCTGGAAGAGCGGACCCATATCTACGTCAAAACCGCAGTCGGCATAACCTGTTGCAACTACTTTTGCTCCGCGGTCGTGTCCGTCCTGGCCAAGTTTTGCGATCATAATACGAGGCTGACGACCCTCTTTCTTTGCAAACAGAGCAACAAGCTCTTTCGCTCTTTCGAATTCGTTGTCGTTCTTAACTTCGCTTGAGTAAACACCTGTATTCATACGAATGATTGCTTTGTACCTTCCGGCTACTGCTTCGCATGCATCAGAGATTTCGCCAAGGGTTGCGCGAACCTTTGCAGCTTCGATAGCAAGCTCCAGGAGGTTTCCGGTTTTGTTAGCTGCTGCTTCTGTTATAGCTGCGAGAGCTGCCTTAACTTTAGCCTCATCGCGGTTTGCGCGGAGCTCTTTAAGTCTTGCAATCTGTGACTCGCGAACTTTTGTGTTATCTACGTCGAGAATCTCGAGCGGATCTTCTTTGTCAAGTCTGTATTTGTTAATACCTACAATGGTGTCAAGTTTAGAGTCAATTCTTGCCTGCTTGCGGGCTGCGGCCTCTTCGATTCTGAGCTTAGGAATACCGGTTTCAATAGCCTTAGACATACCACCAAGTTTTTCAACCTCCTGAATGTGGCCCCACGCTCTCTCTGCAATTTCTGCAGTGAGTTTTTCAACGTAGTATGAGCCGGCCCAAGGGTCAAGTGATTTGGTAATGTTTGTCTCTTCCTGGATATAAATCTGGGTATTTCTTGCAATACGGGCAGAGAAGTCTGTAGGGAGAGCGATAGCCTCGTCAAGAGCATTTGTATGAAGTGACTGGGTGTGACCAAGAGCTGCTCCCATTGCTTCGATACAAGTTCTCGCAACGTTGTTGAAAGGATCCTGCTCGGTAAGGGACCAGCCCGATGTCTGCGAGTGAGTTCTGAGTGAAAGTGATTTTGGGTTCTTCGGATTGAACTGTTTAACCAGTTTAGCCCAGATCATTCTCGCTGCACGCATCTTTGCAATCTCCATGAAGTGGTTCATACCGATTGCCCAGAAGAATGAGAGACGCGGAGCAAACTGGTCTACATCCATTCCGGCTGCTATTCCTGTTCTGAGGTACTCAAGACCATCTGCAAGAGTATATGCCATCTCAATGTCGCATGTAGCTCCTGCTTCCTGCATATGGTAGCCTGAGATAGAGATTGAGTTGAATTTAGGCATGTTCTTAGAGGTGTACGAAAAGATGTCACCAATGATTCTCATTGAGAATTCAGGAGGGTAGATGTATGTATTTCTAACCATGAACTCCTTAAGAATGTCGTTCTGGATAGTACCTGCCATTTCGTCGAGTTTAGCTCCCTGCTCCATACCGGCTACAATGTAGAAGGCAAGAATTGGAAGAACTGCTCCGTTCATGGTCATGGATACAGACATTTTGTTGAGCGGAATCTGGTCGAAGAGAACCTTCATGTCCTCTACGCTGCAGATGCTCACACCTGCCTTACCTACGTCACCAACTACGCGGGGATGGTCTGCATCGTATCCGCGGTGTGTGGCAAGGTCAAAGGCAACTGAAAGCCCTTTCTGACCTGCTGCAAGATTTCTGCGGTAGAAGGCATTTGACTCTTCTGCTGTTGAGAAACCTGCATACTGGCGGATAGTCCACGGATTCATCACATACATTGTGCTGTATGGTCCGCGGAGGAAAGGCGGAATACCTGCGGCATAGTTGAGGTGCTCCAGACCCTCAAGGTCAGAAGCTGTATAGACGCTTTTAACCCCTATCTGTTCCGGAGTCATCCAAACGCTCTCTCCCGCTTTGGGAGCAGCGCCTCCGGCATATTTTATATCTGAAAATTTTGGACGCATATTCAAATCTTTTTTTTATTACTACTTAATTCCCAACTGTTGCTGATACTGCTTCAGAGTCTCAAGAACATTGCTCTTAACACTTATGAAGTTGCTTACTCCTTTTGCAATGAGCTCTTCCTTGCATGCAGGCTCGCCGGCAACAACAAGGATAGCTTTATCTCCAAGCAGAGATTTGATTGCAGGAACAGACTCAGCATACTCCTCATCAGATGAGCAGGCAACAACAATATCTGCATTTGCTTCAAAGGCAGCCTTAACGCCCTCTTCGATTGTTGCAAAGCGAGTGTTGTCAATAACCTCAATACCTGCGACGGCAAAGAAGTTACTTGAAAACTGAGCGCGTGCACGACAGAAGGCCAGGTTTCCGAATGTCAGCATAAATGCCTTAGGAGCTTTACCGCTGGTTTCTGTAGCAAATCTGAGAGCTTCGAAAGCCTGAGCTCCGCGATATTTTTCAATTGGCTCGGCAATAGGATTTTCGCTTCTCTCCCAGTTTGAACCGCGGGTTACGATGTCAAGGGTGATATCCTTATCTGCCTTCTCTGTAAAGTTAGGATACTGGTTTGTTCCCAGGAGAATCTCTCTTCTGGTTGCAATGTTCATATCTCTCTTTGCAGAAGCAGTTTTGATTTCGGCCTGGATGAAACCGGCCTTGAGAGCCTCTGTATATCCGCCCTTCTCCTCAACTTTCTTAAACAGGTTCCAGCTCTCCTGAGCGATAGAATCTGTAAGGTTCTCTATGTAGTAAGATCCTGCAGCAGGGTCGGCAATCTTATCGAAATATGACTCCTCCTTAAGGATAATTTGTGTGTTTCTGGCAATACGGTTGCTGAATTCGCCCGGTTCGCGGTACTGGTAGTCAAAAGGAAGAACCTCCAGTGAATCAACCCCCGCAAGAGCAGCACTCATTGCTTCGGTTGTGCTCCTGAGCATGTTTACATATGAATCGTAAACTGTCTGATTCCACTGGCTAGTTACAGCGTGAATGTAGATTTTCTTTGAATTTTCATCTTTAACTCCGTATGCATCTGCAATGTTCGCCCAAAGCATTCTTGCAGCGCGGAATTTGGCAATCTCCATAAAGTAGTTTGAACCTACTGCAAGAGTAAATTTCATTTTTGAAGCAGCTTCGTCTGCAGTAAAACCAAGACCTGTGAGCAGGTTCATGTATTCGCTTCCCATTGCAAGGGCGAATGCCAGTTCCTGTACCAGGGTAGATCCGGCTTCGTTGAAAGCGTAACCTTCAACTCCAACAACTTTTACATTTGGGAAACCTTCTGCAAGTTCAATACATCTGCGAAAGTTTGCCATGTAGTTGCCACAGCAGAAGTTACCTGTTTTTGTAAGAGTGCGCAGCGGGTCAAAATCAAATGAAGCTCTTACTGCATTTGGTTTGCAACCTCTTGCCACAGCAACGGCAACAAAAGATTCAATGATGGATGGTGTTGCACAAGAGCATCCTTCGAAATTAACTTCAACCTTTTCAAGGTCAATGTTCTTAAGAAGAATTTCCATTTTCTCCTTTGAAACAGGTTTTCCTCCGTCGAGACAAAAACCCACTGATTCCACACCGCGTGCAATCCCGTCTACAGCTTGTTCATTAGCCTTCTGAAAGCTTTCATGAGCGCAGTATCCCTGGCGAATAAGCCATTTGTTGTCGCTCTTTGTACCTCTGACATAAGGGAAAGCACCTGGCTGAGTGCCCATGTGCTTAAGATTTGTCAAATCCTGGGCGCGGTAGTATGGACGAACTGAGAATCCCTCCATAGTCTTCCACACGAGCTTCTTCTCGTAGTCGGCGCCTTTAAGATCTTTTGTTATCACCTCTTCCCATTGCTGGGTGGAAACCGGTGAAAACTCATCAAATAATTTTTCTGCCATATTGATTTGTTTAATTATTGAAAGTTGCCAAAAATTAATTCGGCAAAGGTATAAATTCTTTCCTCTTTTTAAACCTTTTTATTGCTTTTTAGTCCTATAAGCAGAGAAACATTTTAAACCAACAAAAAAATGAAAAAAATTACTACTCTATTGGTTATGATGGCATTAACACTTTCGGTTACTGCCCAGCAGCAAAATATTATTGTTAAACGTCAGGGTGAGGGCTACATGAGAGCCAATCCTGAAAGGATGCATTCAAATTTTACTGAAGATCAGCAAAAGCAAATGCAGGAACTTCGTTTCAAACTTCAGAAGGAAAATCTTCAGATTTCAAATGAACTCAATGAGAAGAGGGCTCAGCTTAAAACCCTTCAGCAGGTAGACAAGCCAAATATGAAGTCAATCAATGCAAAAATTGACGAGATCTCTGCACTTCAGAACAAGAAGATGAAACTTATGGCTGAGCACAGAAACAATGTAAGAAACCTTCTCACAGATGAACAAAAGGTTCAGTTTGACTTGAACTGGGGTAAGGGAATGCACAAACAAGGCAGAAAGATGCACAAGCAAGGCGTTATGATTCACAGGCAAGGTGAGAAAATGCAAATGATGGGTGAGAGAATGCACCAGCAAGGACAGCAAATGCACCGCGAAATTGAAATTCGTCAGATTGAGAAGAAATAATTAACAGAAATTAAGGCGCACTTATTCGCCCAGTTCCAGTTTATTGGACTTTTCGCTGTAATCAATTATATCGGTACTGACGCTGCTCTCATTTTTTAGTTTAGGAGATGTTTTAGGTTTAACCCCCCGCTCCGCAGCTTCGGTACCGGTATCTTTTTTTCTCCCTTTAAGAACAGCCTTGCGCAACTCGAAGTTTTCGCCAAGGTATTTCTTTCTTACCTCAGGATTATTTGCGAGAACCTCAGCAGTTCCGCTCTCAAGAATATTTCCCTCATACAACAAATATGCTCTGTCTGTAATTGCCAGAGTTTCGTGAACATTGTGATCAGTAATTATGATTCCAATGTTTTTTGTTTTGAGGTTAGCTATGATATGCTGAATATCCTCCACAGCAATAGGGTCTACCCCTGCAAAGGGCTCATCAAGCAGAATGAATTTAGGATCTATTGCAAGGGCACGGGCTATTTCGCATCTTCTTCTCTCTCCGCCTGAAAGCTGAATGCCATAGCTTTTTCTAACCTTATGAAGGCTGAATTCGTCAAGAAGCACCTCAAGCCTCTCCTCTCTCTCCTTTTTAGAGTAATTGTGAAGCTCCATTACAGACATAATGTTGTCTTCGACACTCAGCTTCCTGAATACAGAAGCCTCCTGGGCCAGGTACCCAAGCCCTTTCTGAGCCCTCATGTACATTGGAAGAGTTGTGATCTCCTCGTTGTCAAGAAAAATTCTTCCCGCATTGGGTTTAATAAGTCCGGTCATCATGTAGAAGGTAGTTGTTTTACCGGCTCCGTTGGGGCCAAGCAAGCCCACAATTTCGCCCTGTTCAACCTCAACAGATACACCCTTAACAACGGTGCGGACTCCATATTTCTTTACCAGGTCTGTGCAGTATAATCTCATTTGTTTCTCTTTTCCTTCCTACTTCAACTCCAGTTTAATATCTTTCTGAAGCTCCCTCAGTTCGGGATGTTTCTCCAGCAAAAATCCGGCCTTTTGCTCCGGCATATATAGTTTATTCTCTCCGGACTCCTCGGCAGTTACAACCTCTACAATAAGAGTTGCGTTTTTATTGTCGAGTTTCTCCTGCAAAAAGCTCTCCAGTCTAAGTTTGCAGTTTTTGATAATCCAGTCACGCTGCAAATCATTACTAACCCTGAAGTGAATTTTAGTACCGTCTGTAATCAGAGGCTTAGTATCAGAAATTGCTGTAGCCAGTCTCTTTAGGCCAACTTCAGATTCTGCCATTGCAATCCACACTTTTTCCAGTTTCTCCATGTCGAAAGGCTCTGCTCCAATCTCCCTGTAGACAGGTCTGGTATTACTTGTGCTCTGTTCGCTCGCCTTCTTCATCATCCCTTTGATTGACATGGTTGGCTTGTACTCCTGCGGAGATGATTCAGGTGTGTTTTCCGGATCTGGTTTTGATACCGGTTTTGGTTCAGATTTAGTCTCCTGCACCGGTTCAGGATTCTTTACCGGTATTGGTTCCTGCTTTATTTCATCTTTTGGTTCAGGGGCAATTATTGCGGGTTGTGCCGGTTCCTTTACGGGCGGCGCCTGAACAGGTGCAGCAGCAGGTGGTGTAACAGGCTGATATGTCTGCTCTACAGGCTTTGTGATTTTCGAAAGTTTTACCAGTGCAAACTCAATGTGGAGGCGCTGGTTTCCGCTTGCTTTATATGTTGCTTCGCAGGTGGTCGTGATGTTTAGTGCGTTGTAGAGGAATTCAAGCGATGTATGTGAGGCCTGCTGGCGGTATCTCTCAATAAGGGATGGCGCAAGCTCCAGAAGCTTTGCGCTTTGCGGGTCACGGCAAATGAGAAGGTCTCTGAGGTGAGTGCTGAGTCCGCCAATAAAGTGAAGTGCATTGAATCCTTTGGAAAGTATCTCGTCAAAAATAAGCAGGGCCTCCATATGGTTACCCTCAGTCAAAAGGTCTGTCAGCCTTAAATAGTACTCGTAATCGAGAACATTCAGGTTGGAAATAACCTGATTATAAGTGATAGTCTCTCCGCAGAAAGCCACAGACTGGTCAAAGAGAGTAAGGGCATCGCGCATTGCGCCGTCTGCCTTTCTGGCAATGATATGCATTGCCTCTGAGTCTATGGTAATATTTTCACGTTCAGCAATTATTGTAAGGTTCTTTACAATGTCCTCAACGGAAATTCTGTTGAAGTCGTATGTCTGGCAACGCGAAAGAATTGTAGGAATGATTTTGTGTTTCTCGGTTGTGGCCAGAATAAAAACAGCATGAGCAGGGGGCTCTTCCAGTGTTTTGAGGAAAGCATTGAAGGCTGCCTGAGAAAGCATGTGCACCTCATCAATGATATATACACTATATTTTCCAATCTGAGGAGGGATTCTTACCTTCTCGTTCAGCTGCCTGATGTCGTCTACAGAGTTGTTTGAAGCAGCATCCAGCTCGTGTATCGAGAATGAGCGTGATTCGTCAAAGGCCTTGCAGGATTCGCAAACTCCGCATGGATCCATCTCCTCAGAGGGATTCAGACAGTTGATTGTCTTGGCAAAGATCCTTGCACTGGTAGTTTTACCCACTCCGCGTGGCCCGCAGAAGAGGTATGCATGAGCAAGCTGATTTTTGAGAATCGAATTCTTGAGTGTCCTGGCGATATTTTCCTGACCAATAAGCGTCTCGAAACTTGTTGGTCTGTACTTTCTGGCCGATACTATAAATCTTTCCATACCCCGCAAAAGTAAGAATTTTTATCTAATTTTGCATTTATGACAACAATACAAATGAGACATTTATTAGCTCTTTTTTGCTCTCTTTTAATTTTCTCAAACCAGTCAGATGCTCAGGAGATTTTTGGCAAGGCAAAGAACAACTACCGGAACTTTTCAAACAAAAAGACCATGGTTGTTTCGAACTCGGCAGATTTCACAGATCTGGCACTGAATGATGCAGTTAAAAGCGGGTGGAAGATTTCTGAATATGAGTTTTGTACTCTTGAGAGATTTGAACAGATGAGGCGGGACACCATGTTTTATTTCCTGCTCAGGGTTGAAGGCAAGTTTCGCAGAGAGGGGGAAGCTTCCATAGAATACCTTACTCTGGTTAAGGGCGGTCCCGCCTCAGACAAGGGAATCTCAAAAATGGAGGAGATTGTCTCGTTACCATTGCAGGCTGTTGGTGACGAAAGCGGGAAGGCATTTGTTTTTCTGCCTGCTTTCATAGACATTATTCAGGAGCATATCATCAATGTTGGCGAGGATATTCTCAAGGCATATGTGGGTAACTCGTTTTACAGCAACAGAATTGAGGAGCAGGGCTCTAAAAGGATAATTTTTGACAGAGCAGAAATTGGATACCAGGTTACAGATGAGGAGATTGAAGAACAGTTTGCAGGCAAGGTTATACTTGCAGATGCTGCTGTTGTTGAGGAGGCTGTGCAGAAGGCGGAACCGCAAACAATAGTCAGCCTCGTTATCTCTCCGGCGGAGCCTAAAAGCGGCTCCTTTTCTTACCAGATGCTAATAGATACCGGGACCCACTCTATGGTCTTTTTCCGCAGGCACAAGATTACTTCAAAACTTCCTGCCGGTTTTACGAGGGAGGACATAAAGAGAATTTCAATTCCATTTCAGAAATAGCAAATGACAACATATACAAGTACTTTCAAAAACGGACTCAGGTTTGGCTTCAGAAGAGTCAATTCTCCTGTTGCCTACTGTGCTCTTACAATCAATGCAGGTACAAGAGACGAGAATATTTCCCAGAACGGGATAGCTCACCTAACTGAGCACATGCTCTTCAAGGGTACAAAAAACAGGAGTGCCAAGAGTATCAATAACTATCTTGAGAAATACGGCGGGGAGCTCAATGCCTATACAACCAAGGAGGAGACTGTTATTCATGCCACTGTCCTTCGTGAAGATTTACCCAAGGCTGTAGAGTTGCTTTTTGACCTGGCCTTTAATTCAATTTTTCCGGAAAAGGAGCTGGACAAAGAGCGCGAGGTTGTTCTGGAAGAGATAAAATCATATAAGGACACACCATCTGAGCAGATTTACGACGATTTTGAGGAGCAGCTTTTTGGTCAGCATCCGCTTGCGGGAAACATTCTGGGAACCCCAAAAAGCGTAAGGCGGATAACCAGGGCAGACCTTGTTGCCTTTACAAAACTTCACTACAGGTACAACAATATGTCTCTCTCTATTGTGGCCGATTCTCTTCCTGCGCGGTGCGAGGCACTGGCCATGAAGTTTTTCGGGTCTGAAGAACTGCAGGAAGAGCCGGGAGTTGTCCCTCTCAGAACTGCCGATATTTCCCCGGGAAATGCTGGCGGAATAAGCATAATTTCAAAGAAGAGCTATCAGGCGCACTGCGTTGTTGGTGGAAGGGCATACTCGCTTTATGATAAACGCCGTTTGCCTCTGGCTTTGCTTTCAAATATCCTTGGCGGGCCTGCTCTTAATTCAAGACTTAATCTGCTGCTGAGGGAGAAACATGCGCTTGCCTACACAGTTGATGCATCATACACTCCATTTTCTGATACAGGTGTCTTCTCTGTCTACTTTGGGACAGATAAGTCAAACCTTGAGAAATGTCTCTCATTAATTAACAAGGAGTTTACTCTGGTTAAGGAGAAGGGCCTCTCACCAATGCAGCTTAAGGCTGCTAAGAAACAGCTCATAGGTCAGCTCGCAATCTCTACTGATAATGCGGAGTCTCAGTGCCTGAACATTGGAAAATCGCTTATGGTTTTTGGTAAAGTTGAGCCAATTGAAGAGATTCAGAAAAAGATTGAAGCGATAACATGCGATCAGATTAAAGAGGTGGCGCAGGAAATTTTCACCGACGACAACCTCATAACTCTAATCTATAAATAGATATGGCAAATCTTGACAGATATCTTGCAGAGAGTTCATCGGGGATCCATCCTGCTCTTGAGTGGCTTGAAAGAGAGACACATCTCAGGACAAATCATGCGCGGATGCTCTGCGGACCGCAGGTTGGCCGGTTGCTGACAACCTTCTGTGAGATGATGCAGCCTCTCAATGTTCTTGAAATTGGAACATTTACCGGCTATTCTGCAATATCCATAGCTCTCGGCCTTCCGCAAAACGGCCATCTGGATGCCGTTGAAATCAATGATGAACTCGAAGATCTTATTCTTGAGGGATTCGAAAGGGCAGGGGTACGTGAGAGAATCAGCCTTCATATAGGCGATGCAGCCCAAATTGTTCCGGCATTAAATAAAACCTACGATATAGTATACCTGGATGCCAACAAGCGCGAGTACTGCTCCTATTATGATATGGTTTTTCCTGTACTCCGTTCAGGGGGCTATATCCTTGCAGATAATGTACTGTGGGATGGAAAGGTTTATGCAGAAAAGCCATCTTCAGATGCCCAGACGCAGGAGATAATCCGCTTTAACCGTATGGTAAAAGAGGACCGCCGCGCAGAGAATTTTATTCTTCCCATACGCGACGGTA
>ERZ1645189.276-NODE-276-length-11661-cov-6.315009_pt1 | contig 11661 bp, 11 predicted proteins | sample MGYA00575350_ERZ1645189 | MGnify/ENA primary metagenome ERZ1645189 (study PRJEB40845, sample SAMN11283421) | freshwater sediment metagenome | isolation source: river sediment | host: Sediment | place: India: Jajmau, Kanpur | collected 2015-12-17 ...
ATTAAATGCAAAACACAAACTCTTCGAGATGAAAAGTTTGTGTTTTGTAATATACACATTGTGAATGTGTTAACAGAAATTGCGGCGCAGATGCGTGCTTGCTCGTCGACTTTGCCCGCCGGTCTGGCTAGCCCCGCCACGCGGGGCCGCCCGCCGGTCAGTGCCTAGTTGTTATTCATCTGCGGGATCTCGACTTCATTGCGGGAGTCGCCAATCAGGTGCCGGGTGAAGTAGTCGCCCATTCTCCAGAAGAAGTATTCGGTCATGTCGCCAAAGCCGTGACGCTGGCCGGGCAGCATGAGCATGTCAAAGCGCTTGTTGGCGCGGATGAGTGCATTTACCATGCGGAGGGTATTGCCGGGGTGTACGTTGTTGTCGATGTCACCGGTTACGAGCATCAGGTGGCCTTTTAGGTTTTTGGCAACCTCTGAGTTTTTGTCGATGCTGTATTTGAATGTGGTGTCGCCCTTCTCGGAAATGGTCTCAAGAACGCCGTGGTGCTGCTCGCTCCACCATCTGTTGTAGATGTTGTTCTCGTGGTTACCTGCAGATGAGACTGCTACCTTGAAGAAATCTGGGTAAACCAGCATTGCTGCGGTTGACATGAATCCTCCGCCCGAGTGGCCGTGGATTCCAACTTTGTCCATATTAATGAACGGGTGTTTTGCAGCTAGCTGCTCAATAACCACCTTTTTATCTTCTAATCCGTAGTCGCGAAGGTTGCCGTATCCATAATTGTGGTACCATTTTGAACGGGCTGGGTGTCCGCCTCTGTTACCAACTGTGATAACTATGAATCCAAACTGGGCAAGTCTGTCGACCCTGTCCATACCCTTTGTCCATGAAGCATTAACAGCCTCGGTCTGAGGGCCCGGATATACATACTCAATGATTGGATATTTTTTGGTTGAGTCAAAGTCAAATGGTTTGTACATTACGCCGTAGAGGTCGGTAACGCCGTCGCCTGCCTTAACCTTGAACAGTTCAGGGAATTTGTAACCTGCAGCAAAAAGCGGGCTCAGGTCTGTCTCCTCCAGATCCATTATCTTGCGGCCTGTATTGTCGTAAAGGGCGCTTTTTGGAACTGTGTTTACACGGGAGTAATTGTTTACGAAGTACTTCCCGTTGTCAGAAACCTCGGCTGCGTGGTTGAAGTCGCCTGCGTTGAGGAGCTTAAGTCCGCTTCCGTCAAAGTTAACTCTGTACTGGTGTGTATAGTATGGGTTTTCGCCCTTCTCTTTTGCATTTGCGGTAAAGTATACTACTCTCTGAACAGGGTCAACCGCTACAACCTCTTCAACATGGTATTCGCCTGAGGTAATCGGGTTCTTAAGTTTACCATTCTCATCGTAAAGGTAGAGGTGAGCCCATCCGCTGCGCTCGCTCCACTGGATAAACTCCTTGCCGCCATTAATCAGCTGGAGAGGACGGGTCTCAACATATGTATTGAGTCGCTCCTCAACAAGAGTCTTGAGAGTATCTGCTGCAACCGGTGCAACACAAAGGTCTACTCTCTTAAGGTCACGGCTGGTGCGGGTCACATAGAATTTATCGGCAGTGCCAAGCCACACATTGTGAGTGATTGAGTCACCCATGTTTTTCTTAAGATAAGGTTCGTTGAGAATTCTCAGCTCCTGATCCTTAAAGGCTGCACTCTTAATCTCCCTGTACTTCTTGCCCTCCATGTCAAAAAGGTAGAGGTGGCGTACAGGAGCCTCAGATTCGCCCGGCATGTGGTATTTGTATGTTTCCAGTTTTGGGCGCGGGTTTGCAAGAATATCAATAACCCAGAGGTCCTTCACTTTTGAGGTGTTACTGCGGATAAAAGCAAAGCCTTTTGAGTCAGGTGACCACAGAATATAGGCTCCGGTTCTCTTTTTCTTCTCTTTGTCAGTTGCATACGGGTCGCTGTTGCCGCTGCCAAAACCAAAGTCTTTTGTCCCTTCGGTTGTAAGCTGATGCTCAACAATTGTAGAGTCCTCCTCGTTTTTGCGGGCCTTTTCGAAGTTCTCCATATCCATGTAGTAGAGGTTGAAATCCTTTGAGAAAACTACATATTTTCTGTCTGGAGATACGCTGCCCCATCTCGGGTATGGCTTAGGAGTTTTATAATCTTTAACCTCTGTCAGTTTGCCTGAAGCGATATCGTATTCAAAGCCGAATACCTTTTTCTCTTTCTTTGGCTTGCCTGTCTTCTCATCCTTAGTCTCAACATCTGCGGTGCTCTTGATCTCAAAAGCAAACTTAGTGTCGTTGACAAGCTTAATGTTTTGAATAGGAATATTCTGAGCGTCAAACGGATCCTTTACAATCTCAGTAAGCTGAGCCGCAAGTTTCGCGTTGTCAAAAAGCAGTTTTTTGGAAGCAGTTGCAGGGTCAACAATGTAGTAGAATGTGCCTTCGCTGGTCTGCCAGGTGTACCAGAATTTGTCTGTATTCTTGAACCACCTTGGAGTTATTGAGGTGGAAAATACCATTTTACCCACCTTTTTTGGAGAGAACCTGGCCGCCAGCTCATAATTAGCTTTGGTAACAGGCTTGTTCTGAGCCATACCCGCAGCACCGGCAAGCAGGATGACCATCAACAGAAGCGTTTTTCTCATGTTTAGTTTTAGATTAGTTATTTTAGATAAGATATTCTAAAGGTTTAATGTAATTAGACTACAAAAGGCATCCAAAGTTTAAATCCGCTTTTCCCATTCGCCCACCTCCATATCTGAGATTGTTCCGTTTTCTATGCGGAACCTGAGTGCCGTGCGCACATTATGGAATCCCTGAACACCTGCTGCGCCCGGGTTGATTGTGAGCATATTATACTTTTTGTCGTTCATTACCTTGAGGATATGTGAATGCCCGCAGATAAAGATGTCAGGAGTGTGAGCCGTGATAAGCTGCAGAGCCCTGTAGTCGTAGCGGCCGGGGTATCCGCCTATATGCATCATAAGCACCTTCATCCCCTCCACCTCCATAAGCTGAATATATGGATGGACAAGGCGGATATCGGTTCCGTCGCAGTTTCCGTAAACCCCCTTTAAGGGCTTGAAGGCCGATATCCTGTCGCTCACCTCAATGTTCCCGAAATCCCCCGCATGCCATATCTCATCTACATCGCGGAAGAATTCACGAAGCTTGTCGTCAAAAAAGGTATGGGTGTCTGAGAGAAGTCCTATGTATGCCATCAGGTCAGAGCTTGATTATGATGTTCTTTTTGTAAAGCCACATTGCCATAAGCAGAAATACAGTAACGTACATGAGTGCATACATGAGCGAGCCCCATTCGTTGTGCCCCAGCAGATTCACGCATACATTGCGGTATATCCATGTTGATGCAGAGACAGTAACCTCTTTAATCTGCCAGTCGTCGGTAACCATAATCTCCTTCCATTTGATAATCCTGCCAAGCGTTTTGGCAAAAACTCCCGCCATAACAAAGGCGAAAAGGGGATTCAGCCCCATGGCCCTGAAAGGAAGAAATACCTTCTCCTTACCCTTGACATCAATAAAATAGATGAAGAGAGCAAGCATGGTAACAGACCATCCGCCTGCATAGAGAACATAAGATGGAGTCCAGAGCGGTTTGTTAATTGGAATAAAGGAGCTGAGAACAACTCCTGCTCCTATTGAGAGCATTCCAATTGTATAGAGTTTGCCAACGGCATCAATTTTCTGTTCGCTTTTACGGATAAGGCCTCCAATGAGGTAGCCGAAGAGAACTGTTGCCGAACCTGAAAGTGCGCCAAGAAGTCCTTCGGGATCGAATGGTGCTCCGAATCCGTGGTAAATGTGTTTCTCTCCAAAGATGGCGATATCAATTGGGCCTGCGATTGTTCCCTCAACAGAGTAAGGGTCACCGGTGCCGAAAGTTACAAGTATGAGCCAGTGGATAAACATAAGAACGGCCATTCCGCCTATGATCTTTTTGGTATCGCGCAGCCAGAGGGCGAGAATTCCGCCAAGCAGGTAGCACATTGCGATTCTCTGAAGTACGCCTACAATTCTTATTGACCCAAGATAGTTCTGATAGTTCTCCCAGAATGAGAGGGAGGCGTCAGGTGAAGTGGGGTAGAAAGGAAAGGCATTCAGCAGTAATCCTGTAAGGAAAATAAGAGCGGCTCTCTTTACGATTTTCCCCATTGAAGAGGAGTTGAGTCCGTCGTTGTATTTTGCAAATGAGAAAGAGAGAGCTGCACCAACAATGAAGAGAAAGAAAGGGAATACAAGGTCTGTTGGTGTGCAGCCGCTCCAGGCTGCATGGCGCAGCGGGGCGAAAATCTTGCCCCAGCTTCCGGGGTTGTTAACCAGTATCATACCGGCCACAGTCATGCCTCTTAGCACATCGAGTGCAACATATCTCTGAGATGCTGTTTTCATAGTTTAGGGTTAAGGAGTTCAGGCAAAAATAACCTTTTTTATTGTATATTTGTCTCTGTTATGGAGCTCTTTTATACAAACAACATTTCGGGTGCCGAGGCTCAGCTTGATGAGCAGGAGAGCACACATTGCCTTAAGGTTTTAAGACACAGGCCCGGGGACAACATCGTTTTCACCGATGGTTGCGGATATCTGTACAATGCCCAGATTTCCTATGTTACCGGCAAGATTTGCCACCTAACCATTACAGACAAAAAAAAGTGGGGAGACGAGCGCCCCTATTACCTTCACATTGCCGTTGCTCCCACCAAGAACCTCGACAGATATGAGTGGTTTCTGGAAAAGGCGGTGGAGTTTGGTGTTGATGAAATCACTCCCGTTATTGGTGAACACTCAGAGAGGCGCATCTTCAAAACAGAAAGAGGGGAGAGGGTGATAATGTCTGCCCTCAAGCAGTCGCTAAAGTCTGTGCTGCCAAGGCTCAATCAGCCTGTGGAACTCTCAAAATTTCTGAAGAGCGAAGAGGTATCTGCCTTCGAAGGTGCAAGGCTGATAGGACACTGCAACGACGGCGAGAAGAGGGAGCTAACAACAATAATTGATAATCTTGCCCCTGTTGAAGGGAAAAAGAGGGCGATGATTCTTATAGGACCCGAGGGCGATTTCTCACCTGCCGAGGTTGAGCTGGCCCTTAAAAACGGGTTCCGCGACTTCACCATGGGTGAGTCGCGGTTCCGTGTCGAGACCGCTGCAGTAGCGGCAATCTCAGCGATTTATTTTCTTTCCAGGAGATAATTAGGCACTTAAAAGCCACGCTACATACCCAATGTAGAGGGTGAGCAGTACAGCTCCCTCTCTTTTGTCTATGCGGGTGCCCCAGCCGCGGTAGGCCAGAACAAGCACAAGAACTGTGGATGCTGTGCAAACAAGCATGTCAATCATGTTTTGCGGTTGCATTGGAAGCGGTGCAATTACGGCAGATACTCCAAGTATGAAGAATATATTGAAGATGTTTGATCCTACTACGTTTCCTATGGCTATGTCGCTGTTGCCCCTGTAGGCTGCCATCATGCTGGTGGCAAGTTCGGGGAGGGAGGTTCCGGCTGCAACAATTGTGAGACCAATTACTGTTTCGCTCATTCCCCAGCCGCGGGCAAGTTCTGTGGCATTGCTCACAATGAGGTCACCACCAAAAATCAGAGCGCCCAGACCACCAAGAACATAGACTGCAGATTGCCATACAGGGTAATACTTTTCCTCTTTTGGGGCGTCTTCTGTATTAATCTGGCCTTTTTTGGCCGACAGAAAAATGTAGTACATAAAGATGCAGAAGAAGAGCAGCAGGACAAATCCGTCGCTTCTTGAGATAACGCTGTCGCCGCCGCCAAAGAAGTGGTCGCCTGAAACTGCAATAAGTGCAAAGGCAGCCAGAATGGCGTATGGAATTTCAATCTTCACCAGGGAAGATTTCAGGTTTATTGGCCTTATAAGAGCTGCAAGCCCTACAATAATCAAAAGGTTAAAGATGTTTGAACCAACTACGTTACCTATTGCCATTCCGGGTGAACCGCCCGAAGATGCAATAATGTTAACTGCCAGTTCCGGGGCAGATGTTCCGAATGATACTACAGTTAGTCCAATGATAAGGTCAGAGACATTCAGCTTTTTGGCGATTGAAGATGCCCCCTTTACAAGATAGTCGGCGCCAACTATCAGTATGGCAAAGCCGGCAATTAAAAGCAGGTAAGGTATCATATCGGTTTATTTTCTGATGATTTTTACTTCGCCGCCAACACCAAGCTTAATCATTGAAGATGGTTTTCCTGTTGCACCTCTGCCAAACTTTGGATGTGCAATCCAGTCTGCTGCTCCTCTTACCTCCTCTGTAATTGAGTCGTAGTCTGCAGGGGCAGGATCGCCGGAGAAATTTGCAGATGTTGAGACAATTGGCCTGCGAAACTTATAGATAAGTGCCTTGCAGAATTCGTTGTCCACAACACGGATTGCAATAGTGCCATCTTCGCCGGCAACATCAGGAGCGAGACCAATAGCACCGGGATAGATGATTGTCAGGGGCTTGTCGTTTACCTCAAGAATATCAATGGCTACCTCGGGGATAACCTTTACATAGCGGCAAATCATATCGGCATTGTCTGCCAGAATAATGAACCCGTTGCGCTCTTTGCACTTTTTGATTGTGCGGAGCTTCTCAACAGCCTTTGGGTTGGTGGCATCGCAGCCCAGACCCCAGATGGTGTCTGTAGGGTAGAGAATCACTCCCCCCTCTTTAAGTATTTTTACAGCCTCATCTACGGCTTGCTTTATGTCCATGATTTATGTTTTTTACGGTATTATAATTTCAGAGATAACAGGGTAGTGGTCGCTCCAGGGAACCTTTGGGGTTTTGTGTTTGAGGCTCCAGAAAGAATCGGGATAGAGGATGTAGTCAATGCGGAGCAGCGGCCAGAGCCGGCTGTAGCTTGCGCTGAATCCCTTTCCCGACTGGCGGAAGCTGTCTTTTCTCTCTTTTGAGAGGATATGGTATGTGTACGACATTGGGGTGTCGTTGAAGTCGCCGCAGATTATTGCCGGGTATTCACACGAGGCTGCGCTGGCCGCTATGGAGTCAACCTGGCGGGAGCGCTTCTTGAAGGTGTTGGCCATTTTGTCGTGAACTTCAATTAGTTCGTCTGACATCTTCTCTCTGTTGCTCAGCTTTTTGATGAGCGAGGTAAAGGAGATGCTGTGGGACTCGAGGTGTGTGTTGTAAATCCGGATTGTCTTTCCAAAGTGGTCAAGATCGCTGTAAATACAAAGGTTTGTGCTCCCCTTGAATGTAATTTTTCCCTTGTTTTTTACCGGGTGCCTGCTTAGGGTCAGATTTCCAAAAACGCTCCCGCTGCGAAGCCTGTAGAAGTGGCTGGTGCGGTATTCAAAATCCGGGAAAAGAGTCTTTATGAGATTTGTATCCTTTATGTAGAACTCCTGAAAGCAGACAACATCCGGGTTTTCGCTTTTGACAAAACGGGCGATGCTGCCGAGCGAGGATTCGCGGCTCACATCCTTCTGATGTGCAAACATGCCCACATTGTAGGTGAGGACTTTGAGGGAAATTCCGGCCTCCTCCTTAACTGCATCGCCCCACCGGACAAACATGTCGCCAAAGAGCAGGGATGGAAGCAGAACAAAGAAGGTTATCCATGTGGCTGCAGATCTTCTGATCATTCCCATAATGAGAAGAATCACATTTACCAGAAGTATGGGTACAAAGTAGAGTCCGAAGAACAGAGGGAAGGCAATAATTGAGGGGTTGATAAGCACCGATACATATGAGAGCAGCAGTGCGGCAGCAGATACAATCAGCATAAGTCTGAATAGTACTGCGAAAGGCCATGGTGACCGTCCGCTCTTCTTTACCTTTTTCCCTGCCGGTTTTCTTTTTGCCATTCCTTAAAAGTACATTCTGTTGTTTTTCTTCCACATTTTTATGAGGATGAAACCAAAGAGCATTCCGCCCAGGTGTGCGAAGTGGGCAATGTTTCCGCCTGTGTTTGAGATTCCGAGGAAGAGCTCAATTGCACCAAAGATGAGTACAAACCATTTGGCCTTGAGTGCCACCGGAGGGAAGATAAGCTGAAGCACATTGTTGGGGAACATCATTCCGTATGCCAGCAGTACGCCGTAGACAGCTCCCGAGGCTCCAACAGTAGGGGTCATAAGTATCTCCTGCATCTTGATTGCCGCCATCTGATTGCCTGCCTCAAATGCCGCAACCTGTGCCGAGTAATCTATGTAAAGCACCAGCGAGTGCAGTGCAGCTGCTCCCAGTCCGGTTACCATGTAGTAGAGGAAAAACTTCTGGCTCCCCCAGACATGCTCGAGCACCACCCCAAAGATGATGAGTGAGTACATGTTAAAGAAGAGGTGAATGAAGTTCCCGTGCATGAACATGTGTGTCACGAACTGGTATGGGCTAAAGAGGTCTGACTCTACATAGAAGAGTGAAAATTTCTCATACATGAAGTTACCTGCAAAAAAGGTAAGGAGCAGCATGAGTGAATTGATAATTACCAGGTTTTTAATAACCGGCGGAAGTGATGTGAAGAATCCGCCTCCTCTGTATGGTATCATGTTGTTGTCTGTTAATGTTTCTTATAAATCTTGTTTGCGGGGGCCGGCTAAAATGCAAGTCTCCCCTCTATCTCGTCAATTGTAAGCATGTTGACACAAGGCCGTCCGGAAGGAGATATCATTGGCTCCCTGCAGGCAAAGAGCGCATCTACTAGCGCCTGAGCCTCCATGTTATTAAGTTCGCCAATCCTGCACCCCGCGCCGGCCCCCGACAATGTAACCGCTATCTGCTCCCTCAGCTCAGCCCCAAAGTTGCTTCCCGCCTCGGCAAGCTTGCTAAGCAGCGAATCTGTTATCTTGTCGATATTCTCCATCTCTTCGCTGAAGCCGTGAGGTATTCCGCATAAAATGTACCCGCCCTCTTCGCTCTTCTGAATATCAAAGCCCAGCTGCAGAATACGCGAGGCATTCTCCTCCACTACAGAAGCCTGAACCTCGCTCAGCCTTAGCTCAAGCGGGAAAAGTGTCTTCTGAATATCTGCCGCATCTGTTGTAAGTGAGTTGAGGTAGCGCTCGTAAAGAATCCGCTCCCTGGCCCTCTTTATATCTATGAGCATAATGCCGGACTTAAGTGTGGTGGCAATGTACCTGCCGCCAAACTGAAGAACTGGCTTCTGCACAATTCCGTTCTCCCTGAAAAGCTGACGGCCTCCCGTTTGCTCGGGTTCATGCTGATATCCTCTCTCTGCCTGATGCGTAAATGGAGTCGCCCCCTTGCTCTCGAAAGAGTCAATCACATCGTTTCTGAACGGATTAAAGAGCGGGTCGTAATCAATTTTAGGCTGAGGCGCCCAGTATCCGCTTTTGACCTTTGGAATCTCCGGTGCACCCTCCATGTCGAAATCAATGCTAGGCATGAATGAGTTTCTGCCCAGAGACTCTCTGCAGGCACTGTGAAGGATGTCAAAAATTGCCGAGTCGTCCTCAAACTTCACCTCCGTTTTAGCAGGGTGAATATTCACATCAATCCTATCCTGGTCTACCTCAAAGAATATAAAGAAAGAAGGAATTGTTCCCTCCTGTATGAGATTTTCGTATGCCTTAAGAACTGCCTTCTGAAAATAGGGGCTTCTGAAAAACCTTCCGTTTACAAAGAAGTACTGGTTGCCCGGAGTCTTTCTCGCGTCCTCCGGTTTTCCTATGTATCCCTTAACCTTAACAATAGTTGTGTCTACCGACAGCTCCACAAGTTCGCGTCCCAGCTCCTTCCCTGCAAGCCCCTGAATACGCTGGCGCAGATTGGAAGGGGGAAGGCTGAATATCTCAACTCCGTTGTTTGAAAAGCTGAAGTGCCTGTCGGGACGGGTGAGCGCCACGCGGGTAAACTCAGATATAACCTGACGGTATTCGGCAGCATCGGACTTAAGAAACTTGCGCCTTGCCGGTATATTGTAAAATATGTTTCTGACAGTAAAATTTGATCCTGCAGGTGCCGCAACCTTTGTGTTGCCCGAGATTCTGGATTCAGAAATCCTTATCTCTGTACCCATCTCATCCTCTGCCCTTCTGGTGCGCAGAGTCACCTCGGCAACCGAAGCAATTGAGGCGAGTGCCTCTCCGCGGAACCCGAAAGTCATTAGTCTGTCAAGGTCTTCTATCTCAGTAATCTTGGATGTGGCATGTCTCTCAAAAGCCAGAACGGCATCTTCGGGTGACATTCCGCAGCCGTCGTCAATAACCTGAATGAGGGTGCGTCCTGAGTCCCTGATTAATACCTTTACAGATGAAGCGCCGGCATCTACGGCATTCTCCATAAGTTCCTTAACAACAGAAGCTGGTCTCTGAACTACCTCTCCTGCTGCAATGAGATTTGAAACATGTCCCGGAAGAATCTTTAACATTTAAAACCAGTTAGGGATAATTACCTGAAAAATAGTGACAGTCTGTCTGCCAGAAAATAAACCGCCAGCATCATAACAATTATTGAAACGAAAATAATCACCCTTGTAATTAGCGGTGAAAGTGAACTTTTGCGGTTCTCGTAAACAGACTTCTGAATCTTACCCCTTATGTTTCTTCCAGGGATGTACCTTCTCACATTCTCGCCTTCTACCTCAGGATGTTCGTGTATATAGGCCGAGTGGTCATAACCCTCGCCTGTACGCTTAGCCTCTTCTGCAGCCTTGATTCTCTCCTGCAGCTCCTCTTTTGCCTGATCGTAATAGAGAGGCTTGTAGTTGAAGACCCTGTGTTTAGGTGTGTTAAAAAGTGAAAATAATGCCATTTCCCTGTGGGTTTTTAATAATCATACAAAGATAACAATATTTAAATTTTTATATTTGTCTATTATAGATTTAGTGACCATAACAACCCCATAATAATGAAAGATCAGAGAGAGAGTGCTGCAGATTTTACTTCAAAACCCGCCAGGGATTCTGAACTCAATAATTCTTCCCGCAATAACGATATTAACTCTATCACGATGCCTTTCAGAATTGGCTCCGGATACGATGTCCACGCCCTTGCCCCCGGCCTCCCCATGTGGGTATGCGGAATCCGCATCGACCATGAAAAGGGCTGCGTAGCCCACTCAGACGGCGACGCACCCCTCCACGCCCTCTGCGACGCCATGCTGGGCGCTCTCGCCCTTGGCGACATAGGTAAACACTTCCCCGACACCTCCTCCAAATATAAAGGCATCGACAGCAAGATCCTCCTCAAAGAGGTCTACGACCTGATCGTAGCCCACGGTTACCGCATAGGCAACCTCGACATCACAGTCGCCCTCCAGCGCCCCAAACTCGCCCCCCACATCGAGACAATGCGCTCCACCATCGCCACCATCCTCAACTGCCCCCTGACCAGCGTCTCCGTCAAAGCCACCACCACCGAAAAACTAGGCTTCGTAGGCAGAGAAGAGGGAATCGAGGCATATGCTACGGTGATGCTGGTGAGAATTTAGCTTCACAAATTCCCAATCCCAACCAAAATCACTAAAAGAAGGTACCGGCCGCTCCGCCGCCGGTGAAGGTGCAGCGCTGCGCGCGCAAAGGCCCCACCAGCTGACCCCTTTTTTGCAGATTTTGGCAATTTCCCTGAAATCAATGACAGCAAACAGTTTTCGCGATTTTTGTTGCCGACCCCGTACGGCTGCAACTCTCTGACAACCAGTCATAGCCACTTTGTCCCCGCCGATCATCCGCGGGGACAAAGTGCTAC
>ERZ1645189.277-NODE-277-length-11646-cov-4.504702_pt1 | contig 11646 bp, 10 predicted proteins | sample MGYA00575350_ERZ1645189 | MGnify/ENA primary metagenome ERZ1645189 (study PRJEB40845, sample SAMN11283421) | freshwater sediment metagenome | isolation source: river sediment | host: Sediment | place: India: Jajmau, Kanpur | collected 2015-12-17 ...
GGCGTCAATCTGGCCGACATCATCCAGCGCATCCAGAAAGACAAGCATTCCCAGGGGCGCCAGATCGACGTCAGGTTCGACGAGCGGCTGGTCGCCCGCGGGCACGACGAGCGGCTGGAGCGCGTTCTCGGGCACCTGGTTCAGAATGCCCTCGATGCCTCGGCGCCGGACGGCAAGGTGTGGGTCACCATCGAGCGCCAGAACGACAAGGCAGCCGTCGAGGTGGGCGACACCGGCCACGGCATGTCGCAGGAGTTCATCCGCGACCGCCTTTTCAAACCTTTCCAGAGTACAAAGGCGGCAGGCATGGGCATCGGCGCCTATGAAAGTGCCCAATACATCCGCGAATTGGGCGGTGAAATGCTTGTCGATAGCGAACCAGGCAAGGGAACCCGCATGCGGGTAATCCTCCCCTTGTTTGTCATAAGAACGGAATCGGACCTCCGAGAAAGAGAAGCTGCGTGACGACCGAACGGCCCCGCCCCCTGCTCATCGTCGAAGACGACCTGGCGCTGCAAAAGCAGTTGCGCTGGTCATTCGACCAATACGAGACCCTGACCGCCGCGGATCGTGAAAGCGCGCTGGTGCAGATTCATCGCCACTCGCCTGCCGTCGTGACGATGGACCTCGGGCTGCCCCCCGATGCGGACTCGGTCTCCGAAGGTTTCCGCCTGCTCGAGGAAATCCTCGCCGCCGCCCCGGACACCAAGGTCATTGTTCTGACCGGCCAGAACGATCACAGCAACGCCCTGCGGGCCATCGGCCTGGGGGCTTACGACTTCTTCGCCAAGCCATTCGAGCCGGAATTGCTCGCCCTGACTGTCGACCGTGCATTCCGGCTGTACGACTTGCAGCAGGAAAACCGCCGCCTGCAGGAAAGCCATCATCCCACCGCGCTGGGCGGCTTGATCACCCGCGACGCCGGGATGCAAAAGGTCTGCCGGACCATCGAAAAGGTAGCCTCCAGCAATGCAACGGTGCTCCTGCTGGGTGAAAGCGGCACCGGCAAGGAGGTGCTGGCGCGGGGCCTGCACGAATCATCGCCCCGTTCGAAAGGGCGTTTTGTTGCCATCAACTGCGCGGCCATTCCCGATAATCTGCTGGAAAGCGAGTTGTTCGGGTATGAGAAAGGTGCCTTTACCGGTGCCGCCAAAACTACGCCAGGCAAGATCGAAACGGCCCACGGCGGCACATTGATGCTCGATGAAATTGGCGACTTGCCGATGCCGCTACAGGCCAAGCTCCTGCGTTTTCTGCAGGAACGGGTGGTCGAGCGGCTCGGCGGCCGCCAGGAGATTCCGGTCGACGTCCGCATTGTCTGCGCTACGCACCAGGATCTGAAGGCCCAGATCAGCGACGGGCGCTTCCGTGAGGATCTGTACTATCGCCTGGCCGAGATCGTCGTTCAGATTCCGCCACTGCGCGAGCGCAACGGTGATGCCGCCTTGCTGGCGCATGCCTTCGTCCGCAAGTTTGCCGATGAGCAAAAACGCGGCAACATGAGCATCGGCGAGGATGCCATTCGGGCGATTGAGGCCCACCGCTGGCCGGGCAATATCCGCGAGCTGGAAAACTGCCTGAAGCGCGCCGTGATCATGGCCGATGGCTCGCGTATTACACGCGAGGATATCGGACTCGACTGCGAGGCCGATTCCGGGTTCATCGACTTGCGCAAGGTCCGCGACGAGGCGGAACGTCAGGCCATCGTCACGGCGCTGGGGCGCACCAACAACAATCTTGTCAAAACGGCCGAGATGCTCGGCATCAGTCGTCCGACCCTGTACGACCTGATGCACCGACTCGGTTTGAAATCGCAGCACTCCTGAAAGAGACTGATCATGAAGAACGTGAAGATGAACAAGACCGTATCCGCCCTGTTGATCGCCCTGATGATCGCTGCCTGCGGTGGCGAGTCGCCGGACAAGCTGATTGCATCCAGCAAGGAATACCTGGCCAAGAACGACAGCAAGGCGGCCGTCATTCAGTTGAAGAATGCCCTGCAGCAAAACCCCAACCTGGGCGAAGCGCGTTTCCTGCTCGGCTCGGCACTGCTCGACAGCGGCGACCTTTCCGGCGCCGAAGTCGAGTTGCGCAAGGCGCTCGAACTGAAGCACCCGGCCGATGCCGTCGTGCCGCTGCTGGCCCGAGCCATGCTCAGTCTTGGCCAGGCAAAGAAACTGGTCGATGAGTTCGGCAAGACGACGCTCGCTTCGGGTGAACCGCAGGCCGCCCTCAAAACGACCTTGGCCACAGCCTATGCCGGCCTGGGCAAAGCTGAGGAGGCCAAGACCCTGCTTGCCGAGGCACTGGCTGCCTCGCCGGATTATGTTCCGGCCCGCCTCGCCGACATTCGCCAAACCATTGGCCAGCAGGACATTGCCGGGGCCAAAGCCAAAATCGATGGTTTGCTCGCCCAGAAGCCGGAAAACGCCGATGCGCTCTTCATGAAGGGTACTTTGCTTGCCATGGACGGGGATGCGGCCTCGGCGCTGACCCACTATCAGAAAGCCATCGCGGCCAATCCCAATTTCCTGCCGGCGTACACGGCAACCATCTTCTCGCTGCTGCAGGGCAACAAGATGGATGAAGCCGTCAAACAGCTGGAGGCGCTGAAGAAGATTGCGCCGAAGAATCCGCAATCCTATTTCCTCGACGCGCAAGTGAATTACCAGCGCAAGGAGTTCAAGGCAGCGCGCGAATCAGCCCAGCAACTGCTGCGTTTCTCGCCCAACAACCCGAACAGCCTGCAGATTGCCGGCGCCATCGAATATCAGCTCGGTTCCTTCCTGCAGGCGGAAACCTATCTGGCCAAGGCACTGCAGGGCTCGCCCAACCTGCCCCTGGCGCGCCGGCTGCTGATTGCCAACTACCTGCGTGCCGGCAAGCCGGCCAAGGCGCTGGAGACCCTGGAGCCTGTTCTCGGCCAGATCGACAAGGATTCGACCTTCCTGACCCTGGCAGGCCAGGCCTATCTGCAGAACGGTGAAGCGAGCAAGGCTGCCGAATATTTCGCCAAAGCCAGCAAACTGGATCCGGAAAACAGCAACAAGAGAACCTCGCTGGCCATCGCCCATATGGCACAAGGCAATGCGGAGGCCGGCTTCCAGGAGTTGCAACAGATTTCAGCCGAGGACAAGGGAATCATGGCTGACCTGGCCTTGATCACCGCCCATCTGAAAAACAACCAGCTGGACAAGGCCCTGCAGGCCATCGACGTTCTGGAAAAGAAGCAGCCGGACAACCCGGCAACCCATAATCTGCGCGCCCGTGCCCTCCTCGCCAAGAAGGACATCGCCGGCGCGCGCAAGAGCTTTGACAAGGCCTTGTCGATCAACCCAACCTTCTTCCCGGCGGTTGCCAGCCTGGCCGGCCTCGATCTGGCGGACAAGAAACCGGAAGAGGCACGCAAGCGTTTTGAAGCGGTGATCTCGGCCGACCCGAAGAACACGCAGGCCCTGCTCGCCTTGGCCGAACTGACCGCAGCCAGCGGCGGCAGCGTGGACGAAGTGAGCAATCTGATCGGCAAGGCAGTGACGGCTGCCCCGACCGAAGTCGGGCCACGCCTCGCCCTCATTGGACATTTGCTCAAATCGAAGGACAACAAGAAAGCGCAGACTGCCGCCAACGATGCCGTTGCCGCCATGCCCGACAAACCGGAAATTCTCGATGCCCTGGGCAGGGTGCAGATGATTACCGGCGATCTGAACCAGGCGTCAACCACCTATGGAAAGATGGCCGGGCTGCAACCCGCATCGCCGCTACCGCTCTTCCGTCAGGCCGAGGTCCATTTTGCCAACAAGAATCAGGAAGACGGCGCCAAGAGCCTGAAGAAGGCACTGGAAATCAAGCCCGACATGATCGAGGCCCAGCAGATCCTGGTTCAGCTTGCCCTGGAAAAGAAGAATGTTGCCGAAGCCTTGGGCATTGCCAAGACGGTTCAGAAACAGCGACCGAAAGAGGCAGCCGGTTATCAGCTTGAAGGCGCGATCCATGCCTCCAATCAATCCTGGCCGCAGGCTGTCGATGCCTTCCGTTCCGGCCTGAAAGCTGCGCCATCGAACGATCTGGCCGTCAAGCTGCATAGCGCCCTGCTCGCTGCCGGCAACAAGGCTGAAGCGGAAAAACATGCCAATACCTGGCTCAAGGAGCACCCGAAGGATCCGATGTTCCGCGTGTACCTGGGCGACCTTGCTTCGGCCAGCAAGAACTGGGGACAGGCCGTCAGCCAGTACCAGAGCGCACTCAATATTCAGCCCAACAATGCCTTGATCCTCAACAATCTGGCCTGGGCTGCCGGGCAGGCCAAATCGCCCAAGGCGATCGAATACGCCGAGAAGGCGAACCAGTTGGCGCCCGATCAGCCGGCTTTCATGGATACCCTGGCCATGCTTCTCGCCGAGCGCGGAGAAAGCGGCAAGGCCATCGATCTGCTGCGCAAGGCGCTGCTCAAGTCTCCGCAGGCTTCGGCCATCCAGTTCAACCTGGCAAAAGTACTGATTGCTGCGGGCAAGAAGGACGAGGCGCGGACCGAGCTCGATGCCCTGGCCAAGCTGGGCGACAAGTTCCCGGCGCAGGCAGAAGTCAGCCAATTGCTCAAATCACTGTAAACTCATTCGTCTCAACTATTACCTTTGTGAATAACAGGAATAATCAATGACCACCATTGCTGTTGTTGGCCTCGGCTACGTCGGTTTGCCACTTGCCGTCGAGTTCGGAAAGAAATTCCGGACCATCGGCTTCGATCTCTCGGCAGAAAAGATCGCCTGCTATAAAAAGCACTACGACCCGACGGGCGAAGTCAGCACCGAAGACCTCAAAGCGGCCACCCTGCTGGAGGTTGGCACGGATGCCCGTGCCTTGCAGGAAGCCGACTTTGTCGTGGTTGCCGTGCCAACGCCGGTCGATGATGCACGCCAACCCGACTTCTCCCCGCTGGTGGGCTCCTCGACATCCGTTGGCCGCAATCTGAAGCAAGGGGCCATCGTGGTTTTCGAATCGACGGTTTACCCCGGCGCTACGGAAGAAATCTGCATTCCGATCATTGAAAAGGAATCAGGCAAGGTCTGGAAGAAGGATTTCTTCGTGGGTTACTCGCCGGAGCGCATCAACCCGGGTGACAAGGAACGCACCGTTACCAAGATCGTCAAGGTGGTGTCCGGTGACACACCGGAAACGCTGGCCAAGGTCCAGGAAATCTACGGCAGCGTGATTACGGCAGGGGTCTATCCGGCCTCTTGCATCAAGGTGGCCGAGGCAGCCAAGGTCATCGAAAACACGCAGCGCGACCTGAATATCGCCCTGATGAACGAACTGGCCATCATTTTCGACCGCCTGGGCATCAATACGCTGGAAGTTTTGCAGGCTGCAGGTACCAAGTGGAATTTCCTGCCTTTCCGCCCGGGCCTGGTCGGCGGACACTGCATTGGCGTCGATCCCTACTATCTGACCCACAAGGCGCAACAAGTGGGCTACCACCCGGAAGTGATCCTGGCGGGGCGGCGGATCAACGATGGCATGGGCAAATTCATTGCCGAGAAAACGATCAAGCAAATGGTGCGCAATGGCCATCCGGTCAAGGACAAACCCATCATCGTTCTCGGCCTGACCTTCAAGGAAGACTGCCCTGACCTGCGTAACTCGCGGGTCATCGATGTCATCGAGGAACTGCAATCTTATGGTGCACGGGTCGTCGTCCATGACCCGGTAGCAGAAGCCGCCGAAGCCCGGCATGAATATGGGGTGGATCTGGTTGCCTGGGATGACTTGCCGAAATCTGCGGCCATCGTCGTTGCGGTCAGCCACCGCGAATTCAAGTCGCGGAAAACCGCAGACTTTTTGTCTAAACTGGAAACAGACGGGGTCATCACCGACGTCAAGAGCATGCTGGATCCGGCAGACTTTGCCGCCAGCAACGTAGCAGTCTGGCGCTTGTAATTTCCGGACAAGAGACCATGAAGCACTCAACCAATCCATTCAGACCACGTACCGGGTGGATGTTGGGTGCTGTGCTGTCTGTTGCAAGCCTTTCGGCAAGCGCCATGGAGCAGCAATCGCCCTCACGCGCTGCCGATCTGCGGGTGGAGGCGCGCAATTTCGAACATGGCGAAAACGGTTACCCGCGCACGCCGGAAAAAGCCGTTGAACTGTACTGCGAAGCAGCTCGCCTCGGCGATAGCGAAGCCCAGTACAACCTGGGATGGATGCTGGCCAATGGGCGCGGCATTCCGCGTGACGATTCGACCGCAGCCTATTTCTTCAGTATGGCGGCCAAGCAAGGCGACAAGCTGGCCGAGCGCATGCTGAAACAGGTTGGCGAGCCGCCACAGAAGGCACCTCAATGCCTGTTTGACAGTGAAGGTGAAGACATCGCGGCAGCGATGCCGGCCGACCAGCGGAAGATCCACGAATTGGTGACCAAGCTGGCCCCGGAATACGGTATCTATCCACGACTGGCGATGGCAATCATCCGTACTGAATCGAATTTCAACCCAGGTGCTGTGTCACCAAAAAATGCGCAGGGCCTGATGCAGCTGATTCCGGAAACCGCTGAACGCTTCAACGTCAGGAAACCATTCGATCCGGAACAGAACATTCGTGGCGGGATGGCTTACTTGCGTTGGCTGCTGGCTTACTTCAAGGGGAATGTCGCACTGGTCGCCGCTGCCTATAACGCGGGAGAAGGCGCGGTGAACCGCTACGCCGGGGTTCCGCCCTATGCCGAGACCAAGGGTTATGTCAGGCGTATCCGCGAACTTTTCCAAAAGGACGAGCATCCGTTTGATCCGAGTATCACGACGCCCTCGCCCGAGTTACCGCGAATCCTCAAGAGCAGGTTGATGTGAGCGCTTTCCGGCTTCTTGCCCTGCTCCTGGTGTGCCTGTCTTGCAGCCCGGCCCGGGCCAATGAGGCACAAGGCATTGCCGAGACAATCGAACGGATAAAGCCGTCAATCGTGGTGGTCGGGGTGTACAACAAGCTGGCTTCCCCCCCCTTTCAGATGCGGGGCACCGGCTTCGTGGTCGGGAGTGGCAATCAGGTGGCAACCAATGCCCATGTCTTACCTGAAACCACCGATTCTGAAACCCGCTTAAGCATCTTGATACCAGGCCACTCGCCCGAAACCGCGCAGTTAAGGCCAGCGGCAGTCGCCAGCAAAGATATCGAACACGACCTCGCCGTACTGAGCATCGCTGGTAAACCACTACCGGCATTGCGAATCGTTAATTCTGACTCGGTAAGGGAAGGACAGGCCATTGCCTTTACGGGGTTTCCGATTGGCGGCGCCCTGGGATTCTCACCGGTAAGCCATCGCGGCATGGTGTCGTCGATTACACCCATTGTTTTGCCCAGCGGGAATTCACGGCAACTTAACCCAAAGCTCATTCAGCAAATGAAACGCGGGGCATTCCGGATTTTTCAACTGGATGCGACGGCATATCCCGGCAATAGCGGCAGCCCCGTTTTTGACATCAATTCCGGCGAGGTGATTGGCGTGATCAACATGGTCTTCCTTAAGGGACTCAAGGAATCCGCACTGACTCATCCCTCCGGCATCAGCTATGCAATTCCGGCCAATTTTCTTGGCGAACTGATCCGCCAATCTGCACCCTGAACAACATGTCGAATTTCTTTACACACCCTGCCGATGAGCATCGAAAACGATGCCTAGAGCGCTGTTTTGAAGAGAATTTGCTTAGCCGGTACATTTCTTGCATATACGTACCCAAGAACGGGCATCTGAACCAGATGCCGCAACCATGATTCAGGAGCCTATCGTGACCACACAACAACAATTCGATCAGGAACAACTCGAGAAGCACGAGGGATTGGCAAAAGATAAATCCTCGCTGTCTCCCGGTCGCCGTCGGCTGATTCAAGGTGTTGGTGCAGCCCCAATCCTGATGGTTTCGGGTCGGTCCGCGTTGGCATGCAATCCAGATACCGACAAATGCGCACTTTCACCCATGGCATGGATGTCCGTCCATCCCAATAACAAAACCGCAACCGTTCAACTGTCGCACAGCGTTGGCTGCAACTTCCTGGGCCGATCGCCTGGCTACTGGACACCCAACAAGTCAGGAAAAACCTTTCAGGGGCCGTGGCCCATCGGCGTTACCCCTTTTACCAAACTGGAATGGTACAAACGGGATGGACGGACGAAAAAGTGCACCTCGACCAAAATCTCCAAGCTCTGGAATCCCGCCAACTGGAACAAGTATTCCGGTCTGCCATTCAATGACGACTGCAACGGCGGCCAGGACGTTGGCTGGATGACTGGCAGCAGGCTTCCATTCGGTAGCGACCCACGGTCCATCAGCAGGATACTGATCGATGAGGCAGGCACCGAGTTGTGGCATTTCTGTGCCGCGTATTTGAATGTCTTGACCTACCCAGGCCAATACGCACTTACCATGGAAGAACTAACCAATCTGTTCAACTCCGGAACCCTGGTTCCCGGTGGCCGGAAGCTTTACTCAAGTGAAATCAAAGCCTTCCTTGATCAAACCTGGGCATAGAGAAATACCATTCTTTATTCCACGCCGATGCCTTTAAGAACAATCGGGTCAAGTGACTTTATCGGCATCACCTTTGATGATGAAGACGACTCTGTGGTTTTTCTGCCCTATTCGGGTGAGGTTTTGCTGGTGAACAGCCATGCACTGCACGGCTTGTCGAATTCGAACGAATCCCGGACTGATCAGCAATCCGCCGAACTGGCGGATTTCCTTGGCCATCTTGGCGTAAATGTCAGCTGAATTGGCCGTCGGCATTTATTGCCCTTAGAATGCCGGAATGAATTTTGCCCCACTGGCTGCTCTTCCTCAGGCAGCCATTGAATCCGGTTTGCGAAAGGGTGGCGTTTGTCTTGACGTCGGGACTTTTCGCTTTCGCGTCCGCAGCAATTGCAGCGTTCTGGCTGACCCGCTTTACCAGCTTTATTCCGCTTACCCAGCCAGCCTGGACACCAGTGTTCTGGTAGATTTCGAAATCGAACTCCGCAGGAAGCAAAAGTTTTGGGCTAGAGAAGTTGAATTCATTTGGGAAGGCAAGTCGCCCTTTCCGCCACTGCCCATTTCACAAACTCACCCCCTGTTTGAATGGGGGCTGAACTGGGTGATTGCCACGCTGTCCGGCAATGATGTGGTTATCCACTCGGCTGTTGTCGAAAAAAATGGCTGGGCCTTGATTCTGCCTGGCGACCCGGGCTCCGGAAAAAGCACGCTCTGCGCAACACTCGCCCTCGATAATTGGCGCCTGCTCTCGGATGAACTGACGATAATCGACAGGAACACACTGGCGGTACGCCCCGTCCCTCGCCCCATCAGTCTCAAGGACCAGTCCATACGGCTTGTTCAATCCACTTTCCCAGACACTTACCTTACCAAGCCAATCAGCGATACCCGCAAGGGTGATATCGCTTACGCCAAACCTTGCGACCGGTCTGTTTTGGCAGTGGACCAAACCGCCCCGATCGGGATGATTCTTTACCCCAGATACAAACCTGAATCCCCTTTGGAAATCACCCCCATATCGAAAGCCTTTGCACTCGCCAAATTGCTTGAGAATACGTTTAACGTGGGGCTACTGGGCAAACAAGGCGTTGTCGATGCGGCAAGGGCGATCGATAACGCCAAGTGTTTCCAGATCAGCTATAGCCGCTTCGATGACCTACTGCCTTGGTTGAACAACGAATGCCCTGCCCCTCGCTAGCGAGTCTTCTGGGACGCAATATTCCGGCGCATATCGACGAAAAATGCTGGAAGACGCTGATCCAATCAGCCCGCCAAAGCGATTTGCTGGGGCAATTGGGAGCAAGCCTTACAAACTCAGGGCTCGATCTGGACTGGCGTATCCAGCGAGCCTTCGATCTGGAACTTTTGAGCTCACAACGACGAACCGAGGCTGCGCTTTGGGAGCTGAAGGTCATCCGGAACCTGGTACCCCGTGCCATCCCAATCGTTGTGCTGAAGGGATGCGCCTATGCGCTCGCGGGTGACGTTAACGCAAAAGGACGGCTGTTTTCCGATATCGACCTCCTCATACCAGCGACTTTTCTCGGCGATGTTGAATCAGCGTTGATTTCGGGTGGTTGGAAGCCCTCTGCAGTCAGTACCTACGACCAGCATTACTATCGCAACTGGATGCACGAGATACCGCCAATGGAGCATGTGCGGCGCCATACAGTAGTCGATCTGCACCACGCAATCGTTCCGACAGTTTCGCGCTATGCGTTTGACCCAACCCCGCTGTTCGATCAGGCAACGGAGGTCTCTTCCGGGCTGTTCGTTCTTTGCCCGAAGGATCGCGTCATTCATAGCTGCCTGCACGCCTTTCTCGAAGGCGTCCCCAGCAAGGCACTTCGTGATCTGCATGACATCAGTTGTTTGCTCAGGCAGCATTTTGCGGATGAGCCAGAGATAGAAGCGCTGCTATCCAGAAGCGAGGAACTCGGGGTCAAAGGGCTTGTTCGCGATGCAATTACCGCATCCGCCACTATCTTCATGGACGAAAAGCCACAAAACCTCTCGCAAGCCACGCTACGCAGCCAATTACTGGCCACTGCTGCCTTCAGCACGATTGGTGCCTCGCCATGTGGACACATCGGGGCACAGTGGCTATTGGCACACTCACATTGGATGAAGATGCCTTACAAGCTTTTAGTCCCGCATCTCCTCCGAAAAACGTGGGTCAGATTTGCGGAAGAGTAATTAAAAAGTAGCGCAAAAAGTACGATTCAGGCAGTTTCTTACTCCCCGATTGAGGCAACGCACTTGACGCTTGAGAAGGCGTGTTGCTTGTGAACATCTCAGTCGCTCGAAGAGCGTCCGCGTCCGAAGGACGTTTCCACGCTTGCAAAGCGTTGATAGCCGCCCGAAGGGCGTTAACCAGCATCAGGTGGCTGAGTTTTGAAGGGTGGAGTGAAACGTAACCCTGATTCAGGCAACTGATGCGAGGTTATCGCAAAAGCATATGGCTAGTCACACACCATGCAAGGGCGAAATCGTCCGCAACTACATTTATAATCTGCAGCCGGCCAATGACAACATTCGTGAACGCCTGACCATCCAGCCAGATCGCTATTTTTTTAGGGGGACGGTGCCAGGAATAACGTCAGCCACGATCGACAGCCCCGTGGACAGAGGGCTGGAACTGGAAATGATGATTCGCCAGGATACCTCTGTCGTTGCCCCTTCTCGACAGGCTTCAGGAAAACTTGGCTGAGCAGCACAGGTGAGCAGCCAACGATCCACACTTATCTGCCAGCCTCGATATGGAGGCGTTAATGATGATGAGTGAGTCGATGAACTATCAGGGGCTTGCTGCGCGGGTGGATTACAGCTTACAAGACTGAAAATTGGTACATTTACCCATTCGAATGGGCAGTAGAGTTTGGTCGCGCCTCCTAGCCAAGTCGGAATCATTGGAACAGCCAAAGATCAGATGCCGCGCTAGATTTGCTAGACGAACAGCGGCTGCCTCCTCGTGGCGCTGAGCGCGCAGCTCCCCACCACGGTCATCGCGGCGTGCTGCGGTCTCCCCGAGGCCGACGCCGAGCTCCTGATGAAGAATGCAAAGACGATCCGGCCATGCCAGGAGGAGAGCGCCTGGTTCGTGACAAAAGCTCTCGTCTCCTCCGGGGTGGCG
>ERZ1645189.279-NODE-279-length-11637-cov-4.939475_pt1 | contig 11637 bp, 11 predicted proteins | sample MGYA00575350_ERZ1645189 | MGnify/ENA primary metagenome ERZ1645189 (study PRJEB40845, sample SAMN11283421) | freshwater sediment metagenome | isolation source: river sediment | host: Sediment | place: India: Jajmau, Kanpur | collected 2015-12-17 ...
CAGGAGGTGATTGCAAATCTGTGGAACGCCTGGCCAAAGTTTCGCGGAGAGTGCAAGGTCCAGACCTGGATTTACAGGATTGCCCTCAACACTTGCATCAGCTCATTAAGGAAAAGCAAGTCGGGTCCTCTATCCGTACCGCTTACGCGAAATATCGAAGTGGTTGCCGAGGAGTCAGACCTGTCAAAAATCAGGGAGCTGTACACTCTCATTAATAAGCTGGAGAAAATTGAGAAGGCGATTATCCTGCTCTACATTGAGGAAAAATCGCATGACGAGATTTCTCAGATTGTGGGAATTTCCAAATCCAACGTTGCTGTTAAGCTTTTCAGAATCAAAGACAAACTAAAACTCATGTCCCAAAATTAATTACGATTATGGAACTGGAACAACTAAAAACAAGCTGGAAGGAGCTGTCAGAAAAAATGGAAAAAGCCGAAATCTTTAACCGTCAGGTAACTATGAATATGTTGCGCCGCAATGCAAAATCAACTGCAGGCAAACTCGAAAAATATGAAATGATATTCTTTGTTATTTCCGTTTTATACAGCGGGTTTCTTGGAGTGGCACTTGCCCTGAATGAAAGTACCCGCATAAAAAACGAAAGTATCATTGTCTGCCTGGTTGTATTTGTCCTGGCTGCAATCTGGCAGGGATACAAATTAATAATTTTGCAGCAAATCCGGTTTGACCGCTGCACCACACTCGAATTGCTCACCCGTGTTACCAAATACAAACTGCTCACCAAAGGGCGGCTCATTGCAGGGATGATTACGCTGATTCCTCTTTTCGCCCTGCTGATATATTTTCAGAGAGATATGATGGTAAAAGAGCTCTGGATTGGAATGATTACCGGAGCCGCACTGGGACTGGTCATTGGTATCCGCACCTTCATGAATCACTGGAAAAATATCAACGAACTCCTCACCGATCTCGAAGAGATCAAAAGCTATAGTTAACTACCTAAGCGAAGCTTTTGTAAAGATGTGCGCCGGAATCTGCTGATCAAACTGAATCTTTGTCATTCTGAACTCCGTCCCTTTGCCCTCCTTGAGCATATCCTTGTAAATCATGGTCTTTGGGAACCAGCGACCCTGAATTCTCTCAACATCCTTCAGCTCCATCCTCTTAAGAAGCTGTCCGCTCTTTGCATACATCTCCTGGCGGAGAGGGACAAAGCGTTCGGCATCAATCCACATCTTCTGGCGGTGGTAGGCTACATCGGTAACACGCGCGGTAAGTTCCAGCACAAGCACATCGCGGCCGTCAAGGGTATCTTTTGAAACTACTTTTGAGTCGTAGGTGTCTGTGAGCTTCCTGTCGTCCATCATATCTTCGTAGGAGAGGTCAGAACCCATTACAGACTGGCGGAGCATATGTCCTGAAATCTGGATGGTTCTGTCTGCAGATGGGGTGTAGATCCAGAGCTGACCTTCAAGCTTAAGCATTTTGGTACCGGCTTCTGCGGCGGGCGAGAGATATTCGCTGAATGACTTTTTCTCCCCTTCACTCCAGCTTCTTGAAGTGATGGTGCGGGTCGACCGCCGCCCGTGGATAATCATTGACGATTCAAATACTCTGTTTTTTGAAGAGAGGTTCTGGTCTACCCTGCGGAGGATGGATTCGCCGGATTGCTGGGTCTGTTCGCCGCTCGCGGAGCGGGCGTGCGAACCGCCGGGCAGAATTACTGAGAAGAGTACTAAGGCCAGCATTACCGGTCCGGTTTGTGAAAACAAAATCCGGGACTTTGTTTTGAGGTGAGACTTATGGAATCTCTTTATTGTTTCAATATTTTTATTAAACATCTGATTGTCAATTTTCTAAAAATTTCCTGTTTATATAATTATCAAACCTCCAGCTCATTGAACAGTCTGGCTGTTTCGCGTTTATAGATTCCGGCTCCGGCAAGGGCGTTGCCCAGCACCATTGAAAAGACTCCAGGTATAAAGCCGATATAGTAAATCACTGAATCAACGGCCGGACGAACTACTGAAGGCATGAGCATGGTTGCATTCTTCATCATTCCGGATATGTCAACTCCGTGAATGTTGAGCGAGGTAGCTACTGCAACCCCTATTGCTGTGCCAATTACTGAACCAATTGCTCCTATCATAAGAGCCTCCCAGAGCAGGGAGCGGTAAATATGCCCCTTGTCCTCACCCAGAGCTATGCGAACACCAAATTCTGTATAGCGTCTCAGCCCGCCAAGCAGCCCTCCGTTCCAGAGTACAATTGTCATTGCTGAGACAAATATGAAAATCATGAAACCGCTGATAGATTTTGTGTAATCCAGCAGGTCTCCCATTCCTGGCATATCCCGCAATGTCTGTGCAACCGGCGCAAACTCGTCTGTATCTGCAGCCCATCTGGCATTCAGCTTAACTTTAACCGCCTCAGCCTCATCTTCATCAAAATAGGTTTCGGGCAGATATCCAAGAATCTCTCCTGCCGCGCCCTGCATTGCGAATGCATTACGGGCATCATTCAGGTCAATAACAACAGCTCCCCTGTCCAGTCCTGCCGAACCAAAACGTACTGTGCCGGCTACAATAAAGTTGGTGAATGAGAATCCGCCCTCCATAGTAGTTCCAAAGAGGGTAAACTCCTCACCCGGCTCAACATCAAAACGGGCAGCAAGGTCCTCAGAAATGAGGCATTCACCGGGCTTGTCGGGAAGCGTACCACGGATAATCGAGGCCGCCAGATTAAATCTCCGGGCCTCCTGAGACCCCTCAGAAAATAGATCTACCGCCCAGCCGGCTACAGGCCCCTGCCCTCTTGTCTCTCCGGCAGAGTCAGGAAAATCTGCAAGCGCACCAAATCTTATTCTCGAAACCCAGTCCACAGATGGCTCCTCTTTGCGAAGCTCCTCAACCAGAAGATCAGAATCAAGAATTGCCAGATCATTGGGAAACTGATCTGCATCTGCAGCATAGGCCCTCGTTGTAACCTTGACATCTCCGGTCATGAAATTTGAACTCATCTCCAGGGATTCGCCCATAACACCTGTAAGCCAGCTGTAGAGCAGAACCGTAAGCATAGCTCCCGTAGCCACAACAATTACCGGTAGAAGGCTCCTTCCCCTGTCGTGCAATATACCTTTCAACAGAAATTTTTTCATACCAGTTTTCCTTTTAAAGCTTCAGTAGGTTTCATTTTCGAAATCTTTCTTGCCGGTATATAGCTCACCACAAGCGAAGAGATTACCACCAGAAGCACAGTTGCAAGCAGCATTCCGGCACTGTAAACAGGAACAATCTTGTCTGCTATCGCAAGCCCCGCCTGGTCTGTATTGGAAGGCATAGGGATTCCTGTATGCTGAATCCACTTAAGCAGCGGCATTCCCCAGAGGGTTCCCAGTGCTATTGCCAGTATTGAGTGAATTGTTCCCTCAATTGTAAATATTCCTACAACTTTTAGCCTTGTCATTCCAAGAGCAATGTAGGTTCCAATCTCCTTCTGCCTTCTGAAAATCGAGAGAATCTGAGTGTCAAAAATTGCCAGAAGCGCTATACACAGCAGAAGCATTGAGATTACAGTAGAACTTCCCTTCTTGGCTTTAATTACTGTGTCAATTTCATGCATAAGGGCATCCTCATCTTCATATCTCCACCCCTTGTAAAGTTCACCGGAGGCTGGAAGTTTACCATCAGCTGAAGCATTCAGCTTTGCAACCCCCTCTCTGTTAAGAGTGATATAAGTTGCCTCTCCGTACATTGATGTCATTTCGCGGAGATACTCAAGCGGAATCCATACCTGCGAAACATCCACAGATGGAACATTTGTTCTGAAAACCTCTGCAATAATCACCTCCCTTGCATCAAAGGTTCCGTTCGCATCACGCCACCGCACTACCATCATGTCGCCGGCCTTTAATTTTGCAGCTTTGGCCATTCTGTCGCCAATAACGGCAGGAATTACCCCGCCCTCTCCGGCAGAGGCGAGAGAGTCCATAAGCCTTACCGGAACTGAAAGAACACTTTGCTTAGTATCTATTCCCTTCAGAAGCACATTGAACAGCCTTCCGTTTGGATAGGCGGTTGCCTGAGTTATGAGTACCGGAGTTGCGTCCTTACCCAGAAGAGTCATCAGCCCTTCATCTGTTTTGCCGTGAGAATCGGCAAGTGTGAAGGGATCAAACTGGTCAAAAAGCGGATGGCTGAGCCTTCCGTTTCCTGTTTCCCATGCCATGGTGTCGGTACGGGCCTGAACATTCCACCCCTCCAGCAATCCGTTGTAAAAAATGATTACAACAAATGCCAGCGAAAGAACAGAAACATTAAGCCATGTCCTCTTCCCTGAACCCATGAGATTTCTGAAAGCCAGTATAAACGATAACATAACTTTCTATTTATTAACAATTTCGTCTTTATCTACCATTCCGTCCTTCAGGTAGATTATTCTGTCCAGATACTGCATCACCTTCTCGTCGTGAGTCGAGAAGATGAATGTAGTCCCGAGCTCCTTATTTATCCTCTTCATTGTCTGAACAATGTGGTGAGAATTCTTGGAATCCAGGTTTGCCGACGGCTCATCTGCCAGAACCAGCTGAGGTTTCTTTACTATAGCCCTTGCAATTGCCACCCTCTGGCACTCTCCGCCCGAAAGCATAGATGGCCTTGACTTTACCTTATCTGTAAGGCCAACCCACTCGAGCGCCTCCATTACCGCCTTTTTTCTTGCCTCTGAACTCATCTTCTGCAAAAGCAGGGCAAATTCAACATTGTCGTATACTGAGTAGACCGGAAGCAGGTTATAGGTCTGAAAAATAAATCCGATTCCGTAGTTTCTGAGCTGCGCAGCCTCTTTGTGGGAGAGAAGGTTGATTCTCTTTCCCAGCACATCTGCAGTTCCCTCAGAAGGGGTATCAAGGGAGCCGATTATATTGAGCAGGGTTGTCTTTCCAGACCCGCTCGGGCCAACCAGTCCCGCAAATTCACCCTTCCCGAATGAGAGCGAAATGTTGTTCAGGGCTGTGAACTCTGTCTTTCCTGCCGGGAATCGTTTACAAACTCCCTCAAGCAGTACGATTTTGTTGTTTTCCATAAATTACCGGATTTTTGATTTTGTCTGATGATTAAGTACAAGCATTACCTGAATACCCAGGCCGGACATAACTGCACTCCCTGCACTGCTTCCCTGCAGAAGCGGATTATCAGCCACCTCTGGATTTGCAAAAGCCATTACGAAGAGATCCCCAAAAGATACTCTGTGTTTCCACCTCACAAAATTGAAGAGGTTTTCGCCCCTCCAGTCATAATAAAACATAAGGCTGATATTGTCGTCCATTCCAAGGGGATAGTTCAGGCTGAATGCCGAAAGGTTCGCTGTTGCAGAAAATTCAAATGCCTTTTCGCCGGAAGCAATCAGCATATGCTCTGCAGAAACTCCAAGTCCGTTCCCGATTCCAAAAGTGTAATCGGCCCCCAGCGTAATAAGCTCCTGACTGGAGGCAATTCCCAGCGGTGCACGCTTGTTTATGAGAGCAGCCTCTGCCCAGAAACCAATCTCATAATCAAACCTGACATCCAGACCATATTTGTTTTCATATTTATTATCAAACAGCGGAAGATCCATTTTGCGCCTGTGAAAAGTAAAGGCAGCCTCTCCCGACCCAACCGGAACCTGAACCCTGCCCCCAAACTCAGGAGTCCACCTCTCAGAAGGTAACGCTTCAAACGGCTTCAGCCTGGAATTTCCCAGCAATCCCCACACCCAGATATTGGCATTATTTCCGAAATAGTACCGCCCCATTGCTCCCCAAACGCCATCAGTGAGCTGAAGCGGATCGCGCGGATCCATTGTATCAAACCACATGAGCGGACGCAGCATCATAGCACTCCCAAAATTTATCTTTTGCAGACCAACCCTAATCTCTGCCCTCTCCGACGACAGCCTCACCCATCCCCTGTACAGCTTCACATCTCCCCTCCATCTGTAATCCCCCTCAGAGGGCAACTCGTCCCCGCCAAACATCTCCAGACTCCCGTAAAAATTCCCCGCAACCTCAGCATCAAACTTCAACCCTTCAATACCAAAACTTTTTCTGTCTGAGTCCATTTTTATAGAATCAGCATCCGGATTTTTCTTCAGCGGCAGCTCCAGGTTAAGCTGAGGCAGATACCTCCCCCCAACCATCAGCGGAAACTCAGCCCCCGACGAATAACTCCCCCACCCGCTCAGCTGCCCTTTGAACTTAAGCCCAGCATCACTCTGACTCTGAGCCGGCAGATTCAAAGGCAGCAAAAGGGCTGTCAGCAAAAACAGCGACAATCTCACCACTGGCACCTTTGGCACCTGTAACGCAGCCTTTGACCTCAGAGGTAAAGTGTCAAATATCATAATATCAATTAATTAAGAAAATTTCAAAATATTCGCAAAACTCAGTTAGTCAACTATTTGACACTATCCCGCGGAGCAATACCGTAGGTCATTAAACTGACAATCTCCACAATCATCTCCTGAGTACTGGAATAGAGCGCATTCAGCTGTGGGTTTGCAACCATTTCGGTAATTCCGCGGCTCATCGCAAGGAGAATTTCAGGTTTGAAATCTTGCCTGAATATTCCTCTTTTCTGTGCATCCCTGAACTCCTCAATCACACCCATCCAGGTATCAGCCGTAAGCTTCATCATGAACTGCTGAATCTCAGACCCAGTATCATTGTAGACATCCTCCACAAACTCCCGGCTGATGTCATTAGTGCCCTCCATCTTAAGACGAATAATCCGCTGCATTTTGCCGGAAATTGTATCACCATCTGTCAGAATCTCCCTGAACTTAACAGTACCTTCATCCACAACCTTTTTCAGAACCCGTTTGGCAAGCTCTGTTTTATTATCAAAATATCTGTAAAAAGTCATTTTGCTGATACCCGCCTTTTTGCATATCTCCTCCACCGACACCCTTCTGAAGCCAAATTTCCAGAAGAGCTCATGCCCCGTCTCAATCAACAGATTTTCAATATCTTGTTTCGCAATCCTTCCCATAAACATTACTTTAACGACGCAAAGTTACTTTTTTTGTATTATTTACCAAATAAAGTAACACTAATTATTGTCTGGGTACAATTTTTTTGCCCGGTGTAATTATTTATTTCGTAAATTAGAACGTCGAACCAAAACTTACTAACATGAAAAATTCGAGATTATGGGTCATTTTTACCGTACTTGTGGTTTTATCATTTGCGGTACTTGGGTTCTATGGTGTAGAAATTTTCCGGAAAGCTCCGCCAATTCCGGATAAAGTAGTAACCGACACGGGAGAGCTGCTCTTTACCGGGCAGGATATCCGCGACGGTCAGAATGTATGGCAGTCAATAGGCGGGCAGGAGGTTGGAACAGTATGGGGTCACGGAGCATATCTTGCGCCCGACTGGTCTGCAGACTGGCTGCACAAGGAGGCAGTATATATCCTGGAAAAGTATGCCAGAACAGATTTCAACACAACTTTTGACAGCCTCGGCACAGAGCAGCAGGCTGCACTCAAAAGCAGACTGCAGAGCGAACTGAGAAAAAACACCTACGATCCCGCAACGGGAACTCTGGTTATCTCTTCGCTCAGGGCCGAAGCATACAGGGAGATATCGGCCTTCTACAAAGGGCTCTTCATGAACGACCCTGCACAGGATCATCTTCGCGAAGCCTACTCAATTCCTGCAAACTCCGTTAAGGAGGATGGCAGAATGTCAATGATGAACAGCTTCTTCTTCTGGGCAACCTGGGCATGTGTTACAAACAGGCCCGGCGATGACATTACATATACAAATAACTGGCCGCCCGAGGAGCTGGTAGCAAACAGACCATCGGGAGCTCTCTCCCTCTGGACAGGATTCAGCGTAATCCTGCTGCTGGTGGGAATCAGCCTTCTTACATACTACTATGCGACCAGAAAGGGAGATCACCTGGAGGTATCAAAGCTTCCAAAGCGGGATCCGCTGCTGGGGATGGAACCTACTCCGTCAATGCGGGCAACACTTAAATATTTCTGGATAGTGACGGCACTCATTCTGGTGCAGGTTGCCTTTGGAGTGGTAACTGCACACTACGGAGTTGAGGGCAATGTTCTGTACGGATTTGACCTCTCCGGAATTTTACCATATTCAATTTCAAGAACCTGGCACCTTCAGCTTGCAATCTTCTGGATAGCAACATCGTGGCTGGCAACAGGTCTATACATAGCTCCGGCGGTTTCCGGAAGGGAACCAAAATATCAGGCGCTTGGGGTTAACTTCCTCTTTATTGCACTGCTGATAATTGTTGTCGGCTCAATGGCAGGCGAATGGATGGGAGTAATGCAGAAGTTAGGACTTGCAGAGAACTTCTGGTTTGGACATCAGGGATACGAATATGTTGAGCTTGGCCGGTTCTGGCAGGCATTCCTCTTTGTTGGACTCCTTATCTGGCTTGTCCTGATGGTAAGAGGACTTGCTCCGGCACTCAGGAAAAAGGACGAAAATCGTCAGCTTCTCACCCTCTTCGTAATTTCGGCCATAGCAATTGCTGCCTTTTACGGAGCCGGACTTATGTGGGGTCAGCAGACACACCTCTCAATTGCCGAATACTGGCGCTGGTGGGTTGTCCACCTCTGGGTAGAGGGATTCTTTGAGGTATTTGCAACTGTGGTTACCGCATTCCTCTTTGTTCGGATGGGACTGCTCAATGTTAAGTTTGCAACCACTGCGGTTATATTCTCAACCATTGTCTTCCTGACAGGCGGAATCATAGGAACATTCCACCATCTCTACTTCTCAGGGACACCAACTGCAGTAATTGCCCTTGGAGCATCGTTCAGCGCACTGGAGGTTGTTCCGCTTGTACTTATGGGATTCGAGGCCTTCCACAACCTTACACTCAGCAGATCTACGCCTTGGGTAAAAGCATACAAATGGCCTATTTACTCGCTAATCTCAGTTGCATTCTGGAATCTGGTGGGAGCAGGAATTTTCGGGTTCCTCATTAATCCTCCTATTGCACTTTACTACATGCAGGGTCTCAATACAACTCCGCTTCACGGCCACACCGCACTCTTTGGAGTATACGGAATGCTGGGAATAGGTCTGATGCTTTTTGTGCTTAAGGGACTAACCGGAAAATATGCGTGGAAAGATCGTTATATCAAGATTGCCTTCTGGAGCATAAATATTGGTTTACTGCTCATGGCCCTCATTAGCCTTCTGCCTGTAGGTATTGCGCAAAGTATAGCAAGTATAAAACACGGACTCTGGTTTGCCAGATCTGCAGAGTTTCTTCAGCAGGACTACATGGAGGTTCTCCGCTGGCTTAGGGTAATTGGAGACACCATCTTTGGAATTGGTTGTCTTGCCCTTGCATGGTTTGTTATTGGTCTCAAAACAGGCTGGTCACTTGATAAGCAGGTCGAAGACCATACTGAGGAGCATTTTCCTGAATAGGAGCTACACATCTGCACCTCACCACAGCCAGATTTTAAAGAAATAGAAAGCGATCAGCATAGTAGCAATCAGCTTAAGGCCCACTCCCAATAGGAAACCCATAAAGGAGCCGAATGCTGCGCGAAATGCCTGGTCGCTTTTGGCTCCGGCTATCAGTTCGCCGGCGAGCGCGCCAAAAAATGGTCCAACAATAATTCCAAGCGGCCCCAGAAAGAGCCCCACAATTACTCCGGCAATTGCACCGCGCCCGCCGGCCTTGGTTCCGCCATATTTTCGTGTACCCCAGACCGGAACAACATAGTCAAGCAGCGTTACTGCTACTGCAACGGAGGCCATTGTCCAGAAGACTCCCGGAGAGACATCTGCAACTGATGTAAAGTGAAGCAGCACAAGTGCCGCGAATGCGAGCGGAGGACCGGGCAATACAGGAAGAAAACAGCCGGCGAAACCCATCAGAAGCAATACTATGCCCGATATAATCAAAAGAATATCTAAACCCATTTCAAAGAGAATTGTTATATTTACATACTAACTTAAGCAATGTAAATTTATGAAAATTACCAGTATAAAAACAGTAAAAGGCACAGGCATTTTTCTGATGATTCTCTTAATTGTTGCAGCAATTCCCGCTCAATCACAGGAAAAAAGCAAATATGATGCGCAGCTAGCTGCTAAATACGGCGGAAACGACAACGGAATGAAAGGCTACATCTTTGTAATCCTCAGAACCGGGCCAAACAAAACTGCAGACAAAGACTCTCTGAATGCATATTTCGCCGGTCACATGGCAAACATCCAAAAACTGGCCGCCGAGGGCAAGATGATAGTTGCAGGACCATTTGGCAAAAATGAGAATCAGTTCAGGGGGCTCTTCATACTCAATACTACCAGCAACGAAGAGGCAAGAAAGATGCTTGACGGTGACCCTGCGGTTAAGGATGGAATCTTTACAGCAGACCTCTACACATGGTGGGGTTCGGCAGCACTTCCGGCATATATGGAGGTTCATGAGAAGATTACTAAAGTTAATCCCTGACAGATATGATAAAAAGCGACCGTAAAAAAATTGAACACCTGATAGCATTTTCCACCGGAATGATGAGCGGTGCAGACGGAAGGGAACTTATAGAAAAGCATAAAGATATTCTAAAGGGAATTACTCCGCACGACATGCTCTACCTGGAGGAGTACCAGATGCAGATGGGTATCTCCGTTGCTGAGATTAAAAGAGATATCAACAAGATTCTGAATGTTCTCTATGAATATCTGAAGGAGTATGAGTGGGAAAGGCCTGCGGAAGGCACTTTTCTCTACTACCTGATGCTTGAGAACAGGGCCTTTGAGTTCAGACTGAATTCCATGAAAAAGGTTCTTAAGGCATTCAAGGGGAAAGAGGCCGAAGAACTGCCGCAACTTAAGGCTCAGCTCCTGCCCCACCTTGAAAGTTTTGCCCTCTTTGAGCCTCACTATGTAAAAAAGGAAAACATCCTCTTCCCCTATCTGGAGAGGTACTGGAAAGAGTATAAACCGCTGAGGGTTATGTGGTCACTTCACGACGATCTGCGCCGGATGATTAAAGAGCTAATAGTCCTTGCCAGATCAGAAGAGTCCGACTGGATGACCCTTAACAGAGCCATCGGGAACTACTATTTTGGAGCGTTCGGTATGATCCAGAAGGAGGAGATAATTGTCTATCCAATTGCATCGGACACAATTCCAAAAGAGGATTGGGCCGGAATGCACCTGCAGAGCTTCGAATATCCCTTCCCGTTTATTGAGAGTCCGGAACCTCCCGGCAGCGGAGAGAGCAGCACTCTTTTCAGGGGTACCGTTTCAGGAGAGATTACAGAGCAGGCTATGCTGATATTTGACCATCTGCCGCTGGACATCACCTATGTCGATGAATTTGACAAGGTGCGCTACTTTAACAGGGCCAGAGACCGTTTCTTTCCCCGTTCTCCAGCGGTAATTGGCAGGGATGTAAGAAACTGCCATCCTCCTGAAAGCCTCCATGTGGTTGAACAGATAGTAAATTCATTCCGAAGCGGAGAGAGAGACGAGGCCGAATTCTGGATTACCATGAGGGGAAAGTTTATTCACATCCGCTACTTTGCCGTCCGCACAGAAAATGGCGAATACAAAGGAGTGCTTGAAGTAAGTCAGGATGTTACTGCAATCAAAGCCCTGGAGGGGCAAAAGAGGTTGCTCGACTGGAATTAGTGCTT
>ERZ1645189.280-NODE-280-length-11629-cov-5.736565_pt1 | contig 11629 bp, 10 predicted proteins | sample MGYA00575350_ERZ1645189 | MGnify/ENA primary metagenome ERZ1645189 (study PRJEB40845, sample SAMN11283421) | freshwater sediment metagenome | isolation source: river sediment | host: Sediment | place: India: Jajmau, Kanpur | collected 2015-12-17 ...
CCGAGCGCAGCGGCCACCACCTCGCCCATGCGCAATGCCGTGCCGGACGGTGCGTCGATCTTCATGCGATGGTGGGCCTCGACGACCTCGATGTCGTAGCCCTGATTCATGATGCGTGCAGCCATATCGAGCAGCTTGAATACCACATTGACGCCGACCGCCATGTTCGGGGCGAAGACAACCGGAATATCCCTGGCTGCCGCGGCGATGGCCGCCTTGCCATCGGCTTCGAAACCGGTTGTGCCAATGACCATGCCGACACCGGCCTGGCGGCACAGTTCGAGATGAACCAGCGTGCCCTGCGGACGGGTGAAGTCGATCAGTACGTCGATCTGCTTGAGGCCGGCTGCCACATCGTCGGTAATCAGCACATCGGCAGGCAAGCCAACCAGTTCGCCGGCATTTTTGCCGATAGCCGGGCTGCCCGGCACATCGAAGGCGGCGCCGAGCACGACGCCCTCGCCCTTGAGGACTGCCTCGATCAACATGCGGCCCATGCGGCCGCCGGCACCAACAACACCAATACGCGTTGCGCTCATTACTAGAATCCAAACATGTTCATGAAACGCCGGAACCAGCCCGGCTCCTCGCGCGGCGGCAAGGGTTTGTCGGCGGCCTCGCCGGAGAGCGAACCCAGATCGACCAGGCGGCTCTTGTTGACTGGCGCCGTCAGCTCTTCCGTCACCGCCACGTCGACGTCGCCATCGACCCTCTCCAGGCGATTTTCAGCATCGAAGAAAACGGCAAATTTGCGTGCCTCGGTCTTGCCCGTCTGCCCGCTGCGATAGCTGTAGACATAATCCCAGCGCTGCTGGTGAAAAATATCGGCAACCATCGGCGTCCCCAGCACAAAGCGAACCTGATCCTTGGTCTGCCCGGGCTTCAGCTGGGCGACCATTTCCTGGGTCAGGACATTGCCTTGCTGGATGTCGATCTTGTATTCATTGATAAAGCCCGGTTTCCACGAACAGGCGGCGACAAGCGCACAGGAAACGGCAACGAGCAACAGACGGGAACGGCGCATTCGGAATTCCGGGTTTTTGATTCGGCTTTGAAGCGGTATATCATACCCGAAATCGGCATTTCGCCCTGTCAGAACAATTTCCGGAACCCCTGCAATGAGCGATCCGCAAAGCCTCAAGAATATGGGGCTGAAAGCCACATTTCCCCGACTGAAGATTCTCGAACTATTCGAGAAAAGCACCCAGCGCCACATGACGGCCGAAGACGTCTACCGGATGCTGATCGCCGAGAACATGGACATCGGCCTGGCCACCGTTTACCGTGTGCTGACCCAGTTCGAGCAGGCCGGCCTGCTCGAACGCCATTTCTTCGAATCCGGCAAGGCCGTGTTCGAGGTCAACCACGGCAAGCACCATGACCATCTGGTGTGCGTCGAGTGCGGCAAGGTCGAGGAATTCTTCGACCCGGAGATCGAAAAGCGCCAGAACGCCGTTGCCGAAGAACGCGGGTTCACGATCCAGGATCACGCCTTATATATCTACGGTCGCTGCGCCGGGTGCGGCGTCAAGAAGACCTGATCCGCCCTTGCTTGCTGAACTGTTCACCGCCGATGCGGTGACCTGGCTGTCGTCAGCCGGTGCAACCTACCTGCTGATCGCGCTGGCCGAGTTTGGCGACAAGAGCCAACTCGTCTGCATGACCCTGGCTGCCCGTCATCGCGGCATGCCGGTGGTCGTCGGTGCGGTTGCCGCATTTGCCGTCCTCAACCTGCTCGCCGTGCTGTTCGGTGCGGCGGTTGCAGCCTGGTTGCCGGCCTGGGTAGTCACCGCGGCAGTCGCCCTGCTCTTCGCCTTGTTCGGCATTCAGTCGCTGCGCTTCGAGGAAGAAGATGACGACGAGGAGATCGAGGAAAAACCGGGGCACGGCATCGTCGCCACTACTTTCCTGATGATTTTCCTGGCCGAGTTCGGCGACAAGACACAGATCGCCGTCGCCGGCATGGGCAGCGCAGCCGATGCCGCGCCGACCTGGGTAGGTGCCACGCTGGCGCTGGCCACGACCTCCGTACTAGGTGTCTATGCCGGGCGCCGCTTGCTGAACAAGCTGCCGCTGCGCTGGATACACCGCGTCAGCGGCGTATTTTTCCTGCTCCTGGCCTTGCTTGCCGTGCTGCGCCTGCTCGGCGTTTTCTGATTTCAGGCTGGTTTGCGCAATAGCTCGCTGGCGTGCTGGCGCGTGATGTCGGTAATTTCCACACCGCCCAGCATGCGGGCGATTTCCTGGACACGGCCTTCCTCGTCTAACGGCTGAATGGCACTCAGCGTGACGCCGTTACGCGTCGCCTTGCTGACCTGCCATTGCCAGTCGGCCTGCGCAGCAACCTGCGGCAAATGGGTCACGCACAGCACCTGACGCTCGCCCCCCAGTTCGCGCAGCAGGCGACCGACAATCTCGGCAACACCGCCGCCGATGCCGACATCCACCTCGTCGAAAATCAGGGTGGGCACGCTGGCCGAACGCGAGGTCAGCACCTGGATGGCCAGGCTGATGCGCGACAGTTCGCCACCCGAGGCGACCTTGGCCAGGGGCTTGGCTTCGTTGCCGGCCAGGCCGCCGATACGGAACTCGACCTGCTCCAGACCGTAGACGGCACCGCCTGCCACTTCCGGCAATGCCACCTCGAAACGCCCGGACGACAAAGCCAGTTGGCGCATGACCTCGCTGACCGCCTTGCCCATATCCCTCGCTGCCTTGAGGCGGCCGGCCGACAGTTTTTCGGCCAGCTTTCGGTAGGCGGCCTGCGCGGCCGCCAGCCTGGCTTCCAGCGCGGCCAGGTCGGCTGATTCGTCGAGAGCGGCCAGGCGCTGCTGCCAGCCGGTCAGCAGTCCGGGCAGTTCGGCCGGCTGCACCCGAAACTTGCGGGCATGCGCCATGACCGCATCCATGCGGCGTTCGACCTCGGCCAGCCGCGATGGATCGAGGTCGACGCGATCGGCGTAGCGGCGCAACGTGGACACTGCCTCGGACAACTCCGCCTGCACCGAACCGATCAGGCCGGCAACATCGGCCAGTGCCGGGTCATATTCGGCCAGGCTGGACAGGCGGGTCGCCACCGAGTCGATCTGCCGTTCGCAGGCTGCATCGTCCTCGGCCAGTACCGCCAAAGCGTACTGGGCACCGTCAATCAGGCTGGCCGCATGCCCCAGGCGGCGGTGTTCGACATCGAGCGTCGCCCACTCGTCCTCGCCGAATGCCAGCGCATCGAGTTCGCCAATCTGCCACTGCAACTGCTCGCGCTCGCGCTGCAAGGCTTCGGCGCCCTCGCTCGCAATGCGCAGTTGTTGCTCGGCATCGCGCCAGGCTTTCCAGGCCGCGCCGACATCCCGCACTTGCGCCGTCAAGCCGGCATGGGTATCGAGCAAAGCGCGCTGGGCATCGCCGCGCAGCAGTGACTGATGGGCGTGCTGGCCATGGATGTCCACCAGCCATTCGCCGACTTCGCGCAATTGCTGCACCGTGGCCGGCGAACCGTTGATGTAGGCGCGAGAGCGTCCACCGGCATCGACCACGCGGCGCAACAGCAGTTCGTCATCGCCATCGAGATCGTTTGATTCGAGCCAGGTCGCCACCTCGGGCAATGCGGCAATCTCGAAGGTGGCCGCCACCTCGGCCTTGTCGCAACCCGAACGGACCACGCCGGCGTCGGCCCGCTCGCCGAGAGCGAGGGCCAGGGCATCGATCAGGATGGATTTGCCGGCGCCGGTTTCCCCGGTCAAGGCACCGAAACCGTTGGCGAACTCCAGCTCCAGCCGATCGACAATGACGAAATCCTTGATGGTCAGGTGGCGCAGCATCAGGGCCCTTTCGGCCGTTCGCTCCACTGCAGTTTCTGGCGCAGCATGGCGAAATAGCTGTAGCCCGGCGGATGCAGGAAGCAGATCTTGTGTTCGGAACGACGCAGGCGGACCGAATCGCCGGCCTGCAAGTCAAGCGTGACCTGGCCGTCGAAGTGTACGCGCGGATCGTCGGCATAGACGATGCGCAATTCGATGTCGGTGTTGTCGTTGACGATGATCGGCCGGTTGCTCAACGCATGCGGGCACAGCGGCACCAAGGCGATGCCGGTCAGCGTCGGATTGAGGATCGGGCCGCCGGCCGACATGGAGTAAGCAGTGGAGCCGGTCGGGGTGGACACGATCAGCCCGTCGGAACGCAGGTTGTAGATGAATTCGCCGTCGATGAAAAGTTCGAACTCGATCATCCGGCCAATTGCCCCCTTGTCGACCACCACGTCGTTCAAGGCCATGTTGGCGGCGATTTCCTTGCCGTCGCGCGTCACCTCGGCAGCCAGCAGCATGCGGTTCTCCGGCGCGAAGCGGCCGTCGAGCAGGTCATCCATGCAAGTCAGCATGTCGTCGCGGGCAATGTCGGTCATGAAACCGAGCCGCCCCTGGTTGACGCCAACCAGCGGCACGCAGTAGCGGGCCAGGCGGCGCGCCGCGTTGAGCATGGTGCCATCGCCACCGAGCACGATGGCCAGGTCGGCATGGGCGCCGATGTCGTTGAAGCCGCAGGTCACCCAGCGTGACAGATCGACCTTCTTGCCGATGTTCTCCGCCGTCTCGCGCTCGATGAAGACCGAGACGCCACGCTCGTACAAATACTCGGCCAGCCGACGCAGCGACTCGGCAATTTCCTGGCTGTGGTATTTGCCGACCAGCGCGATGGTTCGCGGTGAGCGATAGGATGTGAAGCCTCGATTCATGGGGCCGAATTCTTGCATAAAAAGCCTTGCGGCGGCGCCCCCCGTTTTTTGTACAATCGGCAGACCATGGATGAACGCGCCCGCACCCTGCTGAAGACTCTGGTCGAACATTACATCGCCGACGGGCAGCCGGTCGGCTCGCGGGCGTTGTCGAAGTTTTCCGGGCTCGACCTGTCGCCGGCGACCATCCGTAACGTGATGGCCGATCTTGAGGAAGCCGGCTTCGTCGCCAGCCCGCACACCTCGGCCGGCCGGGTGCCGACGGCACGCGGTTACCGGCTGTTCGTCGATAGTCTGCTCACCGTGCAGCCGCTGGCCGCCCAGCAAATGGGCGCGATGGAGGAAGCTCTGGCCGGCCGGCCTTCCAGTCAGATCATTGCCAGCGCCTCGCAACTACTGTCCAGCCTGACGCACTTTGCCGGCGTGGTCATCGCGCCGCGCCGGCAAAGCAGCCGCATCCGCCAGATCGAGTTTCTCAGCCTGTCGGAAAAGCGCATCCTGCTCATCATTGTCACCGCCGATGGCGACGTGCAGAACCGCATCATCTCCACCGACAAGGCTTATTCCCCATCCGAGCTGGTCAGTGCTGCCAATTACCTGACGCAGAATTTCGCCGGCCTCGATTTCGAGCAGATGCGCCAGCGCCTGTCGGCCGAGATCAGGCAACTGCGCGACGACATCAAACCGCTGATGGCGCTGGCCCTCGAGGCCGGCGACGCCGCGATGAGCGAGAGCGCCACCCCCTACGTCATCTCGGGCGAAAAGAACCTGCTCGATGTCGAGGAACTCTCCTCCAACATGAAGCGCCTGCGCGAACTGTTCGACCTGTTCGAACAGCGCTCCAGCCTGATGCGCCTGCTCGACGTGTCGAACCGGGCGGAAGGTGTGCAGATATTCATTGGCGGCGAATCGGGCATTGCCCCGCTCGACGAATGCAGCGTCATCGCCGCCCCCTACACCGTGGATGGCCAGGTCGTCGGCTCGGTCGGCGTCATCGGTCCAACCCGCATGGCTTACGAACGCGTCATTCCCATCGTCGACATCACCGCCCGGCTGCTGTCCAGCGCCCTCTCCTACAAATCGGATAACTAATGCCCCGCTTCCTGCAAGAACCGCCGCACCGCCACGGCAACCCGGCGAGCACCGCCGTCGTCCTCGTCAATCTCGGTACGCCGGAGGCCCCGACCGGCCCGGCGCTGAAGCGCTACCTCGGGCAATTCCTGTCCGACCCGCGCGTCGTCGAAATTCCCAAGCCGCTGTGGTGGCTGATCCTCAACGGCATCATCCTCAACACCCGGCCCAAGAAGTCGGCAGCCAAGTACGCCACGGTGTGGATGGAGGAAGGCTCTCCACTGCGCGTGCATACCGAGCGCCAGGCCAAGCTGCTCAAGGGCCTGCTCGGCCAACGCGGCCATCACCTCAGCGTCACCTACGCCATGCGCTACGGCTCGCCGTCGGTAGCGGATGTACTCGCTCACCTGAAGACCGAAGGGGCCAATCGCATCCTGATCGTGCCGATGTATCCGCAGTATGCTGCGAGCACCACGGCAACCGTCGTCGACGAGGCCGCACGTTGGTTGCTGCAAACGCGCAACCAGCCTGAGATGCGCTTCATCCGCAATTTCCACGACCACCCCGGCTACCTGGCGGCACTGGAAAATACGGTTCGCCGCCATTGGCAGGCCCACGGCTCGCTCGGCGACCAGGACCGCCTGCTCATCAGCTTCCACGGCCTGCCCAAGCGCAGCCTGGATCTGGGCGACCCCTACTTCTGCGAATGCCACAAGACCGGCCGCCTGCTGGCCGAACGGCTGAACCTGAAGCCGGAGCAATACCAGATCTGCTTCCAGTCGCGCTTCGGCAAGGCCGAATGGCTGCAGCCCTACACGGCCCCGACCTTGCACACCTGGGGCAGCCAGGGCGTTCGCCGCGTCGACGTGATCTGCCCCGGCTTCACGGCCGACTGCCTGGAAACCCTGGAAGAAATCGCCCAGGAAGGCCGCGATGATTTCCTCAAGGCCGGCGGCCAGGAATATCACTACATCCCGGCCCTCAACGAGGACGATGCCTGGATCAACGCCCTGGCCGACATCGCCGAGCAGCACCTGGCCGGCTGGTCGACCAAACAGGCCATCGATCCGCACGCTTTGGAAACCAGTGCCCGCGAGGCCTTCAAGTTCGGCGCCCAAACTTGAAATCCGGGGCAGCGCCCATAGATCAGAGAAATCTGATACTCGGAGCCCGCCATGTCTGAAAGCCTGCACGTCGTCTGCCCGCATTGCGCCGCAGTGAACCGCATTCCCTCCGCCAAGCTGGGCGATGCGCCGCAATGCGGCCAGTGCAAGCAGCCGCTGTTCGTCGGCGAACCGCTGGAACTGAATGCCGGCAACTTCGACCGCCACCTGGCACGCAATGACCTGCCGGTGGTGGTCGATTTCTGGGCCCCCTGGTGCGGCCCCTGCCGGATGATGGCGCCGACCTTCCACCAGGCTGCCATCGACCTCGAGCCTTATGCCCGCCTGGTCAAGGTCGACACCGAGGCCGAGCAGCAACTCGCCGCCCGCTTCAACATCCGCAGCATCCCGACCCTGGCCGTCTTCAAGGGGGGCCGTGAAATCGCCCGCCAGAGCGGCGCGCTCGACCTCGGCAGCCTGAAACGCTGGCTGCAGCCGCACCTTCACCAGCCTTAACTTTTCGCCAGGGGCGCCGTTAACAATGTGTCACAACACATTGTCCGGAGGCCCCCATGAAAATAGCCAGCGCCAACCTGCAACTGGCTTCCTCGCACGCCAGCCTGCAGCGTCACGAAGTATCCGAGCGGCTGTCGATGTGGGTCGGCGAGCGTCCTGGGCAAGGGGGGGCACGGCAGGCAGCGGCAGCCGATGAGGTGCAACTCTCGGCAGCCGGCAAGGCGGCGGCGCAAGCCGACAATGCAGCAGAGGCCAGCGCAGACGAGGCTTCCGAAAACGATCCACGCCTGGCCTTGATCCGCTCGCTGGTCGAAATGCTTACCGGCCGCCGGATCGAGGTTTTCAACACACGGGAAATGCAGCCCGATGGCGCCGAGGTGCCTGCTGACCTGCCATCCACCACACCGCCTGGAGAAGCCCCGGGGGCGGCCCGCCCGGCTGGCTGGGGCATGGAATACGACCGCCACGAATCCTACACCGAGGTCGAGCAGACCACCTTCTCGGCCAGCGGTACGGTCACCACGGCCGATGGCCGCAGCCTTCGCTTCGACCTGCAACTGTCGATGTCGCGGGCTTACCACGAAGAGTCCACTACCAGCCTGCGGCTCGGCGACGCAGCCCGCAAGACAGACCCGCTGGTCCTGAACTTTGCCGGCACCGCCGCCCAATTGACCGGCCAGCGCTTTGCCTTTGACCTGAATGCCGATGGCCAGACGGAACAGATCAATTTTGTTGCGCCGGGCAGCGGATTCCTGGTCTTTGACCGCAACCAGGACGGCAAGGTCAACAACGGCAGCGAACTGTTCGGACCGACCACCAACAACGGTTTCCAGGAACTGGCCGCCCTCGACGATGACCGCAACGGCTGGATCGACGAGAGCGATGCGGCGTTCGACCGCCTGCAGGTATGGACCCGCGATGGCGCGGGGACCGATCGACTGCAATCGCTGGGCGAAGCCGGCGTCGGGGCTATCGGACTGGGCAACATCGCCACCCCGTTCGACATCAAGAATAATGCCAATCAGCTATTGGGCCAGATTCGCAGTTCCGGAATAGTTTTGCAGGAGAATGGCGCGGCTGGCACAATCCAGCAAATTGACCTGACCGCCTGACCTGACAGGGCGGCATAGTGGAGGTAATAACAAGATGCCGCGCATCGCTGATTTGAAGATCTGGGTTCGTCTGACCGCTGCCATCTGGGTTGTTCTGGCACTCATCTGGGCCGGTGCCATCGTATGGACCACCCAGGTCAATCGGGAAACCGCGATTCGCCAGGCTCAGGATTTCTCGCAAAGCATCCACGAAATGACCATGGCCGGGCTGACCGGCATGATGATCACCGGCACCGTTGGCCAGCGCGAAGTCTTTCTCGACCAGATCAAGCAACTGGCGATCATCAAGGATCTGCATGTCGCCCGCAGCGAGGCAGTGGCCAAGCTCTACGGCCCGGACACCAAGAGTTCGCGCGAACTGGACAGCCTGGAAAAGCAGGTCATGACGTCCGGCACGCCCTACATGGCGCTCGAAACGGCGAACGGCAGTTCGTTCCTGCATGTCATCAACCCGACCAAGGCAGCCAAGAACTACCTCGGCAAGGATTGCGTCCTCTGCCACCAGGTGCCTGAAAACACCGTACTCGGCGTGGTCAGCATGAAGGTGTCGCTCGACTCGGTCGAGTCGGAGGTTTCGGCCTTCCGCCTGAAGATCGCCGGCGTCGCCCTCGGCGCCCTTGGCGCCCTGCTGGTCATCATCTACCTGCTTACCCGCCATTTCGTCACGGTTCCGCTGGACGAACTGCGCAAGGGCCTGAGCGATATTGCGCGCGGCGAAGGCGACCTGACCCGCCGCCTGCCGGTCAAGGGCAAGGATGAGGTCGGCCAGTCGGCTGCCGTTTTCAACGAGATGATGGAGAACTTCAACCAGCTGGTACGCCAGGTGCGCGATGCCGCCAGCCAGGTTTCCTCCCGCGTCAGTTCCCTCTCCGACAGCGCCGACCGTGTTACCCAGAGCTCGCAGCAGCAGAACGAGAAATCCGAACTGGCAGCCACCTCGGTCGAACAACTGGTATCGAGCATTTCATCGATTGCGCAAAGCGCCGAACATGTTCAGCACCAGTCGCAGGAAAGCCTCTCCCGGGCCACGGAAGGCAGCCGCAACCTGAACGTGCTGCTCGGCGAAATGAATGTCGTCGAGCGCGCCGTCAAGGAGATGGCCGACTCGGTCAACAATTTCGTTCATAACACCGAGGCCATCACGCTGATGACGCGCGAGGTGAAGGACATCGCCGAACAGACCAATCTGCTGGCCTTGAATGCCGCCATCGAAGCCGCCCGCGCCGGCGAACAGGGGCGCGGCTTTGCCGTCGTCGCCGACGAGGTGCGCAAGCTGGCCGAGAAATCCTCGCGGTCAGCCAGTGAGATCGACGCCATCACCGCCAGCCTGAGCGCCCAGTCGGTTTCCGTCCGGCGCAGTATCGAAGCGGGCCTCACCCATCTGGAAAGCAGCCAGGCAGCGGTTTCATCGGTTTCCGACATCCTGCAGGCAACCAATGGTTCGGTTGCCGAAGTCGGCCACGGACTGGACGCCATCGCCGCCGCCACCGACCAGCAGCGCCGCTTCTCCAGCGACGTCGAAGCCAGCATCGAAGCGATCGCCGGCATGGCCCGCGAGAACTCCGGCACCGTCGAACAAACCGCCGGCGCCGCCCACGACCTGAAACGCCTGGCCGATGGACTGGCCAGCCTGGTCGGACGCTTCAAGGTCTGATTAGCTGATCGTTGCTGGCCAGGCAGTTGCTGACTGCGAATGGCCAGCAGCCAACAGCTACATGGGTGCCAGCTCGAGATCCAGGCCGCCGCCCGGTTTGTTCGATCCGCCGACCTGGGATGCCGACAGGCTCTGCACCGCAGGCAGCCCCTGGGCTGCGGCGATCCGGTTGACCTCGCGCATGCGCTTGATCATCCGGCTGAGCAGGACATTGCGCACCCGCTCGAGCAGTTCTTCCGACGACAAGGCGAGGGCTGCCGCGTTGATTTCGAGAAACAGGGTCGGCTCCAGCGTGACGGCGGTCGAGCAGCGCATGTCGCTGGACGGATGCAGGAACGCTACCTCGCCAACCGGTTCGCTGGGGCCCAGGCGACAAAGCGCCTTGCCTTCGATCGACACCTCGACCGAACCGGAAACGATGACGCCGAAGAACTTGCTGCGATCGCCCTCGCGGATCAGCGCCACATTGGGCGACACCTCGCGCCAGACGGCAACGCGCAGGACTTCCCAGATTTCGATGTTCTCGAACTCGGTAAAAAACTCCAGCCGGCGCAGGGTTTCGAAGTGTTTCGTATCCTCGACCGTCGAGTCCTCGTCGACCAGCTGATAGCGCACCGCCGACAGGTCCTTGGCCATTTCGGCGCCGTTCCGGTAGCGGTTGTAGAGATCCTTTTCCAGCGCCCGCTTCAGGATGGCATTGAGGCCTTCCGGCAGATCGGGGCGCAGCGAGGTGACCGACGGCGCATCGGTATTGACGATGCGATAGATCAGCGTCGCCTGGTTGTTGGCCCGGAAAGGCAGACGGCCCGTCAGCAACTGGAAGAGCACGACACCCAGCGAGTAAAGGTCGGTCTTCTGGTTGAGCGGATAGTTCTTGATCTGCTCGGGCGACATGTAGGCCGGCGAGCCAACGCCCATGATGAAGGTCGAATCCCGGTCGAGATCCTTGTTCATGTTCAGCGCCAGGCCGAAATCGGCGATCTTGGCCTCATCGTCGGCGGCGACCATGATGTTGGCCGGCTTGATGTCGCGATGGATGATGCCCTGCCGGTAGGCCGCGTCGAGCGCCATGCAGCACTTGAAGATGATGCCGATCACGCGGTGCATGGGCAGCAGCTTGTCGATGCGCGTATGCTCCTCGAGCGAGAAGCCCTTCACATATTCCATTGCCAGATAGGCGAAATCCGCTTCGACCACCGCTTCGTAAACCTGAACGATGTTCGGGTGATTCAAGCGCTTGGAAACCATCCCTTCGTTCTGAAACAGCTTGCGCATGCGGCGCGACATCGCTCCGCCATCCTTCCCGAACTGGATGACCTTGACGGCAACCTGCCGGGCGGAGTCCGGGTCGTCGCAAAGATAGACCGTTGCGGTCGCCCCCTTGCCCAACTCTCGAATCACGCGGTATTTGCCGATCGTTTCCATTGGCGATATTTGCGAAAAA